>Ga0207678_10000042_pt1 | contig 94951 bp, 83 predicted proteins | sample KBSC63metaG_FD_184319 | JGI IMG/M metagenome (GOLD analysis project Ga0207678, IMG submission 184319) | Corn rhizosphere microbial communities from Kellogg Biological Station, Michigan, USA - KBS C6-3 metaG (SPAdes) (version 2) | ecosystem: Host-associated > Plants > Roots > Rhizosphere > Soil ... | reverse complement strand
CAACGTTGATCCGGACTCGCGTCGGGCTCAGCTGCTCGACGGTGCTCTTCACGGACATGCTCCTTTTGTCTTGCTTCGGTGGTTCGATTGCGGGGCAATCGTTAGGTTCGCGGCGCCGATTGCCCGGCCCAATGCGTCCTGCTGGTCGGGGTGACAGGATTTGAACCTGCGACCCTCCGCTCCCAAAGCGGATGCGCTACCAAGCTGCGCCACATCCCGGGCCCACCCCCAGGGGGGTGTGTGATCAGCCTAGCGGGTCACGCTAAGCTTGCCGCGCACCCGGGTACTTCTGGGGGCACGCGGGTGTAGCTCAATGGTAGAGCCCTAGTCTTCCAAACTAGCTACGCGGGTTCGATTCCCGTCACCCGCTCAACTTGCCGGTGAGGTGGCGTCGCGGGTGGATGCGGCGTCTGCCTCCAGGGAGGCTGCGATCACGTCGAGTAGTTTGTCCGTGTCCACCGGTTTGGTGATGTAGTCGTCGGCGCCGCTGGCCAGTGTCCGGGCGCGGTCCTCGGCGGTGGCTTTGGCGGTGACTGCGATCACGGGCAGGTCTGCGTTGGCTGCTTCGGCTCGGATGGCGGCGATGGTGGCGTTGCCGTCCAGTTCGGGCATCATCACGTCCATCAGGACGAGGGCGGTGTCCTCGTTGCGTTCGAGGGCGCGGATGCCGTCGACGCCTGTCTCGGCGTAGATCACCTCCAGGCCGGCCTGCTCGAGGACTGCCGCCAGTGCGAAGACGTTGCGCAGGTCGTCGTCGACGATGAGGACTTTTTCGCCGTGGAAGCGTTTGGGGGTGACGTCCGGGGCGGCCACGAGGACTGTGCTGGGGACCGGGGGGAGCCGGGGGGTGGACAGGGCTGTCAGGGCCGGGTCGACCAGGTTGGCCGCTGCCACCGGGAGGTACAGGGTGAACGTCGAGCCGATGCCTGGTTCGCTCACCACGCGCAGCTCGCCGCCCAGGAGTTCGGTCAGTTGCTGGCTGATGTTCAGGCCGAGCCCTGTGCCGCCGTACTTGCGGCTCGTCGTGCCGTCTGCCTGGCGGAACGCCTCGAAGATGACGGCCAGTTTCTCCTCCGGGATCCCTATTCCGGTGTCCTCGACGGCGAAGGCGATGATGCCCGGTGCGTTCCGCAGTGCTTCCTGCTCGACCTCGGCCGGGTCGGCCGCCCGGATGTGGAGCCGGACGCCGCCCTCGTCGGTGAACTTCGCCGCGTTGGACAGCAGGTTGCGCAGGATCTGCTGGAGACGGTGTTCGTCGGTGTGGACGCTGCCGGGCACCGGCGGGTCGATGTGGACGGCGAACTCGAGGCCCTTGTCCGCGGTCAGCGGGCGGCACAGCGACTCGACGTAGTCCACCAGCTCGGGCAGTGTGATGTCGGTCATCTGCATGTCCAGCCGGCCCGCTTCGACCTTGGCCAGGTCCAGTATGTCGTTGATCAGCTGCTGCAGGTCGGAGCCTGCCGCGTAGATCGTCCTGGCGAACTGGATCTGCTTCTCCGTCAGGTTCCCTTCCGGGTTCTCCGACAGCAGCTTCGCCAGGATCAACGCGCTGTTCAGCGGCGTCCGCAGCTCGTGGGACATGTTCGCCATGAACTCGGTCTTGTACTGCGACGCCACCGTCAGCTGCCCGGCGCGCTCCTCGAGCTCCTGGCGCGCCTGCTCGATCTCGCTGTTCTTGACCTCGATGTCGCGGTTCTGCTGGGCCAGCAGCGCGGCTTTCTCGGCCAGCTCGGTGTTGGACCGCCGCAGCTCGCCCTGCTGGGCCTGCAGCTGCTCCGAACGCGCCCGCAGCTCCTGTGCCAGCCGCTGGGACTCCGTCAGCAGGGCCTCGGTCCGCGAGTTCGACAGGATCGTGTTCACGTTGACGCCGATCGTGTGCCGCAGCTGCTCCAGCAGGTCCTGGTGGACGGTGCTGAACTCGTTCACCGAGGCCAGCTCCAGTATCCCGAGCACCTCGCCCTGGAACAGCACCGGCAGCACGATCAGGTTCACCGGTGCGGCCGAGCCGAGCCCGGACGAGATCAGCGCGTACTCCGGCGGCGCGTTGTGGACCAGGACCGTGCGCTGGTCGACGGCGGCCTGGCCGATCAGCGACTCGCCCATCGCGAACCGCAGGCCCGCGCGGGACTGCGCGAGCCCGTACGCGGCGATGCACTCGAGCACCGTGCCGTCGCGGTCGTCGTCGCGGGCCAGGAAGAACGCGCCCTGCTGGGCGCGGACCAGCGGGGCCAGCTCGGAGAGGATCAGCGCCGCGACCGACACCAGGTCGCGGTGGCCCTGCATCCGGCCGGACAGCTGCGCGAGGTTCGTCTTCAGCCAGTCCTGCTCGCGGTTGGTCCTCGTCGTCTCCTTGAGGTTCGCGATCATCTGGTTGATGTTGTCCTTGAGGTCGGCGACCTCGCCGGACGCGTCGACCGTGATGTGCCGGGTCAGGTCGCCCGCGGTGACCGCGGTCGCCACCTGGGCGATCGCGCGGACCTGGGTGGTCAGGTTCCCGGCCAGCTGGTTCACGCTCTCGGTGAGCCGCTGCCAGGTGCCCGACACGCCGTCGACCTCGGCCTGGCCGCCCAGCTTGCCCTCGGTGCCGACCTCGCGGGCAACACGCGTGACCTCGGAGGCGAACGCCGAGAGCTGGTCGACCATCGTGTTCATCGTGGTCTTGAGCTCGAGGATCTCGCCCCGGGCGTCGACGTCGATCTTCTTCGTCAGGTCGCCCTTCGCGACGGCGGTGGTCACCTGCGAGATGTTGCGCACCTGGCTGGTCAGGTTGTGCGCCATGAAGTTGACGTTCTCGGTCAGGTCCTTCCAGGTCCCGGCGACGCCGGGGACGCGGGCCTGACCGCCGAGGATGCCTTCGGTGCCGACCTCGCGGGCGACGCGGGTGACCTCGTCGGCGAACGCGCGCAGCGTCCCGACCATCCCGTTCAGCGTCTCGGCCAGCGCCGCGACCTCGCCCTGGGCCTCGATGCGAATCTTCTTCGACAGGTCGCCGTTGGCCACCGCGCTCGCCACGGTGGCGATGTTGCGCACCTGGTCGGTCAGGTTGTCGGCCATGACGTTGACGTTGTCGGTGAGGTCCTTCCACGTGCCCGCGACGCCGCGGACGCGCGCCTGGCCGCCGAGGATGCCTTCGGTGCCGACCTCGCGCGCCACTCGGGTGACTTCGTCCGCGAAGGCGGACAGCTGGTCCACCATCGTGTTCAGCGTGGTCTTGAGCTCGAGGATCTCGCCGCGGGCGTCGACGGTGATCTTCTGCGTCAGGTCGCCCTTCGCCACCGCCGCCGTCACCGTGGCGATGTTCCGGACCTGGTCGGTCAGGTTGTTCGCCATCGAGTTGACGTTGTCGGTGAGGTCCTTCCAGGTCCCGGCGACGCCGGGCACGGTGGCCTGGCCGCCGAGCTTGCCCTCGGTGCCGACCTCGCGCGCCACTCGGGTGACTTCGTCCGCGAAGGCGGACAGCTGGTCCACCATCGTGTTCAGCGTGGTCTTGAGTTCCAGGATCTCGCCGCGGGCGTCGACCGCGATCTTCTGGGTCAGGTCGCCGCGCGCGACGGCCGTCGCGACCTGGGCGATGTTGCGGACCTGGGTGGTCAGGTTGTTCGCCATGAAGTTCACGGACCCGGTGAGGTCGCGCCAGGTGCCGGCGACGCCGGGGACCTGCGCCTGCCCGCCCAGCTGACCCTCGGTGCCGACCTCGCGCGCCACTCGGGTGACTTCGTCGGCGAACGCCGAGAGCTGGTCCACCATGGTGTTCATGGTCGTCTTGAGCTCGAGGATCTCGCCGCGGGCGTCGACGGTGATCTTCTGCGTCAGGTCGCCCTTCGCCACGGCCGTGGTCACGTGCGAGATGTTCCGGACCTGGTCGGTCAGGTTGTCGGCCATGCCGTTGACCGAGTCGGTGAGGCTGCGCCACGTCCCGGCCGCGCCGGCCACCTCGGCCTGGCCGCCCAGCTTGCCCTCGCTGCCGACCTCGCGTGCCACCCGGGTGACTTCGCCGGCGAACGCCGAGAGCTGGTCGACCATCGTGTTCAGCGTGTTCTTCAGCTGCAGGATTTCGCCGCGGGCGTCGACGTCGATCTTCTTCGTCAGGTCCCCGTTGGCGACCGCGGTCGCGACCTGCGAGATCCCGCGGACCTGGTCGGTGAGGTTGTCGGCCATCAGGTTGACCGAGTCGGTGAGGTCGCGCCACGTCCCGGCGACGCCCGGCACCTGGGCCTGGCCGCCGAGCTTGCCGTCCGAGCCGACCTCGCGGGAGACGCGGGTGACCTCGTCGGCGAACGCCGAGAGCTGGTCGACCATCGTGTTGATGGTGTTCTTGAGCTCGAGGATCTCGCCGCGGGCGTCGACGTTGATCTTCTGGGTCAGGTCGCCGCGCGCGACGGCCGTGGTGACCTGGGCGATGTTGCGGACCTGTTCGGTGAGGTTGTCGGCCATGAAGTTGACCGAGTCGGTCAGGTCGCGCCAGGTGCCCGACACGCCCGGGACGACCGCCTGGCCGCCGAGACGTCCCTCACCCGCGATTTCGCGGGAGAGCCTCGTCACTTCGGCGGCGAAGCGCGACAGCTGCGCGATGAGGCCGTTGACCGTCTTCGCCAGCGTGGCGTACGCGCCCTGCAGCGGGCGTCCGTCCAAGGTCAGCGTCATCGGCTGGGACAGGTCACCGTCGGCGACCCCGCCGAGCACGCGCTCCAGCTCGATCGCCGGCCGGGTGAGGTCCTCGACCAGGCCGTTCACCGCGTCGACGGCGGTGGTCCAGCCACCGGGGCCGACCTGGCCCTCGAGCCGCTCGCTGAGGCGGCCTTCCTGCCCGACGGCCGCGCGGACCCGCAGCAGCTCGCTGACCAGCCGCTGGTTGCGCTCGGCGATGTCGTTGAACGCGACGGCGAGCTGCGCCGAGATGCCGTCGCCGTGCGGCACGAGCCGCCGGCGGAAGTTGCCGTCCCCGAGATCCCGCACCGCGACCAGCACCCGCTCCAGCGCGGCCGCTTCGCTCTGGGATTCCGTTGTCATGTGTGCCGACCCTCTCCACCACGCATGCGCCAGCCATGGTCGTCGACCCAGCGTGCCATGCTTCGCCCTACACTTCGAGCCAGCCCGCCCGCTCACGCGGTAGCCGTGCGACAGCAGTCCGGAGGCAGGAGGTCCGTGCATGGTGTCACGTCCGGCCCCGGCCTCGACGGCCCTGCCGCCGATGCCCGGTGACGGCGGGCCGCCGGGCATCGACGCCTTCGCGCGGGCGGCCCTCGAAGACGTCCGCGACGCGGTGTTCCTGCAGGACAGCGCGGGCGCGGTGCGCTGGGTGAACCCCGCGGCGCGCGCCCTGATCGGTGACGCCGAGCCGCACCTGAACGCGATCGCCGAGACTTCCGGCCACGTCGAGGTGGCCGGCCACCGCCGCCCGGCCCGGATCCGCGCCCTGCCCGGCGGCTGGCACGCCTGGACCGTCCCGGCGGACGACGTCCCGCAGCGGCACGTGGGCGACTTCCTGGCCCAGGCCGGCCCCCGGCTGGCCGCCGCGCGCGGGCGGCACGGCACCGCCCGGGTGATCGCCGAGCTCGCCGCGTCCGCGCTGGCCGAGACCGTCTTCGTGCTGCTGCCGACCACTCGCGGCCGGTGGGAGTGGTGGAGCTGCGAGCGCCCGGCCGCGCAGGGCCACGGCCGGATCCGGCGGGTGCCCGCCCAGGTCGCGCCGGTGCTGGCGGCGACGTTCGGGGCCACCGGGTCGCCCCAGCAGGCCCCCGTGCCCGCGCCCGAGGTCGCCACGCTGCCGTCGGTGGTCGCCGACCGGTTCGCCGGGCACGCCGACGTCTCGGTCGTCTCGCTCGGGCCGAGCGCCAGCGCCGGGGTCACCGGCGCCCTGCTGCTGGGCCGCCGCGCCGACGCCGAGTTCGGCGCCGAGCAGTCCCGCGCGGTGGCGGAGTTCGCCGTGGCGGCCGGGACGGCGCTGGCCAACGCCCAGCGCTACGCCCGGCAGGAAGAGGCGACCCGCGGCCTGGAGACGACGCTGCGCCCGGTCGACCCGCCCGAACTCGACGGCGCCCGGTTCGAGACCTGGTACGAGCCGGCGGGCGGGGTCCTCACCGTCGGCGGCGACTTCTTCGACGTCCTGCCCCACGACGACGGCAGCGCGTTCCTGGTGCTCGGCGACGTCTGCGGCAAGGGCCCCGAGGCCGCCGCGCTGACCGGCCGGGTCCGGCACGCCCTGACCGCGCTCGCCATGGTCGAACGCGACGGCCGCACGCTGCTCCGGCTGCTCAACGAGCTGCTCATCGCCGGCGGCAGCAGCCGGTTCGCCACCCTCGTGCTGGGCACGGCCCGGCCGGCCGACGGCGGTGTCGGCCTGACGCTGGCCTCCGGTGGCCACCCGGCGCCGCTGATCGTGCGCCGCCCGGGCGTGGTGGAGGAGGTGACCGTCCCCGGCACGCTGGTCGGCATCTCGCCGCAGGCCCGGTTCGCCGAGGCCGAGGTGCGGCTCGAGCCCGGTGACGTCTGCGTGCTCTACACCGACGGCATCACCGAGGCCCGCAACCGCCACGAGCCGACGGAGCTCTTCGGCGACGACCGGTTGCGCGCGGTGCTCGCGGCCGCGGCGGGCGAGCCGGCGCGGGAGGTCGTGCGGCAGCTGCGTCAGGCGGTCCGCGACTGGCTCGGCAGCTCCGCACACGACGACATCGCTGTGCTCGCCATCGAATGTGCGGACTGATTGCACTGTCCTCAGTGGACTGAGTTTGATGCCGCGATGAGGGGGTAATTACCCCGGTGCAATCGGTTTTCGACGGAGGAGCCCCATGGCGAACGCATTGCAAGGACGCCGGGTCGCGATCCTGGCGGCGGACGGCGTCGAACAGGTCGAGCTGGAGAAGCCGCGCCAGGCCGTCCTCGACGAGGGCGCGACGGTCGAACTCGTCTCGCTGGACACCGGCGAGATCCAGGCGATGAACGGCGACATCGACAAGGGTGACCGGTTCGCGGTCGACCGGAAGGTCGCCGACGTCGAAATCGGCGACTTCGACGCGCTGCTGCTGCCCGGCGGCACGATGAACCCCGACAACCTGCGCACGGACCCCGCCGCGGTCAAGTTCGCCGGCGACTTCGTGCGGGCCGGCAAGCCGGTCGGAGTGATCTGCCACGGTCCGTGGACGCTCGTCGAAGCGGATGTCGTACGTGGCCGGACGCTGACGTCGTACCCGAGCATCCGGACGGACCTGCGTAACGCCGGTGCCACGGTCGTCGACGAAGAGGTTGTAGTGGACAACGGACTGGTCTCCAGCCGGAACCCGGACGACCTGCCGGCCTTCTGCCGGACGGTCGTGCGGGAGTTCGCGGGCCGTTAGCCGTCCTTTGTGGACCGTCACCCGTTCGTGTGTTAAGTCCCGCTTAAATCTGTTGGCTTTCGGCACCGCGGCGGAGGACGCTGAAGGTGTGACGAGGAACTCCCGTGGAGAGGAGGTGGACGCGATGACTGTGCACGCAAGGCGCTACGGCCGCTGGTGCCGTGAACACTTCGACGCGATCGCCGCCGAGGGTGTTCCCGCTCCCCGCGGTGGCGAGCCCGCCGACCAGGCCCTGCCCGAACCCGAGCCGGAGCCGGTCCAACCCGGTGCCGACCAGCCGCGACGCTGACGACCACGAAGAAGGCCTCCCCGAACTCGGGGAGGCCTTCTTCGTGACCGGGTCAGCGGTAGCTGCGCCGGTACCAGACGCGCCGCGGGCCGGGCACGCCGATCCGGGTGATTACGTCGGTCAGGATGGCGCCGATGATCAGCCAGAGGATTGCGGCGAGGCCGTCGTTGAGGAACGTCCGCAGTCCCTCCGAGTCCGGCGTGAAGAGGTTCCGCAGGCCGAGTGACACGCCCGACGACCAGTCCGAGATGAGGCGGGCGAAGCCGTTCGCCGAGTTCGCCCCGCCCAGCACCAGCACGATGTGCACGGCCAGGACCAGCGCGAACACCGCGCAGACGAGGTGGATGAGGGCGTTGATCGTGCGCACGACCCGGATGCGCGGGTGGGTGCGCTCCACGATCTCTTCGGTGGGGGCGGGCTCGTACGGCGTTCCGTACGGCTCCGGAGGCGGGGGATACGGCATCGTCGGCGTCCCTTCGACTGTCCGATGTGGACGTATCTGGGCGGGCGGGAACAACACTCGGAAATACCCGTCACCCGGGCGAGCGAACCGCGCACTCCTTAAACTTCCCTATCTGAGAGTTGATGGGGTAGTTTGAGGAACGCAAGGAGGGGTCATGACGCAGGACGTCTTTTCCGTCGAGCAGGTCGCCGCGAAGCTCGGCCTGCACGTCCGGACGGTCCGGAACTACGTGCGGGACGGGCGGCTGAAGGCGGTCCGGATCGGCAAGCAGTACCGGATCACCGCCGAGGACCTGGCCGCCTTCACCGGGCTGCCGGTCGCCGGGCGGGCCGGGGCCCCGGCCGCGGAGCTGTCGGGCGTCGCCGAGATCGGCGGGGTCGACCGGGCGGCGGCCGACCGGATCGCAACGATGGTCATGGCCTCGGTGAACGGGCCTCGGGACGGTGGCGAACGGGCCCTGCGCGTCGAAACCGTCTACGACGGGGAGCGCGCCACCGTGAAGATCATCGTCCTCGGCGACCTGGCCGCCGGCGCCGACCTGCTGCGCTGGGTCGCGTCGGTCGCGGAGAACCTGACGTGACCGCGATCTACCGCACCGCGGCCGGGGCGGCCGTGGTGCGGGAACGCTACGACGCGCTCCTGGGCCGCTGGCCCGTGCCGTCCGCGCGGCGCACGCTGCCCACCCGGCTCGGTGACACCTTCGCCGTGGTGTCCGGCCCGGTGGACGCGCCTCCGGTCGTCGCGCTGCAGGGGTCCGGCGGGACCGCCGCGCACTGGCTGCCGGACATCGCCACGCTCGCCGGGCGGCTGCGGGTCCACGCCGTCGACGCGCCCGGCGAACCGGGCCGGACCGTCGAGGCGCGGCCCCCGCTCGCCTCGACGGCCTACGCGGAGTGGCTCGACGACGTCCTCGACGAGCTCGAGCTGCCGCGCGCGGCCTTCCTCGGCACCTCGCTGGGCGGCTGGTGGGCCCTGGACTACGCGCTCCGCCGCCCCGAGCGGGTCGCCGCGCTGGCCCTGGTCAACCCGTCCGGAATCGGCAGCCGCCGGACCGCGCCGCTGCTCAAGTTCGCCGTCTACCGCCTGTTCGGCGCCTGGGGGCGGCGCCGGTCGCTGGCCATGGTCGCCCGGGGCGGCCCGGTGGACCCGGAACTGCGGGCGCTCGGCGAGTTCACGCTGACGACGTTCGAGCACTTCGAACCGCGGCTGGAGGCGATCCCGGTGGTCCCGGTCGAGCGCCTGCGGGAACTGGTGATGCCGGTGCAAGCCCACTTCGGCGCCCGTGACGTCCTCCTCGACCAGCGGGACGCGGCGGCGAAGCTGCGGGAGGCCCTCCCCGACGCCGACGTCCGCCTCGACGGCGACGCCGGGCACTTCCTGCCCGGCTGGGCCGCGGCCGCGGCGGAGTTCCTGGCGCCGAACCGGCCGGCCTGAACCGCGGGAAGGCGGCCGGTTCGGCCGGCCTCGGCGCCCGGCCGGCCGCACGGCGCTGCGCCGGGCGGCGCAACCGGAAAGCCGTGGGCAACCCCCGCGCCGCGCGGGGCGTCAGGTGATCATGAGAACCTCCAGGCGCGGTGCGCTGCTGGTGTCCGTCCTCGCCCTCCTGGCCGCGTTCGCTACGCCCGCGACCGCCGGATCGGTGATCCCGCAGGGCTTCCGGCCCGCCTCGACGAGCTGGACCGGGCCGGACACCGGATACGTCCTCGGGTACTGGCCGTGCGCGAAGGGGTGGTGCCCGGCGCTGCTCGGCACCACCGACGCCGGACGGCACTGGCGGCGGCTGGGTGCGCCGCCGATCTCGCTGCCGGACAACCACAACCACGTCGCGCTGCGGGCCTTCGGCGACCGCGTCGCGTACGTCAACGACGGCGTCCACGTGCTCGCCACCCGCGACGGCGGCGCCACCTGGCAGCCGGTCACGCTGGCCGGGGCGCGGGAGCCGTACTACCTCTCGAAGATCGCCGAAACCGGGGGCCGCGTCTTCGCCCTGTTGACGACCTACGGCGAGGGCCGCGGCTCGACCCGGCTGTACTCGGCGGCCGCCGGTTCCCCGGTGCTGGTCCCGGTGCCCGGGTTCGCCGTCACCGGGGGCCTGACCTACGGCGACCTGGCCGTCGGCGGCGGCCTGCAGGTCGCGCTCGGCGCGGACTACGGCATCGAGAAGTACTGGACTTCGCGCGACGGCAGCCGGTTCACCCCGGCGGATCCGCCGTGCCCGGAAGGGTCGGTCGCTTCGCTCGCCGGGGCCCGTGAGCGGCAGGTCGTGGCGCTGTGCAGCGGCAGTCCCGGCTCGCCGCAGCCGGGCTCGACCGAGCGGCAGCTGCGGCACGCGCCGCAGCTCGGGGCGAAGTTCGGCGGCGACGAGGTCGCGCCGTTCGCCGGCATCAACCAGGGCTTCGCCGTGGCCTCGCCGACGGTGGCGACGGTCGCGGCCATCGGGGGCGGCGTCGGCTTCCTGCACAGCACGGCCGACGGCGGCCGCACGTGGACGACACTCGCGCTGCCCGAGCGCGGCTTCGCGCTGACCGATCTCGACTTCCCCGGCGGCGGCACCGGGGTCGTCGTCGACGGCCAGCCGGACGCCGACGGCGGCTCCGCCGTGTACCGGACCACGGACAGGGGAACGACGTGGCAGGAACTGAGTTTCGGGTAGTTGTCCCTGGCAGGTAAGGCCCTTGTGCCCGGTTCACTTGGTGAACTCCATGTCGTAACCTGGGCACTGTCCGTCGCCGGACACGGTGAGCGAGCCCGGGCAGGGGCTTCGTCGCCACGCGCAGAGTGGGAGAGCAGCCGATGACGCCTGGCGACCTGCGGTCCGGAACCGAGGGCGGTGCGGCCGCCCTCGATTTCAGCAAGGCGAGCCTGGCCCGGCTGTCCGACGCGCTCCTCGGCGGTCACGACCACTACGAGGTGGACCGCGAAGCGATGCGGCGGCTGCTGGCCATCGCGCCCGGCGCCCGCGCGATGGCCAAGGAACACCGGGACTGGCTGGTGCGCGCGGTGCGGTTCCTCGCCGGCAAACGCGGCATCGACCAGTTCCTCGACCTGGGTTCCGGCATGCCGACCGCGGAAAACACCCACGAGGTGGCGCAGCGGTACAACCCGGACGCGCAGGTCGTGTACGTCGACAACGACCCGGTGGTGCAGGTGCACGGGCGGGCGCTGCTCGAGGAGAACTACCTGACCCACGTCACCGGCGCCGACCTGACGCGACCCGCCGAGACCCTCGCCGACGAGGTCGTCATGGAGTACCTGGACTTTTCCCGGCCGGTGGCGCTGATCCTCACCTCGATCGTCCACCACATCGACGACTACGACCGCGCGAAGTCGATCGTCGCGGAGTACGTCGACGCGCTCGCGCCCGGGTCGTTCCTGCTGCTCACGCACAACTTCGACCCGGAAGAGGACTCCCCCCGCCAGGAGCTGGCGCGGCTGCTGGAGACCAGCTTCCAGGGCACCGGCCTGGGCAGCGTCCACCGCACCCGCGAGCAGATCGCGGGGTTCTTCGAAGGCACCGAGCTGCTCCGGCCGGGGCTCGTCTACCTGCACGAATGGTGGCCGGACGGCCCGCGGCTGCACCCGCTCGGCGAGCTGAACTTCCTCACGCTGGGCGGAGTCGCCCGCAAGCAGTGACCCCGCCCCGGCGGGGGCGCGCGTGCCCTGGCCGCGAGCCCGACGTTGCACCTCAGGCGGCGTTGAAGGTGTCGGGGTCCGGGCCGGTCCGCTCGCCGCGGTCCAACGGGGTCAGCGATTCCATTTCCTCCTCCGTGAGGGTGAACCCGAACAGGTCGAAGTTCTCCTCGATCCGGGACGGCGTGACCGACTTCGGGATCACGACGTTGCCCAGCTGCAGGTGCCAGCGCAGCACGATCTGCGCGGGGGTGCGGCTGTGCTTCACCGCGAGGTCGGCGATCACCGGGTCGCCGAGCAGGCTGCCGCCCTTGGCGAGCGGGCTCCACGCCTCGGTCGCGATGCCGTGCTTCGCGTCGAACTCGCGGAGTTCGCGCTGCTGCAGGTAGGGGTGCAGCTCGACCTGGTTGACCGCCGGGGCGACGTCGGCGGCGTCGAGCAGGCGCTCGAGGTGTGCGGGCTGGAAGTTGGAGACGCCGATCGCGCGGACCCGGCCGTCGGCGTGCAGCTTCTCGAACGCCTTCCAGGTGTCGAGGTACCTGTCGCGCGCCGTGGTCGGCCAGTGGATGAGGTACAGGTCCAGCTGCTCCAGGCCGAGCTTGGCCATGCTCGCGTCGAACGCCTCGAGCGTCGAGTCGTAGCCCTGGGCCGAGTTCCACAGCTTGGTGGTGACGAACAGCTCGTCGCGGGCGAGGCCGGACTCGGCGATCGCCTGGCCGACGCCCTTTTCGTTGCCGTACACGGCGGCGGTGTCGATGCTGCGGTAGCCCGCTTCGAGCGCGGCCTTGACGGCGGTGGCGGTCTCGTCGTCCGGGACCTGGAACACGCCGTAGCCCAGTTGCGGCATCCGGACGCCGTTGGAGAGTTCGATGACGGGCACGCTGGTCACGAGGGGTCCTTTCGGTGGGTGGTTCATCGGGCGGGTACCCGTTCCCCGGCCACGAAACTAGCCGGGGTCCGGCGGTCCGGCAGGCCGGAGACGAGCGCCACGGCGAGGCCGGCGCCGATCCGGCTGGGGGCGGTGTAGCCGAGACCGGCGTCTGGTGGCGGGCGCTCGGTTTCCGCGGGACGGCCTCGGCCTGACGGGGGCGAGCTCGCCGTCCCGGGTGCTCGGGGCAGCCGGATGGCCGCGCCCTGTCCGCCATGTTGTCCGCACCAGGCGGCCCGGTTTGGGTGTTTCTGCCGGTATCGTTGAACCCGGGGGCCGACGCCGTCGGGCGTGGAGTTCTTACCAGGCAACAAAACCCAGTACCACCGCGCCGGCCGGCCGCATCGCCGGCGCGTGAGCTCGCTGTGGACCCGCGCCGGCGCCGGCGCGGGCTGGACCGGGGAACTGGAGGAGCCATGGGGAAAATCGGTGTCTGGCTGATCGGGGCGCGCGGCTCGGTGGCCACCACCGCCGTCGCCGGAGCCGCCGCCCTGCGCGCGGGGCTCGCCGCGCGCACCGGCTGCGTGACCGAGCTGCCGGACTTCGCCGGGGCCGCGCTGCCCGGCCTGGGGGACCTCGTCTTCGGCGGCCACGACGTCGTCGACACGCCGCTGGTCAAGCGGGCCGAACAGCTGAGCGCCGCCGGCGTGCTGCCGCCCGCGCTGCCCGGTGCGGTCGCGGCCGAGCTGGACGCCGCCGAGGCCCGGCTGCGGCCTGCGCCGTCCGGGGGCGGCCGCGCGGCGATCGACCAGGTGACCGCCGACCTGACCGAATTCCGGCAGGGACTGGACCACGTCGTCGTCCTCAACGTCGCTTCGACCGAACCGCCGTGCCCACCGCACCCGGCACACGCTTCCCTGACGGCCCTCGAGAACGAGCTGGACACGCTGCCGCCGAGCGCGTTGTACGCCTACGCCGCCTTCCGCGCCGGTTGTGGCTTTGTCGACTTCACGCCGTCCACCGGGGCACGCCTGCCTGCGCTCGACGAGCTCGCCCGCACCGCGGGACTGCCGTACGCGGGCCGGGACGGCAAGACCGGCGAGACGCTGCTGCGGTCGGTGCTCGCGCCGATGTTCGCCCAGCGCGGGCTGAACGTGCTGGCCTGGTCGGGCACGAACCTGCTCGGCGGCGGCGACGGCGCCACGTTGGCCGACCCCGCGGCCGCGTCGAGCAAGAACGCGTCCAAACAGCAGGTGCTGGAGGGGAACCTGGGCCGCCCGGTCGACGGCGAAGTGCACATCGACTACGTGCCGGCGCTCGGCGACTGGAAGACCGCCTGGGACCACGTCCTGTTCGAAGGGTTCCTCGGCACCCGGATGACGCTGCAGCTCACCTGGCAGGGCTGTGACTCGGCGCTCGCCGCGCCGCTGGTGCTCGACCTCGCCCGGCTGACCGCCAAGGCCTGCCGCGACGGCGTGGCCGGGCCGGTGCCCGAGTTCGGGTTCTTCTTCAAGGACCCCGTCGGCGACGGCCCGCCCGACCTGGCGTCGCAGTACGCGGCGCTGCGCGAGTGGGCGCACCGATGAAGGCCCTGGTCGAGCTCGTCCGCGCGCCGGCCGCGCTGACCGTTCCCGGGGACGCCGTCGCCGGGGCCGCCGCGTCGGGCTGGCCGTTCGGCCGCCGCACGCTCGCCCTGACCGGCGCTTCGGTCTGCCTCTACTGGGCGGGCATGGCGCTCAACGACTACGCCGACCGCGACCTCGACGCCGTCGAACGTCCCGAACGGCCCATCCCGTCCGGCCGGGTCGCGCCCGGAACGGCGCTCGGCGTCGCCGCCGGGCTGACCGCGGGCGGGCTGGGCGTCGCCGCGGCCGCCGGGGGACGGCGGGCCCTGCGCGTCGCGGGCGGGCTGGCCGCGACCGTGTGGGCCTACGACTTCGTGCTCAAGAACACCGTGCTCGGCCCGGCCGCGATGGCGGCGGCCCGTGCCCTCGACGTCCTGCTCGGCGCGGGCGGGCGGAAAGCCGCGCTGCCCGCCGCGCTGACGGTCGGGGCGCACACCTACGCCGTGACAACGCTGTCAAGGGCCGAAGTGGACGGTGCGCGGCCCGTGTTGCCCGCGGCGGCACTGGCCGCGACGGCCGGGGTGGGTGTCGCGGCCGGCCGGGGCGGCCTGTTGTCCTCGGCGCTGCTGGGGACCTACGCCGTGACCACCGGCGGGGCGCAGTACGACGCCGTCCGCGACCCGGCCGCGCCGAAGATCCGGCGGGCGGTGGGGGCCGGGATCCACGGCATGATCCCGCTGCAGGCCGGGCTGATCGCGCGGACCGGCGCGTGGCGATCGGCGCTGATGGTGGCCGCCGCGTTCCCGCTCGCGCGGGCGCTGGGCCGGAAGGTGTCGCCGACATGAGGTTCGGGTACGGCACCAACGGCTTCGCCAACCACCGGCTCGGGGACGCCCTGCGCGTGCTCGCCGACCTCGGGTACGACGGCGTCGCGCTCACCCTCGACCACCAGCACCTCGACCCGTTCGGGCCGGACCTCGCCCGCCGCGTCGCGGCCGTCGCCGCCGACCTGGATTCCCTGGGCCTCGCCGTCGTGATCGAGACCGGTGCCCGGTTCCTGCTGGACCCCTGGCGCAAGCATTCGCCGACGTTCCTCGACCCCGACCGGGCGCGCCGCGTCGAATTCCTGACGCGGGCGGTGGAGATCGCGGCCGACCTCGGAGCCGAGGCGGTGTCCTTCTGGAGCGGGAACAAACCGGCCGGGCTCGCGACCGAGGAGGCCTGGGCGCACCTGGCCGACGGCTGCGCGGAGGTGGTCAAGGTGGCCGACGAGCACGACGTCCGGCTCGGCTTCGAACCCGAGCCGGGGATGCTCGTCGAAGACCTCGACGGGTACTTCGAGCTGTCGGAACGGCTCGGCGACCCGGACCGGTTCGGGCTGACGCTGGACATCGGGCACTGCCGGTGCAACGAGGCCGCGTCCGTGCCGGACTGCGTCCGCCGCGCCCTGCCGCGGCTGGTGAACGTCCAGATCGACGACATGCGCCGCGGCACGCACGAGCACCTGGAGTTCGGGAAAGGCGAGATCGACTTCCCGCCGGTGCTGGCCGCACTGGTGCCGTACTCCGGGCTCGTGGCCGTCGAACTGCCGCGGGACAGCCACGCGGCCCCGCGGATCGCCCGCGAGTCCCTGGAATTCCTGCGGAAGGCGGTGCCCGCGTGAACGCCTGGCTGGAAAAAGCCCTGTCCGATGTGGCCGCCGACGCGACGGTGCTGCACACGGTGTTCCCCGCCGTCGGCCGCCGGGTCGGCCGGGCGGTGGACGACGCGGCCCGCGTCCGGCTCCTGGCGGCGGCACCCGGCGCCGCCGCGGAAATGCCCGGCCTCTACCGCCACGGCGACGCGGCGGAGAAGCGGGCGGTCCTGCACGGACTGTCCGTTGTGGACACTGGAGACGCCGGGATCGAGCTCGTCGCGGATGCTCTCCGCACCAACGACACCCGGCTCGTCGCCGCCGCGATGGGCGAGTACGCCGCCACGCACCTCGACGCGCCCGCGTACCGCCACGGCGTCCTCAAGTGCGTCTTCATGGGGATCCCGCTGGCCGAGGTGGCCGGCCTGGACCGCCGGACCGACGAGGAACTGCTCCGCATGCTGCGGGATTTCGCCGCCGAACGCACCGCGGCCGGCCGCGAAGTCCCCGCCGATCTCCGCACCCTGCTGAACGAACAGGACGGCTGATGCGCATCTTCGATCCCCACATCCACATGAGTTCCCGGACCACCGACGACTACGCGGCCATGCACGCCGCCGGGGTGCGGGCGCTCGTCGAACCGGCGTTCTGGCTGGGGCAGCCGCGCACGAACGTCGGCAGCTTCACCGACTACTTCGACGCCCTGGTCGGCTGGGAACCGTTCCGCGCGAGCCAGTTCGGCATCGCCCACCACTGCACGATCGCGCTCAACCCGAAGGAGGCCAACGATCCGCGGTGCGTCCCGGTGCTCGAACTGCTGCCGCGGTACCTGGAGAAGGACGGCGTGGTCGCGGTCGGCGAGATCGGCTACGACTCGATGACCGAGCAGGAGGACAAGGCGTTCGCCGCGCAGCTCGCGCTGGCGATCGCCCACGACCTGCCGGCCCTGGTCCACACCCCGCACCGGGACAAGGCGGCCGGCACCGAGCGGAGCATCGCCGTCGTCCGCGAGTCGGGGATCGCGCCGGAGCGCGTGGTGCTCGACCACCTCAACGAGCTGACCGTCGCGATGGCCAAGGAGTCCGGCTGCTGGCTGGGCTTCTCCATCTATCCGGACACGAAGATGGACGAGGACCGGATGGTCGCGATCCTGCGCGAGTACGGCACCGAGCGCGTGCTGGTGAACTCGGCCGCCGACTGGGGCCGGAGCGACCCGCTCAAGACCCGCCGGACCGGCGACGCGATGCTGGCCGCCGGCTTCACCGAAGACGACGTCGACCTGGTGTTGTGGCGCAATCCGGTCGAGTTCTACGGCCGGAGCGGGCGGCTGTCGTTGGAAGGCCTATCCCCGGAAGCCGAGTTCGCGGGCAACTCGATCCTGCGGGGAGCGCGCAAGTGAGGTTCCGGCACCGCGACGGCACGCTGGTCCACCTCGCCTACTGCACCAACGTCCACCAGGCCGAAGACCTCGACGGTGTGCTGGCCCAGCTGGCCCGCTTCGGCGAGCCGGTCCGCGAGCGCCTCGGCGTGGACCGGCTCGGGCTCGGCCTGTGGCTGGCCCGGCCGGTGGCCTCCGAACTGGCCGTCGACCCGGCCGCGGCGGCCCGGCTGCGCAGCGAACTGGCCGTGCGCGGCCTGGAGGTCGTCACCTTCAACGGGTTCCCGTACCAGGGCTTCCACGACCCGGTCGTCAAGCACAAGGTGTACCGGCCGGACTGGTCGACGCCGGAGCGCACGCGGTACACCCTCGACCTCGCGCGGCTGCTCGCCCAGCTGATGCCCGGCGACGCCGTGCGCGGCAGCGTGTCGACGCTGCCGCTCGGCTGGCGCACGGACTGGCGGGGCGACGACGGGCAGCTCGACGTCCTCGCCAAGGGGCTGGCGGCGCAGGACCGCCCGGTGCGCGTGGCGTTCGAACCGGAACCCGGCTGCGTCATCGAGACGACCGCGCAAGCCGCGGCCCTGCTGTCCGAAGTGGACAAGGACTGGCTCGGCGTCTGCCTCGACACCTGCCACCTCGCGGTCGGGTTCGAAGACCCGGCCGCCGCCTTGGGCCGGCTGGAGGCCGCCGGGCTGGACGTCGTCAAGCTGCAGGCGTCGGCCGCACTGGAGGCCCCGGCTCCGGCCGAGCCCGGTGCGCGGGCCGCCTTGGAGTCCTTTGTGGAGCCTCGATTCCTGCACCAGAGCAACGAAGGTGGCCCGCCGGGGGCCGACGACCTCGATCTGGCGCTGGCCGGCGGCCTCCCGGGCCGGGCGCCGTGGCGGGTGCACTTCCACGTGCCGCTGCACGCCGACCCGGTGCCGCCGCTGACGTCGACCCGGCCGGTCCTGGCGACCACCCTCGCCGAGCTGTTCGGCGGCGCCACCGCGCGCACCGACCACGTCGAGGTCGAGACCTACACCTGGCAGGTGCTCCCGGACGCACCCGCCGACGACGCCGGGCTGGTCGCGGGCATCGCCGCCGAACTGGACTGGACGCGGCGGGAACTGACCACCCTGGGCCTGGAAGAGGTGTCCGCATGAGTTTGCTCGTCCTCGACGTCGTCGGGCTCACCCCGCGGCTGCTGCCGCACATGCCGAACCTGCGCAAGATGGCCGAGCCGGGCTTCACCGCGCAGCTGGACACGGTGTTCCCCGCCGTCACCTGCTCGGTGCAGTCGACGTTCCTGACCGGGCTGCAGCCCGCCGGGCACGGGATCGTGGGCAACGGCTGGTACTTCCGCGAACTCGGCGAGGTGTTCCTGTGGCGCCAGCACAACCGGCTGGTGCAGGGCGACAAGTTCTGGGACGCGGCCCGCCGCGCGCAGCCCGGCCACCGGGTCGCGAACGTCTGCTGGTGGTACGCGATGGGCGCGGACACCGACCTCACGGTGACCCCGCGGCCGATCTACCACGCCGACGGCAAGAAGTCCCCGGACTGCTACACGTACCCGCCCCAGCTGCACGACCGCCTGGTCGGCAGTCTCGGCGAATTCCCGCTGTTCACCTACTGGGGCCCGACGGCGTCGATCGCGTCGTCGCAGTGGATCATCGCCGCCGCGCAGAAGATCATGACCGATGACAAGCCGGACACCACGCTGGTCTACCTCCCGCACCTGGACTACGACCTGCAGCGCTTCGGCCCGGACGCACCCCAGGCCGCGGCGGCCGCCCGAGAGCTCGACACGGCTTTGCGGCCGCTGCTGGACTTCGCGGCCGCGGGCGGGCACACCGTCGTCGCGTTGTCGGAGTACGGCATCACGAACGCGAGCCGGCCGGTCGACGTCAACCGGGCGCTGCGCCGCGAAGGCCTGCTCAACGTGTACGTCCAGGCGGGCATGGAGTACCTGGACCCGTGGACGTCCCGGGCCTTCGCGGTCGCCGACCACCAGGTCGCGCACGTCTACGTCGCCGATCCGGCCGACGTCCCGCGGGTGCGGGACGTCGTCGCCGGGCTGTCCGGAGTGGACGCGGTACTGGATCGCGCCGGCCAGGCCGGGCTCGGCATCGACCACGAACGGGCCGGTGAGCTGGTCGCGATCGCCGAGCCGGACGCGTGGTTCACCTACTACTACTGGCTGAGCGACGACCGCGCGCCGGACTTCGCGAAGACCGTCGAGATCCACCGCAAGCCCGGCTACGACCCGGCCGAGCTGTTCTTCGACCCCGCCGACCCGATGGTGAAGCTCAAGGCGGCGTCGGCGCTGGCCCGCAAGAAGCTCGGCCTGCGGTACTCGATGCAGGTCGTGCCGCTCGACCCGGCGCCGGTCCGGGGCAGCCACGGCCGATTGCCCGACTCGCCCGAGGACGGGCCGGTGCTGCTGTGCTCGGCCCCGGCGTTCGGGCGCGAGAAGATCCACGCCACCGAGGTCAAGGACCTGCTCCTGTCCGCCGCCGTCGTGAGTGGTAATTCGGGTCAGAACCCGAATTACCACTCACGAGGCCTTACCGGACGCCGAGGAGGTGCTCCAGGGCGAGCTGGTTGAGCCGGGTGAAGTGGTAGCCGCGCGCGGCGGCCGCGTCGAGGTCGAACTCGTCGTTCAGGACGTCGTCGAACGTCTCGCCCGGCGCCAGCGTCGGGGTCGAGAGGTCCGGAACCCGGGACGCCGCCAGGGCCTCGACGACCTCCGGGTCGGCCCGGAACGCCGCCGACTTCTCCTTGAGGATCAGGTACGTGCGCATGTTCGCCGCGGCGGACACCCAGACGTCCGAGGCGTCTTCGGTGCGCATCGGCTTGTAGTCGAAGTGCCGCGGGCCCTCGTAGCCGCCGTTCTCCAGCAGGTCGACCAGGAAGAACGCGCTCTTCAGATCGCCGTGGCCGAAGATCAGGTCCTGGTCGTACTTCGGGCCGTGCTGGCCGTTGAGGTCGATGTGGAACAGCTTGCCCTGCCACAGCGCCTGTGAGATGCCGTGCACGAAGTTCAGCCCGGCCATCTGCTCGTGCCCGACCTCCGGGTTGAGCCCGAACAGCTCCGATCGCGCGAGCTGCGAGATGAAGCCCAGCGCGTGCCCGATCGTCGGCAGCAGGATGTCGCCGCGCGGCTCGTTCGGCTTCGGCTCCAGCGCGAACCGCAGGTTGTAGCCCTTCTCGACGACGTAGTCGGCGAGCAGGTCCAGACCCTCCTTGTAGCGGTCCAGGGCCGCGCGGACGTCCTTCGCGGCGTCGGACTCGGCGCCTTCGCGGCCGCCCCAGACGACGTACGTCTCGGCGCCCAGCTCGGCCGCCAGGTCGAGGTTGCGGCGCACCTTCCGCAGCGCGTACCGGCGGACGTCGCGGTCGTTGCTGGTCAGGCCGCCGTCCTTGAACACCGGGTGGGTGAACAGGTTCGTCGTCGCCATCGGGACCTTGAGGCCGGTCTCGGCGAGCGCCTTGCGGAAGCGTTCGATCGCCTTGTCGCGGTCCGGCTCGGTGGCCAGCAGGTCGTCGTCGTGGAAGGTCACGCCGTAGGCGCCCAGCTCCGCGAGCCGGTGCACGCTCTCGACCGGGTCGAGCGGCGCCCGCGTCGCGACCCCGAACGGGTCGTTCGCCGGCCAGCCCACGGTCCAGAGACCGAAGGTGAACTTGTCGGCCGGCTGGGGAGCGAAGTCGCTCATGACTGTCCCTTCATTTAGTTCACGTTATAGACTAAATATGCGCCGCGGGGGTCCCCGGCGTCAAGAGGCCCGGTTACAGTGCTTCGCGGGAGGACACGATGACGCAGGCCGTGCGGCACGAGGAGATGCGCGCCCGCAACCTCGGGGTCGTGCTGGGCGCCGTCAGCCGCGGCGGCCCGCTCACCCGGGCCGCGCTGGCCGAGCTCACCGGGCTGACCAAGTCGACCGTGAGCAAGCTCGTCGGCGACCTGGTGGACGCGGGCCTGCTCGCCGAGACCGGTCCGGCGCGGGTGGGCGAACGCGGCCGGCCGGGCGTGGACCTGGAACTCAGCGGGGCGCGGGTGGCGTCGCTGGGCCTGGAGGTCAACGTCGACTACCTCGCGGTGCGCGTGCTCGACCTCACCGGCGCGGTCCGGGTCGCCGCCCGCCGCGAACGCGACAACCGCGGCTCGCGTCCGAAGAAGGTGCTGGCGGAGCTGCAGGACCTGGCTTCGGAGGTGCTCGCCGAGGCCCACCGGCTGGGGCTGGAAGCGGCGGGCGCGGTGCTGGCGGTGTCCGGCCCGGTCGGCGACGGCGTGCTGTTCAGCGCCCCCAACCTCGGCTGGCAGGACGTCCGCCCGGCCGACCTGCTGCGGCTGCCGGTCCCGGTCGAACTGGACAACGAAGCGAACCTCGCGGCCCTCGGCGAGCTCTGGTACGGCGACGGCGAGCGCGACTTCCTGTACGTGTCCGGCGAAATCGGCATCGGCGCGGGGCTGGTGGTCGGCGGCGTGCTGTACTCCGGCGCGACGGGCCTGGCGGGCGAACTGGGGCACGTGGTCGTGGCCCCGGACGGAGCGCCGTGCCGCTGCGGCGGCAGCGGGTGCCTGGAGACGTACGCCGGGCAGGAAGCGTTGCTGGCGGCGGGAAACGCGGCCACGGTGCCGGCGTTGCTGGCCGCTCTCGAACGCGGCGACGAGACGGCGCTGGCAGCCTGCGCGGCGGCCGGGCGCGCCCTCGGTGTCGCCCTGACGTCGGCGGTGAACCTCCTGGACCTGGACCACATCGTGCTGGGCGGGGTGTTCACGCAGCTGTACCCGTGGCTGTCCGGGCCGGTGTCGGAGGTCCTGGCCAAGCGCCTCGGCGGCCTGCGCGGCACGCCCCCGGTGCTGACGGCGTCCCGGCTGGGCGGCGACGCGGCCACCCTCGGCGCGGCCGGCCGGGTCATCCACCGCGTCCTGGCGGATCCGGCGCCCTTTGTCACCCGGGCGCAGGAAGCCTAGAAAGCCGTGGAGGCCGCCCCGAGCGAGGCGGCCTCCACGGTCCTGCGAACTAGCTCACCGCGTTGACCAGCACCAGCGAGGTGCCGACCGTGACGCCGGTGTCGGTCTGCACGGTCAGCTGACCGCGCAGGGTCCGGCCCGCGGCCGGGGCGGTGGCGGCCGTCACCGTCGCCGGCACGGTCCACGAGCTGCCCGACGCCCGCGCCGCGTTCGCGTCGGTCACCGCGACCGAACCGAACGCCGGGTTGGTGAACACGTCGAGGTAGTCGTACTCCGTGGTGCCGGACGGCACCGCGTAGCCGTCCACCAGCGCGACCCACGTGCCCGCCGCCGGGTTGGGCACGGTCACCGACTCCTCGGAGTCACCGTCCGCGCTCACCGCCGCCTGCACGCAGGACCCGGTGGTGCAGTTGTACAGCACCAGGTCGAGGTCGGCGCCGACGTCGGACGTCTTGCCGATCGTGACCGTCAGCGACTGCGAGCCCGCCGTCACCGGGATCTGGTACTGCTGCTGCGTCCCTTCGGCGATGGACGGCCGCTGCGTCTTCGCGCTGCCCAGCGTGGCTCCGTTGAGCTTGCCGGTGAACGCGCCGAGCGTGTTCTGCACGGTGTAGGACCGCGAGATCGGCGTGTTCACCGTGGCCGAGGCGATGGTGTCCGGGTTCGGCGAGATCGCCGTGCCCAGCACCGCGGCCGACAGCTTGTACGGCGCTTCGTCCACATCGGACGTCCGCCGTGCTTCGACGACGATCTCCCACACGCCCGGCAGCGGGTTGGCGATGGTCCGGCTGGTCGGCGTGCCGCCGGCGCAGCCCGCACCCGCGTCGGGCAGGTAGCACGCGGTCGTCGCGGTGCTGGCCTCCGCCGGGACACCGGTCGGGTCGTACCGCAGGAACCGCACCTGGCCCTTGCCCGGAGCGCCGCCGCCCGCGTTCAGGTCCACCTTCAGCGCGCTGGCGCCCTGCGGCACCCGCACGAAGTAGCTGGTCGCCTGGTTGCGCGCGGCCTTGCCCGCGACGTCGACCTGGAAACCCTTGCCGGCGACGAACTCCTGCGGCGCGAAGACCGTGTTCAGGGTCTGCACGTCGATGCCGATGGTCAGCGGGTTGTCCAGGTAGAGCAGGGCCGAGTGGAGCCCGGCGCTCTTCGCGTTCACGTTCACCTTGAACGAAACCGGCGTGTTCAGCGGCAGCGCCACCGTCGAGCCGGAGGAGAACGTGCCGTCGTTGCCGACCCACCGCACGAAGTACGGCACCGGGTGCGCCGAACCCGTGGTGCGGGTGATCGTGTACGTCCGGGTGTACGCCTTGCCGGCGGTCACGCCTTCGCGGTCGTGGATGCCCACGCCCGTGTTCGGCTTGGCCAGCAGGCCCGACAGCGCCGTGTGCACCTCGACCGACGTCGAAACGACGTCCGGCTTCGGGTTGAGCGACAGCGCGACGAACGCGGCGGGGACGTTGAACAGGCCCGCGCCCTGGGCGTACGCGCCGATGCCCGGCACGAACCGCGCGGTCGACTTGATCGCCGCACGCAGCTGCGCCACCGGCGGCCGCTGGCCGTTGTGGGTCGCCTTGTACGCGCTCACGAGCAGGGCCGCCGCGCCGGTCGCCTGCGGCGCCGCCATCGACGTGCCCTGCAGCATCGCGTACCCGGCAGGCAGGGGGTACGTGCCGGGAACCGGGGTCGGTTCCAGCCACCGCGGGACGGTGGCGATGGCCGCGCCGGGCGCGATGATGTCCGGCTTGAAGCCGCCGTCCTCACGCGGGCCGCGCGAGGAGAACGGGTGCATCGACTCGGGGTTCTTGGTGACCGAGCCGTAGTTCGACAGCCAGGTCTCCTTGGTGATGTACGAGCCGACCGAGAGCGCGTCCGTGGCCACCGACGGGTCGCCGACCGTGTTCGCCCCGGCGCCGCTGTTGCCCGCCGAGATGAAGATCTGGACGTTGTACTCGGCGATCGTGCGGTTGTAGAGCTCCGCACGGGCGTTGTTGCCGTCGTTGAGGGCCGGCAGGCCGCCGATCGAGATGTTGATGACGTCGGCGCCGTGGCTGGCCGCGTAGACGACACCGTCGACCAGGCCGCTGGAGGTGCAGCCGGCGCTGGTGAGGCAGACCTTGACGGAAAGGACCTTCGCGCCCGGAGCCGCGCCGTCCATCTTGCCGCCGAACAGGTCGTTGGCGGTGGCGATGCCCGCGACGTGCGAACCGTGCTCCCCGCCGGCGATGCCGATGCCGACGAAGCCCGGCTTGTCCGTCTGGACGACGAAGGCCATCCGCTCGGCGATGTCGGTCGCCGGGTTGTCGGTGCCGAAGAAGCCGACGTCGTACTTCTTGTTGTAGTCGGTCATCGGCTTCTCGTCGGTGAAGTCGCCGTTGCCGTTGAGGTCGACCCGGACCTCCTTGGTCGCGCTGTCGAGCAGCACGCCCCACGAGTCGGCGCGGTCGCCGTCGCGGTTGACGTCACCGCCGGTCTCGCTGTCCGCGGCGCCCAGGTCGCCCGCGGTCTCGCCGAACAGGCCGAACGTGTACGGGCCACCGGTCGCCGGGGCCGTCCAGGTCTTGCCGTTCGAGGTGAAGGTGCCGGTGTAGGTCTGGGTCGACTGCTTGACCCAGGTGCCGTCGCCGGAGTTGGTGGCGTTGGCGTTGTACCAGTCGACGATCTTGCGTTCCCCGTGGCTGGTCGTGGCCAGCGCGGGGGAGTCGAGGTCGACGCCGGAGTCGAGCACCGCGACCGTGGTGTCCTTGCCGTCCCAGTTGGGCAGGACCTGGCCGAACTGCGCGGCGTAGGTGTCGCCGGTCGGCAGGTACGGGTTGACGCGCGGGGTGTTCTTGCCCGGGGCCGGCTGCGGCAGCGGAGTCATCGCGCCGTCGGGCTTCGGGTCGTCGCGCACGATGAGCCCGTCGACGTCGACCGCGTTGACCGACTTGAGCTTCGCGGCCTTTTCGGCCTTGTCGGTCGGGACGCTGACCTTGACGTAATCGAGCTTGGTGTCGGTGGACTGGACGACGCCGCCGAGGGCCTTGAGCTCGTTCACGGCGGTGCCGGTCTGGCCCTTTTCCGCGGCGATCAGCAGGGTGACCTCGGGCTTCCCGGCCTTCTCGGCTTCGGCGACGAGCGCGCGGTCGTGCTCGTCGAGGGTCTTGCCGTCGGCCGCGCCGTTGGTCGGCGGGGCCTGCTGGGCAGAGGCCACCGGGACGGCCACGCCGAGGACGGAGGCGCCGAGTGCGGTGGCGAGGATGGTGATCCCGGCCCGCCGTCTCCAGCGCGATCTGTGCTGTTCCACTGAAACGACCCTTCGTGAAGATGTGCGTACCGAGCAGTACACAGGGTGGGATCTTCGTCAGCAATCAGACAGTTAGCCCATAGACCGCAATTGGTTGCGAGCCAAATGGTCTAACCGGTTGCTCCGTCACCGGAAGTGCCACTTTCCCGTGAAAGTGGCGCCTTGCTACACGTGCGTATAGCGGGCTATATTTGCGTGCAGTCGACTACATGCACGTATAGGACGCCGATGAACACCGAAGACCTCACCGCCCGGGCCCGGATCCGCGACGCCGCCATCCGGCTCTTCACCGAGCGCGGCATGGAGAAGACGTCGATCCTGGACATCGCCAAGGAAGCCGGGGTCTCCGGCGGCCTGATCCGGCACCACTTCGGCTCCAAGGACGGCCTGCGCGAGGCCTGCGACACCTTCGTCTTCGACGAGCTGCTGAAGTTCAAGGAGGAGGTGCTGGCGAAGGGTGCCGCGAACCCGGGATTCCTCCCCACGTTCGACGCCCGCCAGCTGCTCTACCGCCGGTACATGGGCCGCGCCATGGTCGACGGCTCCGACGCAGCCGAGGTGCAGTTCACCGAGATCGTCGACAGCACCGAGCGCTACTTCCGCGAACAGGGCATGGACATACCGGACCCGCGGGGCGTCGCGGCCGCCCTCGCCGCGATGACCGGCGGACTGATGATCCTGCAGGACCACGTCGCTCGCGCGCTCGGCGAGGAGCCGGGCACGAACGAGGCGATGCTGCGGATGTCGGCGGCCGCCGGGCACCTGTTCACGAACCCGCTCGCCACCCCCGAAGCCCTCGAAAAGGCCCGCGAAGCGCTGGCCGCGTACCAACGGAAGGAATGACGATGGCCGACGCGATCACCGCCGACGGCCTCACCAAGGCGTTCGGCCGGACACGGGCCCTCGACGGGCTCGACCTGACCGTCCACACCGGCGAGGTGCACGGCTTCCTCGGGCCCAACGGCGCCGGCAAGACCACCACGATCCGGGTCCTGCTGGGGCTGATGCGGGCCGACGGCGGCCGCGCCACCCTGCTCGGCGGCAACCCCTGGACCGACGCCACCGAGCTGCACCGCCGGCTCGCGTACGTGCCGGGCGACGTCACGCTCTGGCCGAACCTCACCGGCGGCGAGGTCATCGACCTGCTCGGCCGGCTGCGCGGCGGTCTCGACACCGCTCGCCGCGCCGAGCTGATCGAGCGCTTCGACCTCGACCCCCGCAAGAAGGGCCGGACGTACTCGAAGGGCAACCGGCAGAAGGTCGCGCTCGTCGCCGCGCTGGCGTCCGATGTGGAGCTGCTGATCCTCGACGAGCCGACGTCCGGGCTCGACCCGCTGATGGAGGAGGTGTTCCGGGAGGTCGTCGCGGAAGAGCGCGAGCGCGGCGACCGGACGGTGCTGCTGTCGTCGCACATCCTCTCCGAGGTCGAGGCGCTGTGCGACCGCGTCACGATCATCCGGGCCGGCCGCACGGTCGAGTCGGGCACCCTGGACGAGCTGCGGCACCTGGGCCGGATCACGATCGACGCCTCGCTCGCGCACGTGCCGTCGGACCTGGCAGCGTTGCCCGGTGTGCACGACCTGAGCACGTACGGGTCGCACGTCCACCTGTCCGTCGACCAGACGTCGCTGGACGACGTGATGCGGCACCTCGCCGGGGCCGGGCTGCGGAGCCTGGTGAGCCGCCCGCCGACGCTCGAGGAGCTGTTCCTGCGTCACTACCGGCAGGACGAGCCGGTCGGAGCGGCCCGATGACCGGGACCTGGGCGCTGCTGCGGCTGGTGCTGCGCCGCGACCGGCTGCTGATGCCCTTGTGGATCGTCGGTCTCGCGCTCGCGCCGGTGGGCTACCTGTCGTCGATCAAGGCGGCGTACCCGGATGCGGCGTCGCGGCAGCACTTCTACGACCTCAACGCTTCGAGTGCGACCTTCGTCGTCCGCAACGGCCCGCTGTACGGCTCTTCGGTGGGGAACCTCCTGGCCTGGCAGTGCGGGTTCGTCCCGGTCGTCGTGGGTCTGATCGCGCTGCTCACCGTGGTCCGGCACACCCGGACCGAGGAGGAGGCGGGACGTCGTGAGCTCACCGGCGCCACCGTCGTCGGCCGGCACGCGGGGCTGGCCGCCGCGGTGCTCGCCGCCTGCGGGGCGTGCCTGGTGTTCGGCCTGCTGACGGCGTTCGGCGTCGCCGCGCAGGGCGTTCCGTTCGACGGCGCCCTCGCGCTCGGTCTCGGGTTTTCCTTGGCGGGCTGGGTGTTCGCCGGGGTCGGTGCCGTTGCCGCGCAGCTGACGTGGGGTGCGAGCGGGGCGCGGGGCTTCGGCATCGGGGCGCTGGTGCCGGCGTTCCTGCTGCGCGCGGCGGGGGACGGCAGCGGCTCGGCGGGCTGGCTCGCGTGGCTGTCGCCGATCGGCTGGGCGCACCGGCTGCGGCCGTTCGCGGGGGAACAGTGGTGGGTGCTCGCGTTGGGCGTCCTCGCGACCGGTTCTTCGGTGGTCGTGGCCGTTGCGTTGGCGGCGCGCCGGGACCTCGGGGCGGCGCTGCTGCCGGCGCGGCTCGGGCGTTCCGAAGCGAAGGCGTCCCTGCGTTCGCCGCTGGCGCTGGCCTGGCGGCTGCAGCGGGGGACGTTGCTGGTCTGGACGGTGTGCCTCGGGCTCGTCGGGCTGCTGATGGGCGGGGTCGCGCAGAACGTCGCGGACATGATGCGGGACAACCGGGCGGTCGCGGACGTGTTCTCCCGCATGGGCGGCGGCGGTGCGGTGCTGGACGCGTACCTGGCGGGGACGATGACGCTGTTCGGCCTGGCGGCGGCGGGCTACGCGGTGCAGGCGACGTTGAAGCTGCGCGCGGAAGAGGCGGCGGGCCGCGCGGAACCGGTCCTGGCGACGGCGGTCGGGCGCGTCGGCTGGGCGCTGGCCCACCTGACGTTCGCGTTCTTCGGCCCGGCGTTCGTGCTGGCGGTGACGGGGTGGGCAACGGGGACGGCTTACGGGAGCGGCTTCGCGCTGGTCCCGGCGGCGCTGGCCCAGCTGCCGGCGGTGTGGGTCCTGACCGGACTGGCGGCGCTGCTGATCGGCGTCCTCCCGCGTTTCGCGGCGGCGGCGTGGGGGCTGCTGGCGGGATTCCTGTTGCTGTCCCTGGTGGGAACGGCCTTGCGGTGGAACGACGTGGTGCTGGGGGTTTCGCCGTTCCAGCACCTGCCGAGGTTGCCGGGCGGAACGTTTTCGGTGACCCCGGCGCTCTGGCTGGCGGCGATCGCGGCAGCCGCCGGCGCGGGTGGGCTGTTCGCGTTGCGCCGGCGGGACATTCCCGTGGGGTGAAGATCGAGCGGCAACCGAGGGAGTCGAACCCTGCGCGGCTTGTGAAGGCGGCGCTCCTGACCGGCCCTGACCCTTCGGCGGGCGACGGCTGCCAATGGTTACAACGTCTCTAATACCCTTGATATTTCACTTTCAAGCGCGGCTTCACCCGGATGGGTACGGCTGGCAAAGTGTCGGGCATGGATGATCTCCTGCTGCGCCGCGTCCGTCCCGGGCTCGGGGGCGACCTCGCCGACGTCCGGGTGAACGACGGCCGGGTCACCTCGATCACCGGGCCGGGTTCCGACGGGTTCGCCGCGCGGGTGGTCGACGGCCACGGCGGGACGCTGCTGCCGGGGCTGGTCGACGCGCACGTCCACGTCGTCCAGTGGGCGACGTTCCGCCGTCGCATCCCGCTGGACGCGGCGCGCTCGGCGGGGGAGGCGATCGAGCTGCTGCTCGCGCACCTGCTGGCGACGCCGGCGCCGCAGACGGAACTCGTCGTGGGCGCCGGGTTCCGCGACGGGCTGTGGCCGGACAAGCCGCACAAGGACCTGTTGCAGCGGGCGCTGCCCGGGCGCGCGGTCGCGTTGTTCAGCTCGGACCTGCACACCCTGTGGCTGAGCCCGGCGGCGCTGAAGCTGATCGGCCGCGACCACCCGACGGGCGTGCTCCTGGAGGCCGACTGCATGAGCGCGACGGCCCAGCTCCCGACGGCGGCGATCGACGTCCAGGACCAGTGGGTCGCGGAAGCGGTCTCCGCGGCGGCCGCACGCGGTGTGACGCAGATCGTCGACTACGAGTACGCGGACACGGTGGCGGACTGGACGCGCCGGGGTGCACCGGCCGCGCGGATCTCGTGCGTCGTCGCGAAGCACCTCCTGGACCAGACCATCGAGCGCGGCCACCGCACGGGGGACGTCCTGCCGGACTTCGGCGGGCGGCTGACGGTCGGGCCGTTCAAGCTCTTCGTGGACGGCTCCCTCAACACCCGCACGGCCTACTGCCACGACCCGTATCCCGGCGTCGAATCGCCGGGGTTGCTGGAACTGCCGCCCGGCGAACTGATCCCGTTGATGCAGCGGGCTTTCGACCACGGGCTGCTCCCGGCGGTGCACGCGATCGGCGACCGGGCGAACACGATCGCGCTGGACGCCTTCGCGGAGGTCGGCTGCCCCGGCCGCATCGAACACGCCCAGCTGCTGTCCCCGTCCGACGTTCCCCGGTTCGCGGCGCTGGGCGTGATCGCGGCGGTCCAGCCGTCGCACCAGCCGGACGACCGCGACGTCGCGGACCGCCACTGGCACGGGCGCACCGAGCGGGCGTTCCCGTACCGGTCGCTGCTGGAGTCGGGCGCCCGCCTGGAGTTCGGCTCCGACGCCCCGGTGGCGCCCCTGGACCCCTGGGACGGCATCGCGTCGGCGATCTCCCGCACCGACGACGACCGCCCGCCGTGGCACCCGGAGCAGGCGATCCCGTTCGCCGACGCACTGGCGGCGTCCTCGGGCGGCCGTCGCGGGGTGGCGGTGGGCGACATCGCGGACCTGATGGTGACGGCCGCGGACCCGTCGACGCTGTCCCCGGCGGACCTGCGCACCCTCCCGGTGACTGCGACGATCCTCGACGGGCACGTCACGCACCAGGTCTGAACCGCTTCCACGCCGCTTGCCTGCTGACGCCGAGCGCTCCGGCGATGGCGATCCAGGGGACGCCGGCTTCGCGGGCGAGGCCGACTTCCCGGGCCAGCAGGCGTTCCGCGGCCACCGCCAGTTCGGCGGCCCGGGCGATCCACTCGCCGAACTGGCCGGCGTCCTCCGCGGCCCGGTGTCGTTCGGCGAGATCCGCGTAGGCGCGTCCCAACGCGGCCACGGACTCGGCGTGAGCGTGCATCCGCCTACCCTCCGACGCGCTGCCCCGGGGATTCGATGAAGGTCTGCCAGGGGGTGATCTTGTCGATGTGCACGACGGCGTCGAACGCGGCGAGCGGGTTCACCAGCTGCTTGTACGGTCCCTGCCGGGTGCCGTCGACCTCGGCGAAGCGGCGGGCCACCTCGCCGTCGCCGGGGACGGCGCGCAGGTCGAGCAGGGCGAGCGGTTCGCCGGCACCGGAGAGCAGGACGTCGAGATCGCCCGGGTCGGTGCCGGGGGCGACGTCCTCGTAGAACACCTCGGTGTGGCCGGGCGGCCCGTCGGGCAGCGGCCGGTGGCTGAACACCCGGCCGCCGTTGTAGGTGGTCGCGATGACCACCATCCGGTCGCCGAGCGAGCGGGCCAGGTGCTGCCCCAGCATGACCTGCTCCTCGCTGATGATCGGGGGCACGCGGTACGGCCAGCGCTGGACGTGCCCGTTGGCCGCCCCGACGACGACGCGGTCCTCCCGCTCGAGGATCCACTCGACGTTGTCTGCCATCGCCGCGTCCCGGACGTTGGCGCCGCGGTAGGTGCGGCCCGGCGCGGCGGCCATGCCGGCCAGGAAGGCGTCCGCGTACCTCGCGGTGACCGCGCACTGCAACGCGATGTCGGCTCTCGTGGCGTCCACAGTGGAATAAGGGACGCGCAGGGCGCGGAGGCGTTCGGTCAGCTCGCCGATCCGGGCGGTCAGCTCGTGGCGGTGGGCGGTGCCGAGGGCCAGGTAGGCGTGGATCGCGGGCGCGGCCCACGCCAGCCCGGTCCGGTCGGAGGGCAGGTAGCCGAACAGCGGCAGCAGGTTCTCCCGGGCGGCCGCGGCGTAGGCCGGGTCGGCCTCGTCCAGGAACGACAGGGCGGCCGTGACCCCGGGCAAGGCGGACGCGCTGGAGTCGGGGATGTCCATGCCGTAGAAGCGGATCTTGCGGTCGTGGGTGCGGTTGTGCTCGCGCATCCAGACCAGCTGGTCGCGCATCTCCGCGCACTTTCCCATGTGGTAGGTGATCCCGGTGTGCAGGAGCCGGTCCAGGTCGCCGTCGCCGCCGAGCACCCAGTCGTGCACCGCCCAGCCTTCCGGGAAGCCGGACTCCATCGCGAACGCGGTGAACCCCAGTTCCTCGGCCAGGAAGCGGGTGACCAGGTGGCGCAGCTGGTAGAACTCGTGCACCCGGTGCGTGCTCTCGCCGACGGCCACGACCCGGGCGTCGCCGACGATGTCGCGCAACGGCTCGAGCTGGTCGTAGCCGGCGTCCGGCTCGAGCGTCCGCAGGCGCACGAGGTTCTCCCGGAGCCACCCGGTGATGTCGACGTCCATTCACCCGTCCTTTTCTTCGTCGCCCGCGGCGCGGGCTTTGCGCAGGTAGTCCACGACTTCGGCGGCGCCGCCCGGCCCGGCCCAGCCCATGCGTTCGTCGAGTTCCCGGCCCAGCCCGGCCCGGTTGTCCTCCCACAGCGCCGTGGTCGCCGCCTCGAACGGGCGGCCGCCGGGGTGGAACGCGGCCGCCGTCTCCCGCCAGCGGGCGACCAGCTCCTGCACGGCCGGGTCGTCGACGGGAGTTCCGTCGAGCAGGTGCTGCCGCAGCCGGGTGAAGAGCTCGAGCCATGCGGTCTTCAGCGTCTCGATCGCGCGGGGACCCAGCTTCGCGGCCCGTTCGGTGATCGCCTGGAGCTGAGCGGCGGACAGGTACCGGCCGGCGTCGACGGACATCGGCTCCAGGGTTGCGAGGAACTGCTCCGGTCCCGGCATGGCGTCGGCGGCCAGCCGGGCGAGCAGGCCCCGGAGCCGCTGGGCCGACTCCTCGATGCGCGCGGCCCTGGCCTCCAGATCGGCGAGCTGCGCGGTCAGCAGGCCACGCAGCGAGCCGGGATCGTCCGCCGCGTCCCGCAGCACGACGGCCACTTCGTCCAGGGAAAGCCCCAGCCCGCACAACGTCCGGACCCGGTAGAGCCGGCGCACGTCCGCCTCGAGGTACCGCCGGTGCCCGGACGGCGTCCGTTCGCCCGGGGACACCAGGCCGATCCGGTCGTAGTGGTGCAACGTGCGCACCGTGACGCCACTGGCCCTCGCCAGCTCCCCGATGCTCCACCTGCGTTCGCTCACGCCTCGACGGTAAAACCTGACGCAACGTCAGGTTCAAGGCTTTCCGGGCTTGATTTGTCCACCGGACAACGGAAAAGATCCCACCGTGCATGTGACAACGTTGTCAGGAGGACACGGATGAGACGGCGCACGCGCGTCCTGGCCACCCTGCTCGCCTCAGCCACGACGATGGCTCTCGCGACTCCCGCCGAAGCGAGCGTGAGATTCGCCGACGACCCCACCACGCTCGTCGACACCTCGATCGGCAACAACGGCGATGGCACCACCTTCCCGGGCGCCACCACGCCCTTCGGGATGGTGCAGCTCAGCCCGGACACCCAGCTCAAGAAGTACGCGTCCTACGACTACGCGCAGGACACCACCCTCGGCTTCAGCCACACCCACCTCTCCGGCGTCGGCTGCCAGACCATGGGCAACTTCCGGTTCATGCCGACCACCGGCGCCGTCACCAGCAGCGACCCCGCGAAGTACGGCGCCAAGTTCAGCCACGCCGACGAGACCCGGCAGCCCGGCTACTACGGCGTCAAGCTCGCCAACGGCATCGACGCCGAGCTGACCGCCACCCAGCGCACGGGCCAGCACCGCTACACCTTCCCCAGCGGCGCGACGAGCGAAAACGTCCTCATCGAGGTCGGCGAAAGCAACGGCTACACCTACGCCGGCGACGTCCACGTCGTCGGGGACGACACCCTCGAGGGCTGGCTGCAGGGTGGCAACTTCTGCTGGGAGACGCAGAAAGAGCGCTACAAGGTCTTCTTCAGCGCCAAGTTCGACCGCAAGTTCACGAGCTTCGGCACCTGGACCGACAGCAAGCTGACGCCGAACCAGCGTGACGCGAAGCTCGGCGCCCAGCGCACCGGCGCCTGGCTCACCTTCGGCACCGAAAAGAACCAGGTCGGCGCCTCGGTCGGGCTGTCCTACACCTCGATCGGCGGCGCCCGGCTCAACCGCGGCGCCGAGCAGCCCAAGTCGTTCGACAAGGCGCGAAAAGCCGCCCACGACACCTGGCGGGACGAGCTGAACCGGATGCGCGTCGCCGGCGGGACCACCGCGGACCAGCGCACCTACTACAGCGCGCTGTACCGGTCGCTGCTGCACCCGTCCGTCGGGTCCGATGTGGACGGTTCCTACCGCGGCTTCGACGACCAGGTGCACCGCAGCCGGGACACCTACTACCAGATGTTCTCGCTGTGGGACACCTACCGCTCGCAGAACCAGCTGGTCGCGCTGCTGCACCCGGACAAGGCGGCGGACATGACCAAGTCCGTCCTCAAGATCTACCAGGACGGCGGCTGGGTCCCGCGCTGGGCGCTGGCCGGCGGCGAGACGAACGTGATGAGCGGCGACCCCGTCACGCCGTGGGTGGTCGACAACTACCGCCGTGGTCTCCTCGACGACAGGACCGCGCGTCAGCTGTTCGACGCGTTGTGGCGCAACGCGAACGAGGTGCCCGCGGACCAGTCGATCTTCCGCGGCCGCGACGGCAACCCGACGTACGTGAAGAACGGCTGGATCGGCTACCAGGACCTGCCGGGCTACACCTACGGCGACACCCGCCAGGCCGGCTCGGCGACCCTCGAGTACGCCCTCGCCGACTGCGCGCTGTCCACGATGGCGGCCGGTTTGGGCTACCGGGACAAGGCGGCGATCCTGTCCGCCCGCTGCGGCAACTTCGCGAAACTGTGGGACACCGGCGTCGAATCCCGCGGCTTCACCGGGTTCCCGCGCACTCGCGCGGCGGACGGCACGGGCGTCGGCGACCCCGACCCGGCCAAGTCGACCGGCTTCCACGAGGGCACGCCGTGGCAGTACCAGTGGCTCGCCCAGCAGGACACCGCGAAGCTGTTCGGCCTGATGGGCGGCCCGGCGCAGGCGGAGAAGCGGCTCGACACCTTCTTCGACATGCCGCTGCTGCTCACCGACCCGGCGAAGGCGGCCAAGGACTCGTGGGTCCACGGCGCGTACGACTACCACAACAACTTCGCCTTCAACCCGAACAACGAGCCCGACCTGCACGCGCCCTGGATGTACAGCTGGACGGGCGCGCCGTGGAAGACCTCGGCGGTGCTGCGCGCGGCGCGGACGCTGTTCACGGACACGCCGTACGGCATGCCCGGCAACGACGACCTCGGCACCATCTCGTCGTGGCTGGTCTTCGGCATGGCCGGCGTCTTCGAAGCCCAGCCGGGTTCGGGGACGTACCTGCTCAGCACGCCGATGTTCGAGAAGGTCGAGATCCGCCCGGACGGCGGCCGCAAGATCGAGATCTCGGCGCCGGGTGCCTCGGCAGGGAAGCTGCAGTACACCAACGACGTCCGGGTCGGACACCGGAGTTACGACCGCAGCTGGATCTCCCACGCGGACCTGCTCCGCGCGGGCAAGATCCGGTTCGGCCTGAGCGACACCCCGGCGACGTGGGGGACTGCTTCGGCTCCGCCCGCCATGTGACGCGGCCCGAAGGTCGCTGACCAGGCCCGATCGGAAGCTTTCGTGGGTTGGCGTCAACAAAACGGGACAGTTTCACTGGGTCTCATGTTGAGGTGGCAGCAGGCGGAGGGGAAGCGCCACGCGCTCGACGGGCCGTTCCCTCCGCGTCCGGAAGAACAGTTCATGGCTTTGTGCGGCGAAGAAGTGACCGTCGCGGTGCGGGATGTTCCGCAGCTCGGGGGAAATTGGTTCGATCCGACCTGCGCCGGATGCGAGTCGGCGTGGCTGGCGCGGTGCTGAGCGGTGACGATCCGGATCACCGGCTGCTGGACCGCATCCGCGACCTGCACGCCTCGCTCGCCGCCGATCTGGCGTGGCTGGCCAGGACCGCCGGGGAGGAACCGCCGCGCCCCGACATCCTCCGCGACCTGGGGGAGCGGCTCGCCGACCTCGGCGCGGACCTGATCACCCGCGCCGACGAGCTCGACGCCGAGGTCCGGGCCGGCCTGCCGGAGCACGGGTGGCTCCCCGAAGCGGGCGCACGGCGGCGCGCGCTGGCCGTCGCCCACCAGGTCGGCCCGCACCCCCTCCGGTGCGGGCCGATCTTCCTCGCCGTCTGCGGCGCCGCGTGCTTCCCCTTCTACGGGACGGACCCGACCGGGCGGACAGCGCGGCACGAACGGTGCGAAAAGTGCCTCCACGTGCGCTGACCCGCCGTTTCTGCTGAGCTGGAGGCATGCAGAACAGCACGGCGACCGAGCGGTTCTTCCGGATCGCGATCGCCCTCAAGGGCCTCGACGGCGCACTGCAGGTCGTCGGGGCGCTGATCCTCGCGTTCGTCCCCGCGGCGGCCGTCAGCGGGTTCACCCACGCCGTGATCACCCGCGACCTGCTCGGCGACCCGTCGGGCACGCTGGCGCGCCACCTCGAATCGGCCACGGAGAACTTCCTCCACGGCGACACGAAGACGTTCGCCGTGGCGTACCTGTTCGCACACGGCCTCATCAAGCTCGGCCTGGTGTGGGCACTGGCCCGCAAGATCGTCCGCGCCTACCCCGTGGCGGCCGCCATCCTGGCCGCGTTCGTGGTCTACGAGGTCTTTCGCGCGGTGCACACCCACTCGATCGCGCTGCCGTTCTTCGCCGCGCTCGACGTCGTGATCATCGTGCTCGTGCTGCGGGAGTACCGGCAGCTCAAACGCGGCTAGGCCGCGCGGCCGCCGCCGAAGTGGCCGCGGACGCGCCGGGACAGCGCGGCTGCGACACCACGGCGATCCGTTCGCCGGGCCGCAGCAGCCGGGCGATTTCGCGGAGCCGGCTGGCGGCGTCGGGCCACATGCCGACCGTGTTGACCGCCGGCGCGGCGTCGAACGGCCGGCCCGGACGGCGGCCCGGTTGCGGCGGCGCTGGCCGATCATGACCGCCGAATGGTCGACGCCGACCACCATGCCCCGGCTCGCCAGCGCGGCGATGGCCACGCCCGGCCCGCAGCCGAGTTCGAGGACGCGATCGGCGGGCTGGACGTCGAGCAGCCGCACCGCCCAGCGGTTGGGCGTCACGTTCGACGAGCGGCGGCCCATGATCCAGCCGGCGAGCTGTCCGAACGGACCGGGTGGCCGGGCGGCGGCGCTACGCCGTGTCGGCGGTCAAGGACGTCGGCCTGATCGTCCTGTTCCGCGAGATCGGGTTCTCGCTGGCCGAGCAGCAGCACCGCATCGAGGTGGCCCGCACCGCGCTCGAGCACGGCCGCCGGTGCCCGGCGTCCGAGCACACGCGGTGTCCGCGCTTCTGGTCGATCATCGAAGCGCGGCAGCGCGGCCTAGGGTTCACGCGGCGACGGGAAATCGGACCGTCGTGCTGTCGACGACCTCCAACGGCTCGACGTAGAGGGCAGTCGCGTTGTCCGAGCCGCCGCGGGCGAGCGCTGCTTCGACGAGTTCGGCGGCGCCCGTGCCCGGCTGGGCCAGGACCGCGCGGATGCCGCTGCCGGTGAGCGGCTTGTGGATGCCGTCGCTGGTCAGGAGCAGGCCCGCGCTCGACGTCTCCGCCGTGCCGATCTCGGGTGCCTCGGCGGTGCGGACGCTGGTGGTCACCACGTGCTCCATCCGCGGCGTGACCGGCTGGTGGCGGGCGCGGAAGAACTCGGCGAGCGTGTGGTCGGTGGTCAGGCGGCTGAGCGTGGTGCCGTCCCAGGCGTACGCGCGGGCGTCGCCGACCCAGGCGATGCGGTACCCGCCGTGCTCGGCAGGCATGGCGACGACGAGCACCGCGTCCCCGAGCGTCTGCTCGCGCACCGCGCGCTGGGCGGCGAGCACCGCCTCGACCGGTCCTTTGTGGACAGGAGTGCGCGCGGCGGCCGCGGCCGCGGTGCGGGCGGCGCGCGCGGCGGCCGGGTCGTCCCCGACGCCGTCGGCGAGAGCGAACGCGATGCCGGGCCCGCCGGCGGCGGCGTACGCCCCGACAGCGTCGGCGTTGAGTGAGCGCGGCCCCTGCGCGCTCGCGGTGTGCCAGCGCGGGTAACCCGGACGTGTGGTGATCATCGCGGCCTCCTCGTCCCCTCTGACCTCCATGATCCGCGCCGAACCTAAGGGGCGGCTGAGACTTTCCGGGTACCGTGGGAAGAGGGTGGGGATGGAGTTCCGGATTCTCGGGCCGCTGGCGGTGTCGCGCGCCGACGGCCGCCCGGCCGCGCTCGGCGGCCGCAAGCCGCGGACGCTGCTGGCGGCGTTGCTGCTGGCCCGCGGCCGGGTGGTGCCCGACGAGCGGCTGTTTTCGCTGCTGTGGGAAGGCGAACGGCCGTCGACGGTCGACGCGCAGGTGTGCACGTACGTCTCCCGGCTGCGCAAGGCACTCGGGCGGCCGGCGCGGCTCGTCCGCACCGGCGGCGGGTACCTGCTGGCGCCGGGCGGGACCGTCGACGCCGAGGAGTTCACCCGGCTGGCGCACCTGGGCCACGACGAGCTGCGCGCGGACCGGCCGGCCCGCGCGGCGGGGCTGTTCCGCGCCGCTTTGGAGTTGTGGCGCGGTCCGGTGCTCGCCGACGTCGCCGAACCGCTCCGCGCGGGCGAGGCGGCCCGGTTCGACGAGCTGCGGCTGGCGGCACTGGAGGGCCGCATCGAAGCCGAAGTCGCGTCGGGCGACCACCTGCGGGCGGTGCCCGACGCGACCGCCTTGGTGCACGAACACCCGATGCGGGAACGCGCGCGGGCCCTGCTCATGGCCGCGCTCTGCGCGAGCGGACGGCCGGCGGACGCGGTGACGGTGTACCACCGCGGCCGGCGGCTCCTCGACGAGCGGCTCGGGATCGCCCCGGGCCCCGCGCTGCGGGCGGCGTACCAGCGGGTGCTGGACGCTCAGGCGGGATAAGGCGTCGACTGGAAGTCCTGGTCGAGCTGTGCAGGCGAGCGCGGCAGCCAGTACCGGGCGAGCGTGCGGACCTGTTCGCGCGGCAGGCCGGGGTTCACGTGGCGGTGGTCGGGTTTCGCGATGGACTGCAGCGCCCAGGCGAAGCCGATCATCGGGTGGATCCGCGCCCACCGGTGCCGGTCGATGCCGAGGACCATCTGCGCGCGCAGGACCGAGTGCCAGAAGTGGTAGCCGCTCGGCGGGTTCCCGTTCATGGTGTGCACTTCCGACTCTTCCGGCGCCCGCCGCGGGTCGAAGAGGACGCCCTGCCCGAACGCGGCGAAGGCCTTGACCAGACCGGCTTCGTCACCGCGGTAGAAGCGGTCGAAGTTGTCGAGCTGCAGCTTCGAGAGGACTTTCAGCGGCCCTTCGACCGGCTTGGCGAACTCGGCGTAGTTCTTCGGGTAGGCCGGTTCCCGGCTCAGCTCGCGCCACTTCGCGTACAGGCCTTCCGGAGCGTTCTGCTGGATGAAGGGCCAGAGCACGGCGTAGGCGTCCTGGACTTCTTGGGACTGGTGGTACAGCGCGATTTCGTCGAGCTGGTACCAGAGTTCGTTGGCGCGGCGGTCCCCGAGCATCCCCGGCACGGGCGGCAGCCCGGTATCGGCGGCGGCCGTCCCGGTCGTGGCTCCGGCAAGCGCGACCCCGGCGACGGCGGCGGCCCCGACCTTGAGCAGACTGCGGCGATCCATGGTGCACCCCCTGTTCCGGCGACCCCCTGCCGCCGTTTGCCGCCAAGGTACGGAAGATTTCTATACTTTCTCTGTACGCCGCGAAGGGCCGTGAGCGGACTCCGCCCACGGCCCTTTCGCGTGATCGTCAGCTCTGCAGGTCGTACACCGTCTGGCCGTCGACCGTGGTGGCGGTGAAGTTCGCCGTCACCCACTCCGTGATCTCCGACGAGCCGCCGCCCGGGCCACCTCCTCGGCCACCTTCGAGGTAGTACTTCACTTCACCTGCGGCCACGTACGCCTTGAACTCCGCCAACGTCGGCGCCGGGTCCGAGCCGCTCCAGCCGCCGATGCCGATCACCGCCTTGCCGCTGGCCAGCTCCAGCGATGCCGCGCTCTGCGAGCCCGTTGTCGCCGCCGCCCACTTCGTCGTCGTCTTCGCCAGCAGCGAGCCGATCGCGCTCGACGACGAATCTTCGTCGCCGCCGAAGCCGCCCATCGCGCTCGATGTCGGGCCGGAAGTCGGGATCGACCCGCTGTGCGCCACCGACGCCGTCTCGACGCCGTACGCCGCGGACGACACCCCGATCGTCAGGACGACCGCCGCCGCGATCACCGCCGCCGCACGGCGAACGCCCGGCACGCCCATCACCAGCACCGTCCCGACCAGCACCCCGAGCACCGCGATGATCCAGCGCAGCGCCGGGAACCACTCCGGTGTCCGGTCCAGCAGGATGAACGACCACACCGCCGTCGCCACCACCATCCCGGCCAGCACGGCCCGCGGCGCCAGGTGTGCCCGGCCCTGCCACAGCGCGCGGCCCGAAATCGCGACCAGCGCGGCGATCGCCGGGGCGAGCGCGACCGAGTAGTACGGGTGCACGATGCCGCTCATGAAGCTGAACACCAGTGCGGTGACGACCAGCCAGCCGCCCCACAGGACGAGCGCCAGGCGCGTCCGGTCCGTGCGCGGCGCGCGACGGGTGAACCACAGACCGGCGACCAGGCCGATCAGTGCGGCGGGCAGCAGCCACGAGATCTCCGTGCCGAAGCTCGAGCCGAACATCCGGAACAGCCCGGACGCACCGCCGAACCCGGTGTTCCCGCCGCCGCCCCCGCCACCGCCGGGTCCGCCACCCTCACCGCTGCCGAAGATCCGGCCCAAGCCGTTGTAGCCCAACGCGAGTTCGAGCAGACTGTCCCCTTCGGACCCGCCGATGTAGGGCCGCGACGACGTCGGCCAAAGGTCCACCAGCGCGATGAACCAGCCCGCCGAGACGACCAGCGCCACCACCGCGCCGCCCAGGTGCAGCAGCCGCTTGCCCAGCGACGTCGGCGCCGCGATCAGGTACGCCAGGCCGAATGCCGGCAGCACCAGGAACGCCTGCATCATCTTCGTCAGGAACCCGAACCCGATCGCGACGCCGGCCAGCGCGAGCCACCGCGGGCTCGCCTTTTCCGTGGCGCGCACGACGAAGTAGGCGCCCGCGACCATCAGCAGCACCAGCAGCGCGTCCGGGTTGTTGAAGCGGAACATCAGCGCCGCGACCGGCGTCACGGCCAGCATCGCGCCGGCCATCAGCCCGGCGACCGGGCCGGCGGTCCGCTTCACCGTCAGGTGAAGGATCCCGACACTTGCGACACCCATCAGCGCCTGCGGGGCCAGCACGGTGAAACTCGAGAACCCGAAGATCCGGGCGAACGCCGTGCCGGCCCAGAGCGCCGCGGGCGGCTTGTCGACGGTCAGCACGTTCCCCGAGTCCAGCGAGCCGAACAGCCACGCCTTCCAGCTCTGCGTCCCGGACTGGACGGCGGCGGCGTAGAACGAGTTGCCGTACCCGGAGGCGGTGAGGTTCCAGAAGTACAGCACCGCGGTCGCGGCCAGCAGCCCGAACACCGCCGGGCGGACCCAGCGCGGAGGCGCGTGCGCGGCGGACTCCTTGCGGTGCCTCGGTTCGGAAACCGGGGCGGGCAGGACGGCGGTCATCAGTACTCCTTCTGGGTGGTCGCCTGGCGGCGCGGGTTGAATACCCAGCCGCGCAGGAGCAGGAACCGCAGCACCGTGGCGGCGAGGTTCGCCGGCACCAGCACGGTGAGCTCCAGGACGAGGCCGGGGGTGGTGGATCCGTTGAGCAGGGCCAGCGATCCGCTGGTGAGCGCGAGCCCGAGGCCGAACACGATCAGCCCTTCGAACTGGTGGCGTCCGGCGCCGGCCCGGCCGCGGATGCCGAAGGTGAGCCGCCGGTTCAGCGCGGTGTTCCCGACCGCCGTCACCAGCAGCGCGGCGAAGTTCGCCGGCTGCGCGCCGACGACCGTGCGCAGCAGCAGGAACAACACGAGGTAGGCCAGCGTGCTGCTGACGCCGATCGCGGCGAACCGCACCAGCTGCGTCACCAGCCGCGGCGGGACGCCCGGCGCGTCGACGCCGATCGGCCGGCGGCCGAGTTGCTCGCGCAGCCTGCTGACCGGGATCTCCCCGGTGAAGGTGGCCTTGGTGACGCGGGCGATGCCCTTGAGGTCCTCGGTGGCGGTGCGCAGGATGTGCACCGACGAGTCCGGGTCGTCGACCCAGTCGACGGGCACCTCGTGGATCCGCAGCCCGGCGCGCTGGGCCAGGACGAGCAGCTCGGTGTCGAAGAACCAGCCGGTGTCCACCACGTGCGGCAGCAGTTCGCGGGCGACGTCGGCGCGGATCGCCTTGAAGCCGCACTGCGCGTCGCTGAACTTCGCGGCGAGCGTCGAGCGGAGGATCAGGTTGTAGCAGCGGGAAATGAACTCGCGCTTCGGGCCACGCACCACTCGCGCCCCCCGGGCGAGCCTGCTGCCGATGGCGAGATCGGAGTGCCCGGACAGCAGCGGCGCGACGAGCGGCCCGAGCGCGGCGAGATCGGTGGAGAGGTCGACGTCCATGTAGGCGAGCACGGCGGCGTCGGAGGCCAGCCACACGGCGTTGAGCGCGCGGCCGCGGCCCTTCTCGTCGAGGTGGTGGACGGCGACTTCCGGGAACTCGCGGGCGAGTCTTTCGGCCACCTGCAGCGTCGCATCGGTGCTCGCGTTGTCGGCGACGGTGATCCGGTACGGGTAGGAGACGTGCTCGGCCAGGTGCGCGTGCAGCCGTCGGATACACGGTTCGAGGTCGGTCTCTTCGTTGTGGACCGGGATGACGACGTCGAGAACGGGCTGGGGACCGGCCAGGTCGACCGGGACGGTCCCGGGCCGCGATGCGGGGGCGGTGGCTGTCATGCCCCTACGATCGCGGCCGCCGCTTTGGTGATCGTGTGTTCTTTCTGTGCGGTTCCTGTGCAGTGTCCGGCTCGCGGCCGGGCGGGCTCAGCTGTGCGCGCGCAGCGGCACCACGTTGCTCGGCAGGGACGCACGACCCGGCTCGCGCTTCGGCGGGGTCGGGCTGATCGTCAGCGTCACCAGGCTCGCGTACCTCGGGTGGCGGTCGACGTACACCTCGGGCACCGCGCACGCCGCGGCCAGGACCGTGCGGTGGCGGTGCAGGTGCTCGAAGGCCTCGCGGCCGAACAGCGACACGACGATGTCGCCGCCGCGGGGACGGCTCCACAGGATCGCCGGCCGACGGCCGCCGGGCAGGCGCAGGTGGGGGAACACCGCGCGCAGGCGGTGCTGCAGCCGGATCGCGTGGACGCGGGCCCGCACCTGGCGCCGCCGCAGCACCGCCGTGCCGGCCGCACCGGCGAAGACCGCCGCCGTCCACAGAGGACCGGCCCACAGCGCGAAGGTCACCACGCCGTAGGGGAGCAGCGTCACGGCCAGGATCTCCCACCGCCAGTGGTAGATCCGCAGCGCGAAGGTCGGTGGCGTGGTGGTCATTTCCGTGCTCCTTCCGGTCGGGTGGCGGCGCAGGAGGCCGCCGAAGTGGCGCAGGAGACGTCCGGCACCGGCGGCCAGCACGAGGGCGGCGACGATGACCGGCCCGGACGTCATGTCGGGATCCGGGTCTTGGGGGCGGGCTCGGGTTTGAGGTCGCGGTCGCGGCCGAGCTGCCAGGTCCAGCGCCAGCCCGCCCAGATCGCGACCGCGGAACCCACCAGGACGAGGACGAAGGCCTGGCCCACCAGCCCGTTGAGCGGGGCGAGCCGCAGCAGCACCAGCAGCGCCCACAGCTGCGAAGCGGTGAAGGGGATGACGAGACCGGCCGCGTAGACGCCACGGCGCCAGCGGCTGCGGCGCGGTGGGGTGGTGTAGGGGTCCATGGAAAGCCCTCCTCTGCCCGTGAATCCAGGAAACCTCCGGCTCGCCGAGTCCTGTGTGTCAACTGACACACAGGCGCGGATTCAGCTCGCCAGTCGCCGAAGTTCGGCCATGCGGTGGATCGTCACCTGTCTTCTGCCGGTGCTGATCACCCCTTGACGACGTAGGTCGCGCGTCGCGCGTGCCCAGGACTCCCGGGACATCGCCGCGGTCATCGCCAGTTCGGCCTGGGTGGCGGGGACCGCGATCCGGATGTCGTCCCCGAGCGGCACCCCGTGCTGGATGGCCAGTTGCATGAGCTGCGCCGCCACCCGGCGCGCCGCGGCGCCGCCGCCGACGTCCAGCCACTGCCGGGCGACCGACCGCAGCCGGGACGAAAGCACGAGCAGCACCGCCCACGAGATCCGCGACCGCGTTCGGCACAGCGACACGAACCGGTCGCCGGGGATCTCGAGCACCTCGATGTCGTCCAGCGCCTCGACGGTCGCGGAACGCGGCAGTTCGTCGATTGCGGCGAGCTCGCCGATGATGTCCCCGGCACCCCGCACCCCGACGACGACCTCGCGCCCGTCCGGCGTGCCGTGGACGATCCGCACGTGCCCGGACAGCAGCACCAGCACGACACTGGCGACCTCGCCCTCCCGGCACACGGTCAGCCCGCGCCGGTAGGAGCGCCGCGTGGCGGATTCCGCCACCTTGCGGCGATCGGCCGGGGCCAGGTCGGCCCAGAAGCCCGTCGGTTCCACTGTCCCCACCTCTTTTCGTGCTACGCGGTCATGTCCTCCTGGCGCCGGACGGCTTCCGGGAGGTGGATCCACCCGCGGAGCCGCTGGCTGCCGACCTTGATCGGCACGGTCTGGAAGTAGGCGTCGTGATCGATCCCGGGGTAGCCGTGCCGGACGACCGAGCGGTGCATCTCCGGTGATATGACGAGCACGAGCGGGGCGGCCGTGATACTCAGCTGGCGCCGCAGCTCCCGTGCGTCGACGAAGCGGCAGGTGATGTCGACGTCCTCGCCGTACGGGCCGCGGCTGTCGTAGTGCACTTCGCCGGCGTGCACCGCGACCCGCAGCCGGAAGGCGAGCTCCGGATGGCTTTCGGCGTGCTTGTCCAGCAGCTCCGCCAGGGTGGGGACGACGGTGGTGAGCAGCACCGGCTTCGGGGCCTGGTCGACGGGCCGGACCAGGCACAGCGCGCCGTCGCCGCGGTCGATGAAGCCGTCGCGGAACTTCTTGGTGATCCCGCCGGCCAGGAAGGCTTCGTCCAGCAGCTCGAACAGGACGGCCCGGAGCCGGGCCCTCGCGGGGTTGGTCCGCGTCGTCGAGCCTTCGATGTCGACCGCCACCATGGCCCGGTGGAGGGGAACGTGTTGTGCTGGAGTACTCATGGCCTGCTCCTGCCTTCAGGTCAAAACTGAAGTTCAGTCAAGGAGACTGTAAGGCGTGAAGTACCCCGGATCAACTGAGATGAATCGGTGTTATCTGTTCGGTGCGGGGAAGTTCTGCCGCGCGTAACGTTTCAGTCCCAGGTTCGGCAGGGCGCCGACCGAGCCACTAGTGACGGGGAGTAGTATCGGTCCCCTCGTCGGGACTACTGAAATTTCCTGAAGGGCGGCCCGAGTCGTGTCCTCAGCCCCGCAGCCGCGGCCCGTGCTCGCCCGCCGCCTGCGCGCACTGCGCGAGTCGTTGTGGCCGGACGCCGGGATCACCCAGGCCCAGCTCGCCCAGGCGCTCGGCGGAACCAAGCCCCTCAGCATCTCGCTGATCTCGTCGTGGGAGAGCACCGACAAGCCGGTCACGCCGCCGGTCAAACGGCTCGAGGCCTACGCGACGCTCTTCGCGACCCGGCGATCGCTGGACGGCGAGACGCTTCGCGTCCTCCCTGTCCACGAACTGACGGACGGGGAGCGGACGCGGCGCAAGGAGCTCATGGAGGAGCTGCTGTGGCTGCGTGAAGGCCGGAGTCTCGGCGCGCGGCCGAGGGTGGACATCTGGAAGTTCGACGAGGACCAGAACATCACGATCGTCTGCGCCCGGCTCCCGGAGCAGTACCGGCAGCACCTGTCCTACGCGGACCCGGAGAGCGCCGACTTCGTCTCGCTGTACACCTTCGCGGACCCGGACGCGCTGATCGAGCTGTTCGGGCACATCCGCTCGCGCAACCCGGACAACAACGTCAAGTTCTGCACCAGCGACGAGCTGACGGCCGACGACTACACGAGCCACCTCGTCCTGCTCGGCGGGGTGGACTGGAACTCGGTGACCCGGGACGTGATCGAGCGGGTGGACCTCCCGGTGGAGCAGGTCAGCCGGGTCGACGACGCCGAGCACGGCGGGTTCCGGGTCCAGCAGGACGGCCGTCCGAAACTGTTCGAACCCAAGCTCGACCGGCGGGAACACCTGCTGGAAGACGTTGCCCACTTCTACCGCGGCGAAAGTCCGTTCAACCGAAAGCGCACTGTGACCGTGTGCAATGGTATGTACGGTCGTGGCACGCTCGGAGCGGTTCGCGCACTGACGGACGCGCGGTTCCGCGACCGGAACACCACGTACGTGCGGCAGCGCTTCGGCGATGTGGAATCCTTCAGCATCATCAGCCGCGTGCCTGTCGTCGGGGGACAGGGGCTGACTCCCGACTGGACCCTCGAGGAGAACCGGTTGCACGAGTGGCCCGAGGCTGCCGAGTGAACCCGCGGCAGCACGAGTCGCACCAGGACCTCCTGGCGCACTTCGACACGGAAGACGTCTCCGGTGCGGCGATGGACGCGATCATCGTGCCCACCTCGCGTCCGGCCCCCTACCTCCGGCAGGCCATCGCGGCGGCCAAGGACCGGAATGTCTTCCTCCTCTTCCTGTGCAGCAAGCTGTCGACGACCTCCGGCGCGATCCTGGAAGCGAAGAACGCCGGGGTGCGCGCCATCGCGATCGACGTCGACCTGCTGAACCCCGGGCTCGTGCCGACGTTCACCACGGACGAGATCCTGCGCTTCACCCGGTTCCGGCGGCAGACGGACACGAGCTTCAAGCGCAACCTGGCGCTGCTGATCGCGGTGCTCGCCGGCTGGAAGCGGATCCTCTTCCTCGACGACGACATCGAGCTGCCGAACCCCGCCGACCTCGGCGTCGCCGCCGGTCTGCTCGACGAGTACCCGGTGGTCGGGCTGGCCAACGCGGGCATGCCGGACAACTCCGTCGTGTGCCACGCGATCCGGGACGCCGGGCAGAAGCAGGACACCTTCATCGGCGGGGGCGCGCTGGCGGTCGGCGAAGCCGCCTTCAGTTCGTTCTTCCCGAACATCTACAACGAAGACTGGTTCTTCCTGCTGGACGGCATGAAACTGCGGCCGTCCGCGGTCACCGGAACGGCGATCCAGAAGCCCTACGACCCCTACCGCGACGCCCGGCGGGCCCGCGGCGAGGAACTCGGCGACACCCTGGCCGAAGGCGTGTTCGGCCTGTTCGACAGCCACCTCGGCCTGGCGCAGGCCACCAAGTCGTACTGGCGGGAGTTCCTCGCAGACCGCCGCCGGATCATCCGCGGCACGATCAAGCTGGTGCAGGAGTCGCCGATCGAGGACCGCCAGCGGGCGCGGATGGTCGACGCGCTCAAAGCCGCGATCGGCCGCAGCGAACTGATCACGCCCGAGCTGTGCGTGCGCTACCTGCGCGCGTGGCAGCAGGACTGCGTGAGCTGGCGGCAGCGGATCACCGATCTCCGGCGCGACCACCACGGCGGTTCGGGTGTCGAGCACGCCGTCGAAGCGCTGGGTATCCCGCTGCTGGCCCAGGCTCAGCACGGGTGCGACGCGGCGACCTGGTCCGTCTCGGCCCGCGGCGCGGGCGTGACCGGCGTCAGGTCCTTGACCCGCACGTAGCACCGCTCCGCCTCGATCAGGACCGTGCCGTCCGGCGAGGTCGTCCGCGCGTAGCAGATGACCTCGCCGTGGCCCCAGTCTCGGTACTGGAGCCGCTTGTACAGGCGGGCTGCGTCGTGGTTGTCCGTCCGCACCGCGAGCGCGACCCGGTCGCGGCCCAGCTCGAGCAGCCGCCGCTCGACCGCGTCGACCAGGGCCGTGCCGACCCCGAGTCCCCGCAGGTCGGGGTGGACCTCCAGGTGCGTGAGCAGCGGGACGCCGGGCAGGTGCCAGCGGATGGGCAGCTCCTCGGCCTCCTCGAGCCACAGGTAGACGGCTCCGGCGAGCCGGGAACCCAGCTCCGCCAGGAGCAGCTCCCCGAGCCCATTTCGCTGTCGTTCGAAGCGATCGACGAAGAATCTGCGGTCGCCGAAGGTGGTGACGAACGATTCCAGGTCTGCGGAGCGGGCCGGCCGTACAGAGGGCTCGGTCATCAGCAGAAACTCCTGTTCGCCTGGGCACCACCAGTGTGCCGGAGTGAGCCGGTTCTTGACCAGGTTGCCCGGGCCCGGACCGGCGTCACACCCTGCTTTCGTCGTGTCTCACGCCGTCGCGGTGAGGTCGTAGACCGTTACACCGTCCACTGTGGATGACTGGTGGTGCGCCGCCACCCACTCGGCGATCTGCCGGGCCGCGTCCGAACCGCTGTTGCCCTGCATCGTCATGCCTTCGCCCAGGAAGTAGTGGATCCGGCCGCTCGCGACGTACTGCTGGAACTGCTCCAGCGTCGGGTACGGGTCGGTTCCGTTGAAGCCGCCCACCGCCAGCACCGGGGCGCCGCTCGCCAGCTGGTAGCCCGCTGCGGCGTTCGACAGCACCGTGGCCGCCGTCCAGGTGTACTTCGAGGCGTCTTTCCGGAGCAACGCCGTGAGCGCCGGCCCCGGTGTCGTCGTGCTCAGGAGTGCCCCCGGGCCGCCGCCACGGCCACCGCCGAAGCCGCCCGGTCCGCCCGGGCCACCGAAGCCGCCGCGGCCGCCGAAACCGGACGAAGGTCCGGCCGACGGGATGGCGCCGCTGTGGGCCGTCGCCGCCGTGGCCAGGGTGTAGGCGCCCGGGCCGGCCAGCAGCACCACCAGGGCGAACGCCGCCACGACCGAAGCCGCCGCGCGAGTCAGGTGCGTGGCGAAGAACAGGGCCACCGCCGTCAGCAGGCCGGCCACCAGCACCGTGGGGGCCAGCCACGGCTGCCACGACGAGCCCAGCAGCAGGTACGCCGTCAGCGCCGTCACCGCGACGCCGCCGCTGAGCAGGCCGGAGGCCGCCGGGTGGGCGCGCAGGCGCCACAGCTGGACCGCCGCCGTGCCCACCAGCGCGCCGACCGCCGGGGCCAGTGCCACCGTGTAGTACGGGTGGATGATGCCGCTCATGTAGCTGAACACCAGCGCCGTCGCCAGCAGCCAGCCGCCCCACAACAGCAGGGCCGCGCGGGAGGCGTCCGTACGTGGGGCCCGGCGGGTGAACCACAGCCCGGCTCCGAGCGCCAGCAGCGCGGCGGGCAGCAGCCAGGCGATCCCGCCCGCCATCTCGCTGCCGAACAGGCGGCTCAGGCCCGTCGATCCCCAGCCGCGGCCGGCGCCGCCGCCGACGCTGCCCACCTCGTCGCCGGTGATGCGGCCGAAGCCGTTGTAACCGAAGATCAACTCCCACAGCGAGTTCGTCTGGGAACCGCCGATGTAGGGGCGCGAAGCCGCCGGCCAGAGGGCCACGACCACCAGGTACCAGCCCGCTGCCACCAGAACCGAGACGAGCGCGCCGAGCAGGTGCAGCAGCCGCCTGCCGAGCGACACCGGGGCGGCGACGAGGTAGGCGAGCGCGAAGGCGGGCAGCACCAGGAACGCCTGCAGCATCTTCGCCAGGAACCCGAAGCCGACCGCGGCGCCGGCGAGCGCGAGCCAGCGCGGGCTCGCCTTCTCGCACGCCCGCACCACGCAGTACGCGCCCGCCACCAGCAGCAGCACGAGCAGGGCGTCCGGGTTGTTGAACCGGAACATCAACGCCGCGGCCGGCGTCAGGGCCAGCACCAGGCCGGAGACGAGCCCCGCCGCCGGGCCGGAGGAGCGGCGGACGGTCGCGTACAGCAACCAGACCGAGCCCACGCCCATCAGCGCCTGCGGCACCAGGATGCTCCACGCGTTGACGCCGAACAGCCGCGCCGACAGCCCCATCACCCACAGCGCGGCCGGGGTCTTGTCGACCGTGATCGCGTTGGCCGCGTCGCTCGAGCCGAAGAACAGGGCCTTCCAGCTCTGCGAAGCCGCCTGCGCGGCTGCGGAGTAGAACGCGTTGGCCCAGCCGGAGGCGCCGAGGCCCCACAGGTAGAGCACGGCGGTGCCGAGCAGGAGGGCGGCCAGCGCGGGCCGGTGCCATGTGCGGCGAGCGGGTGTGGAAGGGGTCACGACGGATTCGCGTGAAGCGACAGCGGTCATGAGATCAGCGTCCGGTGCCCAACTGGGGCCGGGTTGTGCCGATGCTGTGCACGCGCTGTGCGGGCACGGCCACGGGGAGGCGCACCGCGAACTCCGTCCGGCCCGGACGGCTGTGCGCCTCGATCGTGCCGTGGTGGGCGACGACGACGGCGGACGCGATCGCCATCCCGAGGCCGGTGCTGCCGGCGTGGCGGGAGCGCGACGAGTCGCCGCGGGCGAACCGCTCGAAGACGTCCGGGAGCAGGTCCGGGGCGATGCCGGGGCCGTCGTCGGTCACCGTGAGCACGGCGCTGCCGTCTGCCGAGCGGGCCAGCGCCGTCACCACCGTGGTGCCCGGCGGGGTGTGCGTGCGGGCGTTGGCCAGCAGGTTTCCCAGCACCTGGTGCAGGCGCTGGACGTCGCCGTGCACGAGCACCGGGTCCGGCGGCAGTTCCAGCAGCCACCGGTGCTGCCGCCCGGCGACCTGGGCATCCCCGACGGCGTCGGCGACCAGCCGGGTGAGGTCGACGTCGCGCACGTCCAGGGGACGGCCCGCGTCGAGGCGGGCGAGCAGCAGCAGGTCTTCGACCAGCGCCGTCATCCGGACCGCCTCGGACTGGATCCGGCCCATCGAGTGCGCGACGTCCGGTGGCACCAGCGCGCTGCCGCGGGCGGCCAGCTCGGCGTACCCGCGGATCGCGGCCAGCGGCGTGCGCAGCTCGTGGCTCGCGTCCGCGACGAACTGCCGGACGCGGATCTCGCTGTCGTGCCGCGCCTCGAGCGCCTGAGCGACGTGGCCGAGCATCAGGTTCAGCGCCGAGCCGACCTGGCCCACCTCGGTGCGCGGATCGGTGTCGGCCGCCGGGACGCGGATGGACAGCGCCACCTGGCCGCGGTCGAGCGGCAGCTCGGTGACGCGGCCGGCGGTGGCCGCGACGCGCTCGAGCGGGCGCAGCGTGCGGCGGACCGCGAACGCGCCGAGGAAGGCCGCGCCGAGCACACCCGCGGCGGCGACGCCGAACAGGATCAGCCCGACGGTGAGCAGCGTTTCGTTGACCGGCTTCATCGGCAGGCCGGTGACCACGACGTCGGAGGTCCCGGCCACGGGCAGCGCCATCAGGCGGTACTCGCCGAGGTCGTCGAAGGACAGCGTGTGCGGTTTGCCGTCGGCGGGCACCGACCGCATGAGGGCCTGCTGGTCCGCCGTCAGGTACAGCCGTCCGCCGTGCTCGGAGATGCTGTCGTCGTGGACGAGCTCCGGCCCCGAGAACGTGCCGCTCACCGTGCCGACGTTCTGCCCGAGCGGGTGCTGGCCCAGGTTCTGCGGCGGCGGCCCGCCGTCCTGGGGCCCCGCGTTGCTCGCGAAGACCAGTGAGCGGTTCGCCGCGGCGGAAAGCTGCTGGTCGATCTGGCGGGTGAGGAAGAGGTCGAGCGCGAACTCGCTGACCACCCCGACGATCAGGCACACGACGGTCAGCAGCACGACCATCGAGCCGGTCAGCTGCGCGCGCAGCGAAAGCCGTCCCCGGCGGGGACGGGACGGGACGGTTCGCGCGGCCATGGCTCCAGCGTCCGGCCGCGCCGTGTGTGCGGGTTGTGCGCTGCCTGTGAAGTGGCTGTGCGGTGACCGGCCCGTCGCGGGATGTCCGGTTTGCCGGTCACAGGAACAGCTGACGGCGGGCACAGTCGGTGCACAGCCGGCGGCTCCACCGTGGACTTCACCCGAAGAGCGAGGAGCAACACCATGACCACACCGCAGGCACCGTCCACTCCGGACCAGACGTGGGGTGCACCGCCCGCGCCGGCCCCGAAGCCGGCTTGGTCACCGGGCAAGAAGATCGCGGCGGGCGCCGTCGCGGCGGCGATCGTGGCGGGCGGGGGAGCGGCGGTCTGGGCCGCTTCGTCGTCGGCGGCCACCGACGCCCAGGCGGGACCGGGCGGGACGACCGGCGGCCCCGGCGGCGTGCCGGGCGGCGCGGGCACGCTGGGTTCGGCACTGCACGGCGAGTACGTGGCGTCCGACGGCAACGGCGGCTACGTCACGAAGATCATGCAGACGGGCGAGGTGACGGAGCTGAGCGCGACGTCTCTGACCGCGAAGAGCGACGACGGCTTCTCGAAGACGTACACGATCACGTCCGGCCAGGCGACCGGCCTGGCCACGGGCGACACGGTCACGGTGGTGGCCACGGAGTCCGGGAGCACGGCGACCGCGACTTCGGTCACGGACGGCGAATCGGGACCGCAGGGCCAGGGCACGCCGCCTTCGGGCGCCCCGGCCCGGACCGGCTGACGCCTGGGCTCCGGGGACGGAAGAGTTCTCGGAGCCGCAGTGGCCGGCTCGAACCTCGACCAGGTTTACTCGGTGCGCCAGTGGCCCCGAGTGTCGATCCAGCCGTCGTCCGCCGACCACATGAGGCAACGACCGAGCTGGTACGCGCCCATGATCCAGCAATGGGTGATGTATCCGGGCACGGCAGGAGGGGCCGGCGGGGTGTTGGTGCACTCCGGTGACAAGGGGAAGTGCAGCTCCCATGGGCTCGTGTAAGTCGTGCCCAGGAAAAGGTGCTTTTCGTCGCTGCTCACCCGGTGCAGCTTGCGGCACTTGCCGAGAACCCGGCCGGAACGCAGCAGGTGGTCGAGTGCGCCTTGCCACTGTTCCCAAGTGACGTCGGACGGACCTTCGGTCCCCTCGGGGTAAAGAAAAATCGCCCCCTCGCCGGCCGCTGCTTCCCTCCATGACGTTCGCGTTATGCCGAGTTTTCGCAGGTCGGACTCAGTGGACCTCTCGAGGATTACGGGCAGAGTCTTCCGCAGCTCGGCTACTTTTGCTCGGGCGGAGAGCGTCACGAACCAGACTCGTCCCAGGTCAGGTGCAGGAACACGGCCAGGGATTTCGAGGTGTTCGGATCCTTTGGTTCTGAGCTGGGAGACCATTTCGGCGTACTTCGGATCGATGTCCGCAGTGATTTCGACGTGACCGACCCTGCCGTCGCCGTGTTCGATCCTCAGATCGGGAATGCGAGCGGCTTTGTTGTCGTCCTGGATCACGACGCGCTCACCGGTCAGCCGCGCGACGGCGCGGGCTGCCGAGTACTCGAAGTCGCCCAGCAAGCTGCGCGCCGCACGCACGCGCTGCTCGTCGCTTCTGAGGTCGATGGGGTAGCCCCGCACGCCGCGACCATACGTGCGGCGGTCCCGGAGGTCAGCGGCGGTCGTAGTCGACCGCGACCTCCGGGGTCGTGGCGCGGGAGCGGCAGGTCAGGATCCGGCCCGCCGCCACGTCGTCCTCCGTCAGCGCGTACCGGACGTCCATGTCGACCTGGCCGTGCCGCAGCGTCGCCCGGCACGTGCCGCACGCGCCGCCCGTGCACGAGTACGGCACCTCGTACCCCGCCCGCAACGCCGCGTCCAGCACCGTCTCCCCGGCTTCGGCCGTGACGCACGTCGTCGTGCCGCCCAGCGTCACCGCCACCCTCGCCGGGAAGCCCGCCGGGTCGCGCAGGGGCGCGGCGCCGCGGAACAGTTCGAAGTGGACGTTCTCCTCGGGGACGTCCGCGTCGGCCAGGGTGCGGCGGGCGAGCACCGTCAGGCCGCGCGGCCCGCACAGGAACCACTCGTCGACCTTCGCCGGGTGCAGCCGGTTCTGCAGCAGCGCGCGCAACCGCGTCCCGTCGAGCCGCCCGCGCTGGTAGCGCTCGTGGGAGATGGCGAGCGCCTCGCCGACCGCGTCGAAGTGCCGGGGCCGGTGCGCGTGCAGGTCCGGGTCGCGCTCGTCGGTGCGGTAGTGGACGACGTGCAGCCGCCCGCCGAACCCCTGGGCGAGCACGCTCAGCTCCGCCGCGAACAACGTCGTCGCGCCCGAAGTGTTGACGTACAGCAGCGTCGCCCGGCTGTGCGGCTCCGCGGTGAGCGCGCTGACCAGGATGGACAGCACCGGCGTGATGCCGCTGCCGGCGGCCAGCGCGACGTAGTGCGCGGCCCGCGCGGGATCCGGGGTGAGCGTGAACGCGCCGGAGGGCGGCAGCACGTCCAGGAAGCCGCCTGCGGCCAGCGTCGTGGTCGCGAAGCCGGAGAAGGCCCCGCCGGGACGCCGCTTCACCGCGATCCGCAGCTCGCCCGAGTCCGCCGGCGCGCAGATCGAGTAGGTCCGCCGCACGGCCTGGCCGTCGACCACCGCGCGGACCGCCACGTGCTGACCCGGCGAGAAGCGGAACTCCGGTGCCAGGTGCGGCGGGACGTCGAAGGTGATCGCGACGGCGTCCGCGGTCAGCGGCCGGACCTCGCGCACCCGCAGCCGGTGGAACCGGCTCGGCCCCAGGGGCGGTGGCTCGGGGCACGGCTCGTGGTCGCCGAGGTCGTCGGCCTGCCGCCGCCACGCGCGGTACTCCGCCGGGGTCAGCTCCCGGCCCCACGCCGTGATGATCGGCACGTCCCGGGCGAGGTACGCGTCCCGGTTGTCCCGCCACGCCCGCAGGTAGCGGTAGAACGGCACGGCGGGGTGGAGGTGGTGCACCAGGTGGTAGTTCTGGAACAGCATCATCGGTGTCATCAGCCACTCCAGCCCCACCCGCACCCGCGTGGTGCCGAACTTGTCGCGCGGCTTGGCGGCGGGCAGCCCGTGGTGCGGCAGCCAGTCGAACCACCACGCCAGCACGGCCAGCCCGATCCGCTGCGGCAGCACGTACCCGAGCAGCAGTTCCCGGCCGTGGCCGCAGGCGACGAGCGTCGCGGCGGCGGCGAACGCCAGCGACAGCAGCACGATCGTCTCCGCTCGCTCCGGCGCCGGGCGGGTGCGCACGCGCGCGGTGTAGAAGTGCGCGTACCAGAAGTCGATGGTGAGCCAGCGGAACGGCAGTGACCACCAGGCTCCCTGTGACGTCCACGCGTCGGGGTCGGTGTGCGAGTCGGCGTTCGTGTTGCGGTGGTGTTCACTGTGGACGAATCGGAGCAGCGGGAACGACGCGTACGCCGCGACGAACGGCATTGCCAACCGGCCGAGGACCTCGTTGACCCATGTCAGCTTTCCTGCGGCGTGGTGGGCGGATTCGTGCACCACGGTGAACATCGTGAAAGTGACGATCGCGTGCAGGGGCACGGTGAAGACCGGCGAGGCGATCCCGGCCAGCAGCAACCAGGTCGCGGTGCCCCACAACGCGGCGCCGGCGGCGAACAACAGCAGCGTCGGCACCGAAACGCGGGGGAGCGGGATGCGGGGCGAGGGCACCGAGCGCAGGGCCGGCACGTCGGCCGCCGCCGGGGTTGCGGACGTCCGGGGTCCGCGCGGCGGGGTATCGACGACGGGCATCGAGCGGTCTCCTCGGTCGAGAAGCTCCTGGCGAGGCGGGAGTCACCGTAGACAACCCGCTCGGGTTTGTAAACGTCGTGCCAAGCTTCGAAAAAAGGTCCCGGCCAGCCGAACGCAAGCGCTGGGTAAGCTGCCCTTGTGAAGGCCGTCACCCGTTCCGCCCCGTCGAGCACCCGGGAACGCCTGCTCGACGCGGCCGCCGGCCTCATCGCCGTCGACGGCTGGACCGCGGTGACGATGGGCAAGCTGGCCGCGCACGTCGGCGTCAGCAGGCAGACCGTCTACAACGAACTCGGCTCCAAGGCCGAGCTGGCCGAGGCGTTGGTGCTGCGGGAAACCGAGCGCTTCGCCGAGCGCGTGACCGAGGTCGTCGCCGCCCACCCGGGCCGTCCCGTCGACGGCGTCACCGCCGCGTTCCGCCAGACCCTCGAAGCCGCCAGGGTCAACCCGCTCATCCTGATCGCGCTCGGGTGCCCGAAGGGTGGCAGTGAGGACTTCCTCCCGCTGCTGACCACCCGGCCCGAGGGCGTGCTCGAGCGCTCGGTCGACACCGTGGCGGCGCTGTTCGCGCGGTGCTACCCGGAGGTCGGGCTGACGCTCTCGGAGTGGGCGGTGGCGGTCGAGGCGTTCGTCCGGCTGCTGCTGTCCCACCTGGTGCAGCCCAGCGGGTCGGTGGCGCAGGCGAGCGGTCAGATGCGCTGGGTGATCGGCCGGATGCTGGGCGCGTGACGTCGCAGGTGGCCCCCGGCCCGGTGGCGAAGGCCACTGGCCTAGACTCGGACGTCCCGGCCTGTAGGTGAGGCGGGGCCATTTCCGCAGGATTGTCCACCACAATCGTTACCGCTCGAGGAGAAGACCTTGAAGAGCACCGTCGAGCAGCTGAGCCCGACGCGAGTCAAGATCAATGTCGAGGTGCCGTTCGACGAGCTCAAGCCGAACTTCGACCGCGCCTACCGCAAGATCGCCCAGCAGGTGCGCATCCCGGGCTTCCGGCCCGGCAAGGCGCCCGCTCGCGTCCTGGAAAGCCGGATCGGGCGCGGCCCGGTGCTCGACGAGGTCGTCAACGAGGCCATCCCGGCCAAGTACATCGAGGCCGTCCGCGCCAACGAGGTCCGCACGCTCGGCAACCCCGAGTTCGACGTGACCAAGCTCGAGGACCGCGACGTGCTCGAGTTCACCGCCGAGGTCGACGTGCGCCCGGAGATCGAGCTGCCCGACCTGGAGGGCTTCGCCGTCACCGTCGACGACGTCGAGCTGACCGACGCGGAGGTCGACGAGCAGCTCGACGAGCTGCGGGCCCGCTTCGGCACGCTGACCGGCGTCGAGCGCCCGGCCGAGACCGGCGACTTCGTTTCGATCGACCTGTCCGCCACCGTCGACGGCGAGGCCGTCGAGGAGGCGAGCACCAGCGGGCTGTCCTACGAGATCGGCTCCGGCCAGCTCGTCGACGGCATCGACGAGGCCATCGTCGGCGCGAGCGCCGGCGAGACGAAGACGTTCACCACCCAGCTCGTCGCCGGGGAGCACGCCGGCAAGGACGCCGACGTGACGGTGACCGTCCAGTCGGTCAAGACCCGCGAGCTGCCCGAGGCCGACGACGAGTTCGCCCAGATGGCCAGCGAGTTCGACACGATCGACGAGCTCAAGAACGACCTGCGCGAGCGGCTCGGCCGCGTCAAGAAGATGCAGCAGGGCGTCCAGGCCCGCGACAAGGTGCTCGACGAGCTCCTGGAGCGCACCGAGGTGCCGATCCCGGAGAAGGTGCTCGACGCCGAGATCGAGAACCGCAAGCACGACGCGATCCACCCGTTCGACCACGACGAGGCCCAGTTCGCGCAGGCCCTCGAGGCCGAAGGCCGCACGCTCGAAGAGTTCGACGCGGAGACCCGCACCGAGTCGGAGAAGGCCGTCCGCACGCAGCTGCTGCTGGACACCATCGCCGACAAGGAAGAGGTCTCGGTCAACGACGGCGAGCTCACCGAGCGGATCATCTACCAGGCCCAGCGCTTCGGGATCAGCCCGGACGAGTACGTCCAGCGCGCCCAGCAGTCGGGCCAGCTGACCGCGATCTACGCCGACGTGCGGCGCGGCAAGGCCCTCGCCTCGGTGGTCCGCAAGACGACCGTGACCGACGGCTCCGGCGCCGAGGTCGACCTGTCGGAGCTGTTCGGCACCGACGAGGCGGCAACCGAGGAGACGCAGGTCACCGACGAAACGGCGAAGACTCCGGCGGAGTGAAGCTGTGAGCGAACTTGGGCGGTGTCAGGCATTCTGCACCGCCCAAGTTCGTTAGGGTCGGATACAAGATCTCAAGCATCTGAAACGACAGCGGTGGCCGTCAGCACCGGGCCGCCGCCGGCGAAAAGGCAGGCAGACGTGACGCAGCACACGCCCGAGGCGCGGACCGGAACCGCAGGGCTCACCCTCACCGACTCGGTGTTCGAGCGGTTGCTCCAGGAGCGCATCGTCGTCCTCGGTTCCGAGGTCAACGACGAGATCGCCAACCGGATCACCGCGCAGCTGTTGCTGCTCGACGCGGACGACGCCGAGTCCGACATCCGCTTCTACATCAACTCGCCGGGTGGCTCGGTCACCGCCGGGTTCGCCATCTACGACACCATGCAGCTGATCCGCCCGGACGTCGCGACCTACGCGATGGGCATGGCGGCCTCGATGGGGCAGTTCCTGCTCTCCTCGGGCACACCGGGCAAGCGCTACGCGCTCCCGCACGCCCGCATCCTGATGCACCAGCCGTCGGCCGGTGTCGGCGGCACGGCGTCGGACATCGCGATCCAGGCCGACCTGTTCAACAAGTGGAAGGTGGAGCTGGCCAAGATCACGGCCGAGCAGACCGGCCAGACGGTCGAGCAGATCATCAAGGACGGCGACCGCGACCGCTGGTTCACCGCGCAGGAGGCGAAGGACTACGGGTTCGTTGACCACGTCCTCACCGCCGACATCGCCCGTCCAGGCTCCCGCTGAGCCCGAAGCACCAAGGAGACTTTCGATGAGCAATTTCAGGCTCCCGGGTGACTTCCGGGCCCCGAACATCCCCCAGTCGCGGTACATCCTGCCGTCCTACGTCGAGCGCACCAGCTACGGCGTCAAGGAGTCGAACCCGTACAACAAGCTGTACGAAGAGCGGATCATCTTCCTCGGCGTGCAGGTGGACGACGCTTCGGCCAACGACGTGATGGCCCAGATGCTGCACCTCGAGCACGAGGACCCGGACCGGGACATCACGATCTACATCAACTCGCCCGGCGGCTCGTTCACCTCGCTGATGGCGATCTACGACACCGCGCAGTACATCCGGCCGGACATCCAGACGGTGTGCCTCGGTCAGGCCGCCTCGGCCGCCGCGGTGCTGCTCGCGGCCGGTAACCCGGGCAAGCGCTTCGCGCTGCCGAACGCCCGCGTGCTGATCCACCAGCCGGCCACCGAGGGCACCTACGGTCAGGTCTCCGACCTGGAGATCCAGGCGAACGAGATCCAGCGCATGCGCCGCCAGATGGAGGTCATCCTGGCCAAGCACACGAACAAGGATCCCGACCAGATCCGGGCCGACATCGAGCGTGACAAGATCCTCACGGCCGAAGAGGCCAAGGCGTACGGCATCATCGACGAGGTGCTGCCGTACCGTAAGGCGTCGGCTCTGTAGATCCGCCAGGCCGGTGTGTGTCGAGAAGACGACACACACCGGCATCCTGGTTTAGGGTCGTCCTCTGACGTGCTCCCGGAGTTCGTGGGTGTTCCCGCTCACGGCATCGGACGGGTACCGTCAGTGGCAATGCGTGAGGCTCGCACCCGGTCACCCGTGGCCGGGGGGTCGCACCGTCGCAACACACGTCAGGCGCGGAAACCCGCGCCGGAGGGGACGAGGTCAACGGCCATGGCACGGATCGGTGACGGCGGAGACCTGCTGAAGTGTTCTTTCTGCGGGAAGAGCCAGAAGCAGGTGAAGAAGCTCATTGCCGGCCCCGGGGTCTACATCTGCGATGAGTGCATCGACCTCTGCAATGAGATCATCGAGGAGGAGCTGGCCGAGGCCGGCGACGTCAAGCTCGACGAGCTGCCCAAGCCCGCCGACATCCACGAGTTCCTCGAGCAGTACATCATCGGTCAGGAAGACGCCAAGCGGACGCTCGCGGTAGCGGTCTACAACCACTACAAGCGGATCCAGGCGGACGACAAGGCCGGGCCGAAGGACTCCAAGGAGGAGTCGGTCGAGCTCGCCAAGTCGAACATCCTGATGCTCGGCCCCACCGGGTGCGGCAAGACCTACCTGGCGCAGACGCTCGCGAAGCTGCTGAACGTGCCGTTCGCCATCGCGGACGCCACGGCGCTGACCGAGGCCGGGTACGTCGGCGAAGACGTCGAGAACATCCTGCTCAAGCTCATCCAGGCGGCGGACTACGACGTCAAGCGGGCCGAGACCGGGATCATCTACATCGACGAGGTCGACAAGATCGCCCGCAAGAGCGAGAACCCGTCGATCACCCGGGACGTCTCCGGCGAGGGTGTCCAGCAGGCGCTGCTGAAGATCCTCGAGGGCACCACCGCTTCGGTCCCGCCGCAGGGCGGCCGCAAGCACCCGCACCAGGAGTTCATCCAGATCGACACGACGAACGTGCTGTTCATCGTGGCCGGCGCGTTCGCCGGGCTGGAGAAGATCATCAACGAGCGGGTCGGCAAGCGCGGCCTCGGCTTCGGCGCGGAGATCCGGACCAAGTCCGAGATCGAGGAGAGCGACGTCTTCTCCGACACCATGCCGGAGGACCTGATCAAGTTCGGGCTGATCCCGGAGTTCATCGGCCGCCTCCCGGTCGTGGCGACGGTGAACCACCTGGACAAGGACTCGCTGGTCAACATCCTCACCCAGCCGCGCAACGCCCTGGTGAAGCAGTACAAGAAGCTCTTCGAAATGGACAACGTCGAGCTCGAGTTCACCGCCACCGCGCTCGAGGCCATCGCCGACCAGGCGGTCCTGCGCGGGACCGGTGCCCGCGGGCTGCGTGCGATCATGGAAGAAGTGCTCCAGCCGGTGATGTACGACATCCCGAGCCGCGACGACGTGGCGAAGGTCGTCATCACCGAGCAGACCGTCCGGGAGAACGTGAACCCGACGATCGTCGCCCGGCAGCCGACGCGGCGCGCGCGCAGCGAGCGCGGCGAGAAGTCGGCCTGAGGCCGGGCGTCTCCGGGCCGCCCGGCCCGGAGACCCGACAGGAAAGCTGAATGACTGCTGACTCCTTCCCGGGTTCCGGGGCCGCTCCAGGCGGCGGCGTGCAAGCGCCGGCGCCGCCGGCCCCGGAACCCGCCGGGACCACCCCGGCCGGGCCGGTCCTGGGATTTCGCGAGCTGAGCGAACGCGTGATCGCGTCCGTCGCCGACCGGTACCCGTGGCTGAACCGGGTGCTGATGGGCATGCTGGCCGTGTTCACCGGCACGTGCGTCGTCGCCGTCGTGTCCCGGCTGTCGCCGTTGCCGCTGATCCCCGTGCCGTTGTTCGTCGTCGCGGCCTACGCGCTGTGGCAGGCCCGCGGCGTGACCGAGCGGCGTCAGCTGGTCAACTGGGTGGTGCTGTTCGCCGTGGCGACGATGGTCGGCTTCTGGCTGATCGCGGTCGTCGGCCGTTGGGTGGAGTGAGCTTCCGACGTCCGTAGGGTTTGACGCCGTCGCCGCTTGGGTATGACAGTCCCGTGGTAGATGCCCTCAGACCGTTCCGGCATCCGGCACTCTTCTATCGCGGCGACACCGAGTACCTGGACGGTGTCATCCCGTTCCTCCTCGAAGGTCTCGACCGGGGTGAACCCGCGGCCGTCGCCGTGCCCGGCCGCAACCTGCTGCTGATCGAGAAGGCCCTGGAAGGCCGGGCGAACGAAGTGCGCCTCATCGACATGCAGCGGGCGGGCCGCAACCCCGGCGCCATCCTGCCGTCGGTGCTGCACGCCTTCGCCGGTGCGCACGCCGGCCCGGTGCGCATCGTCGGTGAGCCGATCTGGGCCGGCCGCACGGACTCCGAGTACCCGGCCTGCGTGGTGCACGAAGCCCTCATCAACAACGCCTTCGCGGGGCGTGACCTGGCGGTGCTCTGCCCGTACGACGTCGGGGCCCTGCCGCCGCCGGTCCTGGCCGACGCCGAACGCACCCACCCCGAGCTGTGGGGGCTGGCCGGGCCGTTCGTCAGCCCGCGCTTCGACCCCGACGGCGTGCGCGGGGACTTCACCCGGCCGCTCGAGCCACCGCCGGGCGCGGTCGAACGCCGGTTCGACCTCGGGCAGCTGGCGTCGCTGCGCGGCTTCGCCGAGATCTGGGCGGCCCGCCACGGCCTGCGCCGCCCCCGCCGCGACGACTTCGCGCTGGCGATCGCCGAGCTGACGACGAACAGCGTGCTGTACGGCGGCGGCACCGGCATCCTGCGCCTGTGGGCGGAGGCGTCCCAGGTGGTCGGCGAGGTGAGCGACGCCGGCACGATCGCCGAGCCCCTGGCCGGTCGCATCCCGCCCTCGGCGACCACCCTGGGCGGCCGCGGCCTGCTCCTGGTCAACCGCCTGGCCGACCTGGTTCGCACGTACTGGGTCCCGGGCCGTACGACCACCTGGATCCACTTCACCCGCTGACCCGCCGCTCGACCGCGGGGAAGCGGGCTGGGTCAGGTGGCGCGCGGGACGTGCTTGCCGAGGAAGCTCACCAGGCTGGGCACCACTGTCCGGTTGAACGGGTCGCCGTGCTTGCCGTGCGCGGTGTGCGCGACCGCCGGGTGGGCCGCCTCGATGTAGCGGCGGACGCCGGTGATGAACGAGTCCTCCGTGCCGCACCAGATGCCGTTGGCCACGCCCTTGGTCTCGTCGATGTGCCGCAGCGGGTCGAGCGCCGTCCAGTCCTGGACGCCGGTGAAGATGTGGCGCTTGGCCATCTCCGGCCACGACGTGATCAGCGCCGGGGCCAGCGTCGCGACGGCGGCGGGCGGCTGGCGCCGCTCGACCCGGCGGCGCGTGTACACCAGCGCGCCGAACCCGCCCATCGACATGCCCGTGCAGGCGAACGGCTGGCCGGTCGGGCCGGCGAAGCCGCGGGCCCGCAGCCACTGCGGGACCTCCTCCAGCAGCATGGCCATCGGGTCGTCGCCCGGGTGCACCTGGTGCCAGTAGTTGTCGCCGCCGTCGACGGCCACGAAGCCGAACGCCGGGACAGCCTTGCGGGCGACGTCGCTGGCGAGTTGCTTGAGTGTGCCGGTGGGCACGGCGCTGCGGGCGTTGCCGTGCAGGCCGTGCAGTGCGAGCGACATCGGCAGCCCCTTGGGCGGGGTCTTCGACGGCAGGATGAACACCAGGTCGACCATCCGCCCGCGGGCCGCGGAGTAGACGCGCTCGACGCGGGTGCTGCCCAGCTGGGTAGTCGGGTTCGACGACGTCACGCCGAGCGTCCGCTGCAGGGCCTGGCTGAACGGCAGCTTGCCGGTGGCGGTGCCGACGGCCAGCCCGGTCACGGCCAGCCCGGACGCGCCCGCGATCAGCACCGACCGGCGGCTCAGCCACCGCCGGGCGCCCTGGACCGCCTCGACGACCGCTCCGGCCGGCTCCGCGTCCCCTTTGTGTTCGTTCACCCTGTCTCCGTCCCCCTGGCCCCTCATCAAGGACGCCGCGCACCCGCTCCGCGTTCCCTCGCGCCCTGTTCACCGGGTTATTCGTTATCACCCTGCCCGGCGTTTCCGGTCCTCGCTCGCCAAGCCGCCCTCGCGGCCTCGGCCGAGCGCCCCGCCCGGTCCACAGTGTCCCCGAGACCCACCGCCATCGTGATCCCGAGGGGGATCAAAATGTGGTCTATGCCCTGTTCACCGGGGCCGAAGTGGCCCGACGCCTCCAGTGTGACGAATCCGTGCAGCGCGCTCCACAGCTGGGCCGCGGCCTGGTACTCGTCGACGGGCCGGAACCGGCCGGCCGCGATGGCCCGCGCGGCCGCCCGGACGATGTGGGTGAAGGCCTCCAGTCCCTCCTGAGCCGCTTCGCGGCCTTCCTCGGTGGTGAGGTCGGACAGCGTCGCCCGCTTGCCGCCGGGCGCGGACTGGCCGAACGTCACGGCGAACAGCTGCGGCTGCTCGGCGACGGCCTGCCGGTAAGTGCGGGCGAGGCTGAAGATGTCCGCCACCGGGTCGTCGGTTTCGCCGACCTCGGCCAGCCACGCGGACAGCCGCAGGAACCCCGCCCGCGCGACCTCGTCGACCAGCGCGGCCATGCCGCCGAAGTGCGTGTACACCGCCATCGTCGAGACGCCGACCTCCGCCGCCAGCTTGCGGGCCTGCAGGGCTTCGGGGCCGTTGTCGTCGAGCAGCCGGATGGCGGCCTCGACCAGCCGGGCCTTGACGTCGGTCGCGCGCGGTTTCGGGCTCATGCTTGCCAGTATCCCATAACCCTGTTATACCTGTAGGCATAACCGAGTTATGGAAGCCGTGGAGGGGTCACATGGGCAACAAGTTCCTCGAAGGAAACTTCGCGCCGGTCAGCCGGGAGCACACGATCACCGAGCTCGCCGTCACGGGTGCGATCCCGGAGTTCCTCGACGGCCGGTACCTGCGCAACGGTCCCAACCCGCTGTCCGAAGTGGATCCGGCGGCCTACCACTGGTTCATGGGCGACGGCATGGTCCACGGCGTCCGCCTGCGGGACGGGAAGGCCGAGTGGTACCGCAACCGGTGGGTCCGCAACCCCGCCGTCGCGGCGGCGCTGAACGGCGAGGACGCGAGCCGGTTCTGCGGCCTGGACGCGCTCGGCGCCAACACCAACGTCATCGGCCACGCGGGCAAGACCCTCGCCCTGGTCGAGGCGGGCGCGCCGATCTACGAGCTGACCGACGAGCTCGACACCGTCGGCCGCTGCGACTTCGAAGGCACGCTGCCCGGCGGCTACACCGCCCACCCCAAGCGCGACCCGCGCACCGGCGAGCTGCACGCCGTCTCGTACTTCTTCGGCATGGGCAACAAGGTCCAGTACTCGGTGATCGACGCGGCCGGCCGCGTGCGCCGCACGGTCGACGTCGAGGTCACCGGGTCGCCGATGATGCACGACTTCTCGCTGACCGAGAACCACGTCGTCTTCTACGACCTGCCGGTGACGTTCAACGCCGAGATGGCGGTGGCCGCCAGCGTGCCGGGCGCGCTGCGCACGCCGGCGAAGCTGGTCGTGTCGGCGATGGTCGGCAAGGTCCGCGTGCCGGACCCGATGACGGCGATGATGGCCCGCAAGATCGGCGCGAACGGCGGCCTGCCGTACCGCTGGGACCCGAAGTACCCGGCGCGGATCGGCGTGATGCCGCGCGCGGGAGGCAACGGCGACGTCCGCTGGTTCGACGTCGAGCCGTGCTACGTCTTCCACCCGCTCAACGCCTACGACGACGGCGACAGCGTCGTGCTCGACGTCGTCCGCCACCCGAAGATGTTCGACACGCAGCTGCACGGCCCGGACGAGGGCGGCCCGACCCTGGACCGCTGGACGGTCGACCTGGTGGCGGGCAAGGTCCTGGAGGAGCGGCTCGACGACCGCGGACAGGAGTTCCCCCGCCTGGACGAGCGCCTGGTCGGCCGCCGCCACCGCTACGGCTACGCGATGGCGGCCGACGGCGGCGCGCAACCCGGCGGCTCGCTGTTCAAGCACGACTTCCACACGGGTTCCCGCGACGAGCGCGCGTTCGGTGCGGGGAGGCAGCCGGGCGAGTTCGTGTTCGTCCCCCGCCACGACGACGCGGCCGAGGACGACGGCGTCCTGCTGGGTTTCGTGTTCGACCCGGCCACCCGGCGCAGCGACCTGACGATCCTGGACGCCGGAACGCTCGAGACGGTGGCGGCGATCCACCTGCCGGACCGCGTGCCCAACGGCTTCCACGGCAACTGGGTCGCCTCGGCTTGAGGGCTGCCCGGCTTGGTTGGAGTCACGACGTGCGCAAGCGGGACGAGATCGGCGGCTGCGTGGTGCTGCTCGTCCTGATCTCGACGATCGTCGTGGTGCTGGCGGCCCTGGTCTACGGAGTCATGGCCGCGACCGGCTACCTGCCCCGGCATTGAGCGGCCCACCGGGTCGCCTAAGTCAGGATCCGGTGGTCACCGGTGTAGAGGTTCATCGAGTCGCCCCGGAGGAAGCCGACCAGGGTCATGCCGTTCTCCTCGGCCAGCTCCACCGCCAGCGACGACGGGGCCGACACCGCGGCCAGCAGCCCGATGCCCGCCATCGCGGCCTTCTGGACCAGCTCGAACGACGCGCGCCCGGACACGAGGAGGCCGTGGCCGGGTGCCGGAATGCGGCCTTCGAGGACCGCCCAGCCCAGCACCTTGTCCACCGCGTTGTGCCGGCCGACGTCTTCGCGGACGACGTCGAGCGAGCCGTCCTGGGTGAACAGGGCCGCCGCGTGGAGGCCGCCGGTGCTGGCGAACACCTTCTGCCGGGCGCGCAGGGCGTCCGGCAGGGCGGCCAGGGTCTCGCTCTTGACCGCGAACGCCGCCGAGGCGGGGGAGAAGCGCGTGCGGAGCTTGACCGCGTCCAGCGCGGCCTTGCCGCAGACGCCGCACGAGGACGTCGTGTAGAAGTTGCGCTCGACGCCGGTGTCCGGCGGCGGGACGCCGTCGGCCAGGGCGATGTCCAGCACGTTGTAGGTGTTGCGGCCCTGGTCGTCGACGCCGTCGCAGTAGCGGGCGACCGCCACGTCCGAACGGCCGCCGATCACGCCTTCGGACAGCAGGAAGCCGTGGGCCAGCTCCACGTCGTGGCCGGGCGTGCGCATGGTGACCGCCAGCGCCCGGCCGCCGACCCGCAGCTCGAGGGGCTCTTCGGCCGCCAGCGCGTCGGGGCGGCGCCGGTCCCCGGTCGCGGAGATCCGCCGCACCGGCCTGCGCACGGTCACCCTGCCCATCAGCACACCCTTCGCTGCCCGAAAGTTCGACACTCGTATGGTGCAACACCGGTGATTTAGTAATACATTCCCACCATCATCCCCAGAGTACGGAGGGAACCGATGGCTCTCGGCTTCCTGGACCGATCCCGGATCGTGGCACCGCCAAGCTGGACGCGCTGGCTGGTGCCGCCGGCGGCCCTCTCGGTGCACCTGTCGATCGGGCAGGCCTACGCGTGGAGCGTCTTCAAGACCCCGCTCGAGAAGACGATGCACCTCAACGGCACGCAGAGCTCGCTGCCGTTCCAGCTCGGCATCGTCATGCTCGGGCTGTCCGCCGCGTTCGGCGGCACGCTCGTCGAGAAGAACGGCCCGCGCTGGGCGATGTTCGTGTCGATGTGCTGCTTCGCCAGCGGGTTCCTCATCTCCGCGCTGGGGGTGGCGACCGGCCAGTTCTGGCTGGTCGTCGTCGGCTACGGCGGGATCGGCGGCGTCGGCCTGGGCATCGGCTACATCTCGCCGGTGTCGACGCTGATCAAGTGGTTCCCGGACCGCCCTGGCATGGCCACCGGCATCGCGATCATGGGCTTCGGCGGCGGCGCGCTGATCGCCTCGCCGTGGTCGTCGTCGATGCTGGGCACCACACCGACGGCGAGCACGATCGCGACCGCGTTCCTCGTGCACGGTCTCGTCTACGCGGTGTTCATGTCGATGGGCTGGCTGCTCGTGCGGGTGCCTGCCGACGGCTGGAAGCCCGACGGCTGGGAGCCGAAGACCGACCACGGCGCCGCCATGATCACGACGGCGAACGTCTCGGCGGCCAACGCGATCAAGACGCCGCAGTTCTGGTGCCTGTGGGTCGTCCTGTGCTTCAACGTGACGGCGGGCATCGGCATCCTGGAGAAGGCGTCGCCGATGATCCAGGACTTCTTCAAGGGCACGTCGACGCCGGTGGGCGTGGCCGCGGCCGCGGGCTTCGTCGCGCTGCTGTCGCTGTGCAACATGCTCGGCCGGTTCGTCTGGTCGTCCACTTCGGACCTGGTCGGCCGCAAGAACATCTACCGCACCTACCTCGGCATCGGTGCGCTGCTGTACCTGGTGATCGCGCTGACGCAGAACTCGTCGAAGCTCGTGTTCATCCTGTGCGCGATGGTGATCCTGTCGTTCTACGGCGGCGGGTTCGCGACGGTCCCGGCGTACCTGAAGGACCTCTTCGGCACCTACCAGGTGGGCGCGATCCACGGCCGGCTGCTCACGGCCTGGTCGGTGGCCGGCGTGCTCGGCCCGCTGATCGTCAACCGCATCGCCGACGGCGAGAAGGCGGCGGGCAAGTCCGGTCCGGACCTGTACACGACGTCGTTCTACATCATGATCGGCCTGCTCGTGGTCGGCTTCGTGGCCAACGAGCTGGTGCGCCCGGTCAAGGAGAAGTTCCACGAGCCGGCTCGCGAGGCCGTCGGGAGTGAGGCGTGATGAGCGAACCGTCGACGAAGCCCAACCGCGTCCCGCTGATCGCGCTGGCCTGGGCGTGGGTCGTGATCCCGTTCGGGTACGGCGTCTACCAGCTGTTCCTGAAGCTGGTCCAGCTGTTCGGCTAGTGCGGTGACGGGATCACCCGGTGGCCACGTCGGGACCACCGTGTGATCCCGCTCACCCGTGCAGCAGATCCGCGCGCCCGGGCGTCGAGAAGGTGTGCATGTTCTGGGCAAGATCGCCGTCGCCGGGCTGGCCCTGGTCGTCTTCGGCGGTACCGCATACGGCTACGTGAACCTCAGCGCCCTCAACGAGGTGTCGCGCGACAGCGTGATCGACGCCGAGGGCGAGACGAAACCGGGGGAGCAGCCCGCCGACGGCTCGCTCGACATCCTCCTCGCCGGCCGGGACTCCCGCAGCGACAACCAGGGCAACCCGCTGCCGCCGGAGGTGCTGCGCGAGCTGCGGGTCGGCGCCAACGGCGACGACCTCACCGACACCCTGATCGTGCTGCGCATCCCGAACGGCACCAAAGAGGTGAAAGCGTTTTCCATCCCCCGGGACAGCTTCGTCTCGCTGCCGGGCGGCGGCAAGGGCAAGATCAACGGGGCCTTCGGAAGGGCGAAGGCCGCCGAAGCGGGGCGGCTGCGCAAGGCGGGGGAGACCGACAAGAGGAAGATCGACCAGGCCGCGCTCACCGCCGCCCGGCGGGCGACGCGCCAGGCGGTCGAGGACCTCACCGGCGTGAAGATCGACCACTTCGCCGAGGTCAACCTGCTCAGCTTCTACGAGATCAGCAAGGCCATCGGCGGCGTCGACGTCTGCCTGAAAAAGGCCACCAAGGACGATAACTCGGGCGCGGACTTCCCGGCCGGGCCGCAGCGCATCTCGGGCGCGGACGCGCTCGCCTTCGTGCGGCAGCGCGACGGCCTTCCGGGCACCGACTTCGCCCGCGTCCGGCGCCAGCAGGTGTTCCTCGCCGGGCTGGCCCGGCAGGTGCTCTCGGCGGGCACGCTGGCCGATCCGGGGAAGCTGTCCGGCCTGATCGAGGCCGTTAAGCGCTCGGTGGTGCTGGACGCGTCGTGGAACCTCCTCGACTTCGTCGCCCAGATGCGCGGGGTCAGCGGCGGCGGCATCCAGTTCGCGACGATCCCGGTCGTCAACGTCGACTACCGCTACAGCAACACCGACTCGCGCGCGACGGCCGTGCAGGTCGACCCGGCCGCGGTGAAGGCCTTCGCGGCGAGCCTGATCGGGAGCGCGGCCCCGGCCAAGCCGGCCGCCGCCCCGGTCACCGTCGACGTCTCCAACGCGAGCCCGAAGGAAGGGCTCGCGGGCCGCGTGGCCGGGTTCCTGACCCAGCACGGGTTCACCCAGGGCGGTACCGAGAACACCGCGACCCGGCGGACGTCGCTGGTCCGCTTCGGCCCCGATCTGGCCGAGCGCGGCGCCGAGGTGGCGAAGCTGCTGGGCGGGCTGGCGACGCAGCAGTCGGCGTCGGTGCCGGCCGGGCACATCGAGGTCGTGCTCGGGACGGTCTACTCCGGCCCCGGCGTGTCCGCGGGCGGCGGTGCGCCGGCCGCCGGCGCTCCCACCGGCGCGGGTGACGAGCCGATCACTTCGAACGGCGTCGTCTGCGTGAATTGATCGGCGGCGAAGTACCGGATTTTCCGTCGAATCCCTGAAATGCGCGGGGAATTCCCGCGACTGCCACCCCACCGGACCACGGTGGACCACCCGGGTCAGTGGTCTTGACGCTGCCGCACTGGTGAGGCAGGGTGCGGTGACCGTCGGCGGGGCTGGACCACGCCGCGGTCGGAAAGTTCACCCGATCGGTGGGCGATCCGGAAAATCGATTTCAGGGAATACGGAAAGTCCGGAATTTATGCGCATCAGCGTCGCCCGGGGTGGGTGGATCTTGCCCGTCCTCGCTTCAGCCGTTCTTTGTGCCGGGTGCCAGTCGGCGTCCGCTTCGGTGCACTACCCGGACGCGATAGACGCCTGCCGGCTGCCCGGGCCGAACGCCGAGCAGCAGCTCGCGCCGGGAACCGTCGAGATCCCGGTCGGCTCGGTGAAGGCCGCCGAGTCCAAGGTCATCCCCGACGACCACGCCAGCGAGGGCAACGAGGTCACCACGTGCCGCCGCCTGTACGCGCGCGACCTCGGCGGCGGCAAGCCCAACCTGCAGGACTACCGGCTGGTCACGATCGCCGTGGTGCGGTTCACGCAGTCCGACGCGGACGAGGCCGCCGCCAAGGCCAGCCAGCTGATGACCGACGCCCTCGGCGACCACTCCGGCGTCCGGCTCGCCACCGGGGTCGGTGACGAGGCCGGCTTCTCCGAGCAGTGGGCCGCCGTGCGCACCGGCAACGTCGTGCTCGGCCTGGCCATCGCCGACGGCGGCACCGAGGCCGCGCTGATCCCACCCGCGACCCTGGACAGCGTGCAGGCCGTGGTGACGGACATGACCCGCACGCTCCAGAAGGAGTTTCAGGGCTGAGGTTCGGCCCGGACCGGTTCGAGCCGCACCACGATCGCCTTCGACACCGGCGTGTTCGACTTGTCCGCCACCGAGTCCAGCGGCACCAGCGCGTTCGCCTCCGGGAAGTACGCCGCCGCGCAGCCGCGCGCGGTCGGGTACGCCACGACCCGGAACGACGGCGCGCGACGGTCCGGGTCGTCGCGCCACTCCGAGACCAGGTCGACCATGGCACCGTCGGCCAGGCCGAGCGCCGCGAGGTCGTCCGGGTTGACCAGCACCACGCGGCGGGCGTTCTCGATCCCGCGGTAGCGGTCCGAGAGCCCGTAGATCGTGGTGTTGTACTGGTCGTGGCTGCGCATCGTCTGCAGCAGCAGCCGGCCCTCGGGCACCTGCGGGTACTCCAGCTCGGAGACCGTGAAGTTGCCCTTGCCGTTCGCGGTGCCGGTGAACTCGCGGGAGTCGCGCGGGGCGTGCGGGAGCACGAAGCCGTCCGGCTCGCGGACGCGGCGGTTGTAGTCCTGGCAGCCCGGCACGACCCGGGAGATCCGGTCGCGGACCAGGTCGTAGTCGGCCTCGAACGTGCGCCACGGCACGGCGTGGCCCGCGCCGAACAGCTTCTCGGCCAGCCGGCAGACGATGGCGACCTCGGAAAGCAGGTGCTCGCTCGCCGGCTTCAGCCGTCCGCGCGAGGTGTGCACCTGCGACATCGAGTCCTCGACCGTGACGAACTGCTCACCGCTCGCCTGGACGTCGCGTTCGGTGCGGCCGAGCGTCGGCAGGACCAGCGCGGTGCGGCCGTGCACGACGTGGGAGCGGTTCAGCTTCGTGGACACGTGCACCGTCAGCGAGCACGAGCGCAGCGCCTTCTCGGTCAGCTCCGAGTCCGGCGTCGCCGAGGCGAAGTTGCCGCCGACGGCGAAGAACACCTTGCCGCGGCCGTCGCGCATCGCCCGGATCGCGTCGACGGTGTCGAAGCCGTGCTCGCGCGGGACCTCGATGCCGAACTCGCCCGCCAGGGCGTCCATGAAGGACTGCGGCATCTTCTCCCAGATGCCCATCGTCCGGTCGCCCTGGACGTTCGAGTGCCCGCGCACCGGGCACAGGCCCGCGCCGGGCTTGCCGATCATCCCGCGCATCAGGGCCAGGTTCGCGATCTCGGAGATCGTCGGCACCGCGTGCTTGTGCTGGGTCAGCCCCATCGCCCAGCAGTAGATGGTGCGCTGGGAGGAGGCGATCATCCGCGCGACGCGCTCGATCTGCGTGCGGGGGAGGCCGGTCGCGCGCTCGGTCTCCGGCCAGTCGATCTCCTGCAGGTGCTTGGCGTAGTCGTCGAAGCCTTCGGTGACCCGCTCGACGAAGTCGCGGTCGACGATCGCGCCGGGCGCTTCGGCGTCCCAGGCCAGCAGCAGGTGCCCGACGGCCTGGAACAGCGCCAGGTCGCCGCCGAGGCGGACCTGGGCGAACTCGTCGGCCAGCGGCGTGCCCTTGCCGACGACGCCGCGGACGTTCTGCGGGTTCTTGAACCGCATCAGCCCGGCCTCGGGCAGCGGGTTGACGGCGATGATCTGCGCGCCGTTGCCCTTGGCCTCTTCGAGCGCCGAGAGCATCCGCGGGTGGTTGGTGCCCGGGTTCTGCCCGACGACGACGATGAGGTCGGCCTTGTGGATGTCGGCCAGGCTGACCGAGCCCTTGCCGATGCCGGTGGTGGCCGCCAGCGCCGCGCCCGAGGACTCGTGGCACATGTTGGAGCAGTCGGGGAGGTTGTTGGTGCCGAAGGAGCGCACCAGCAGCTGGTAGAGGAACGCGGCCTCGTTGCTCGTGCGGCCCGAGGTGTAGAAGATCGCCTCGTTGGGATCGGTCAGCGCCTTGAGCTCGCCCGCGACCAGCTCGAACGCGTCATCCCAGGAGATCGGCTCGTAGTGCGTCGCGCCTTCGCGCAGCACGAACGGCTCGGTGATCCGGCCCTGCTGGCCGAGCCAGTAGTCGGTCTTGGTTTCGAGGTCGCCGATCGGGTGCTTCGCGAAGAACTCGCGGTCCACCCGCCGTTTCGTGGCTTCCTCGGCGACGGCCTTGGCGCCGTTCTCGCAGAACTCGGCCAGCTTGCGCTTCTCGCCGTCGACCTCGCGCGGTTCCGGCCACGCGCAGCCCGGGCAGTCGAAACCTTCCCGCTGGTTGAGCAGCCGCAGCGCCTTGACGGTCCGCCCGGTCCCCATCTGCTCGACGCTGCGTGCGAGCGACACGGCGACGCCGGGTATCCCGGCCGCCCAGCCCTTCGGCTTGCCCACCTCGAGGCGGGATTCGTCCACGTCCTGCGCCGGCGCTTCACGGGTCATGTGTTCATCGTGCGCCTCGATGTTCGGGGATGGCCACCGGGGTCACGCGTGTTCGGCGCGCAGTCCCCGGTCGGCGACCGTGACCACGAGCAACAGCACGCTGATGACGACCAGCGCAACGGCCAGCCGGTGCAGGCCCGCGGAGTCCGCGTGCGGGCCATAGCAAAGCGCGATGAGCGTCGAGGCGACGATCGCGCCGAGGTACTGGGCGGTGCGGAACAGGCCGCTCGCGGTACCCATCTGCCCGGCCGGGGCTTCGCGGTAGAGCGTCGTCTGGTTCGCGACGCTGGTCAGGCCCTGGGCGAGGCCGAACAGCGCGGCCAGGGCGAGCAGCGCGCCGACCCAGGTGCCGTCGTGGACGAGCAGCAGCAGTGCCGAGCCGCCGGCCAGCGCCACCGCGACGGTGACCAACCGCGCCTTGATGCCCGACGCGCGCCCGGAGAAGGCCGCGGCGCAGACGGCGGTACCCGACATCGGCAGCAGCATCAGCCCGGCGGCCTCCTCGGACAGCTGCCGTGCGGTCTCCAGCCACTGGACGTACCCGAACATGATCGCGTAGATGGCCATGAAGCTCAGCGCCTGCCGCAGGTACGTCCGCAGGATGGCGCCGTTGGCCGCGAGCATGCGCAGGTCGAGGAAAGGGGGGTCGCGCCGGAGCTCGACCAGCGTGAACGCGGTCCCGAAGGCGGCGACGACGGCGAGCAGCCAGACCTCGGCGCCGGGGTCCATGAGGAAGAACAGGAGTGCCAGCAGGGTCGCGGAGAACAGCGCGATGCCGAGCACGTCGATCCGGGTGGTGGTGCGCGCGCCGCGGTCGTCCTTCGGCACCCACAGCAGCGCCAGGACCAGCGACAACCCGGCCAGGGGGATGTTCACCGCGAAGATGGCGGGCCAGCCGAAGAGCCCGATCAGCAAGCCGCCCAGCGTCGGGCCGATCACCATCACCGTCTGGGCGGACATCGACAGCAGCGACAGCACCCGCGCGGGCACGCCTTGGCCGCTCGCTTCGGCGTGGTGGCGCAGCACGGCCATCGCGGCCGGGAAGCCGGCGCACGTGCCCAGGCCGAGCACGACGCGCACGCCCGTCAGCCAGCCGACGGAGATCGGGATCATGCCCGCGATCCCGGCGACGATCACCAGGCTCGCGCCGCCGAGCAGGACGCGGCGGGCGCCGTGGCGGTCGACCAGCAGGCCGACCACCGGCTGCCCGACCGCGGTGGCCAGGTAGAGCGCCGAGATCAGCCAGGCGGTCTGCCCGGGCCCGGCACCGAAGCTCTGCCCGATCGGCACGAGCGCGACGGCGATGAGCGTGGAGTTGATCGGGTTGAGCACCGCGCCGGCCACCAGCGGGGTGACCAGGCGGGCGCCGAACTTGGCGGGTGCGGTGACGGTGCTCGTGAGCAACTCCTTGTTTTCTACAGGCCGACTGGATTCAGTGTTCGGCGACGCGCTGCAGCAGCGGAAGCGCGCGCGTGACGGCTTCGAGTTCGGCGGGGGACAGCTCGTCCAGCAAGGCCTGGGCCAGCCACTCGTCGCGGTGCTGCTGGATCCCGCGCACGGTGTCGCGCCCGGCGTCGGACAGGCTGATCACCACGCGGCGCCGGTCGGCCGGATCGGGCGTGCGGGCGAGGTGGCCGAGCTCGTCGAGGACGCCGAGGGTGGCGGCCATCGACTGCTGCCGCACGTGCTCGGCGGCAGCGAGCTCGCCCTGCGTGGCCGGGCCTTCGCGGTGGAGCCGGTGGAGCACGGCGGACTGCGAGGGGGTCAGGACCCCGGCGTTGTCGACGTGGCGCAGCCGCCGGTGCAGCTGCCCGACGACCCCGCGGATCCAGCCGGCGCTTTCGGCCACGTGCGGAGGTGTTTCGCCCATGCACACAGTTTAACTGTGCAGTCCAGGCTGTGCATCTCGGCGGTCAGCCCCGGCACCCGTCGAGGGTCGGGACCGGGTACTTCGGGTCGTAGTAGCCCGGCGCGTCCCGGTCGCCGGTCGGCGGGGTGAGCGACCGCGGGTTCGCGTAGCCCGGCGCCAGGTAGCCCTCCTTGGCGGCGGCGCAGCCCACCGACGAGTACGCGCTGGAGGTGTTGTCGAGCCACAGGCCGTGGCTGGTCTTCGCGAAACCCGAGCCGCTGCGGAGGACGTACGTCTCGTCGAGGCGTTCGAACGTGACGATCTCGGCGGGGCTCATGAGCTCCCGGGGGTGGGCGTGGTCGAAGGCGTAGGCAACCGCGTACTTCGCCTCGACGACCAGTTCACCGGGCTTGGCGCCGGCGCGCGCGGTGAGCGTCCCGAACGTGCGGGGGCCCGCGTCGAGCAGGTGGTACCCGTCGGCGATCTCGGTGACGTACGCGGCGAAGCCGGGCTTCTGGGCCAGTTCCGAAAGGATCTGGTCGCGGTCGTCGGGAGCGAACAAGGCCGCGTACGCCTTGCCGTCGTGCCCGGTCAGGACCGCCGGGTCGAGGTGCGCGGCGCTGATGGCCTGCTTGACCTTGGTGTAGGCGGCGGCGACGGCGTCGGCCTTGAAGGCGCCGACGGCGGCCGCGGCGGGGGAGGCGATGCCGTCCAGGCCCTTCGGCCAGACATCGGCGGGGGTGTGCGCGTACGGCCGAGCCAGGTCGACGGCGGCGACCTCCGGTACCGAGGTGGGGTTCGGCGGTGCGGCGTCCTGGGCGGGCCGGTGACTGAGGACCACGACCACGGTGGTCGTGACGGCCAGGATCGCCAGGAACGCGGCGAGCCCCCACCAGCGGCCGCGCCGCTTGCGGCCGGTGCGTTTCTGCTGCTTGCGAAACTGCTTGCGGTCCTTCTTCGCACCCAGCCAGGCATCGGTCTGCGCGTGTTTGCGCCACTCCGGGTCCATCAGGTCCGGGTGCGATTCGAGCAGGTTGTCCTCGTCCACGTGCGCCCCCCAAGGTCGACCTCTGATCATCGACGCCGGGGGACGGGCGTTACCCGAACGACACGAATTCGTTGACGCCGACGCCCTGGAGCTGGTGCACGACGACCGCCGCGGCGACCAGGCCGACCACGATGAGCAGGGCGAGGACACCCGGCCAGCGGTTCTGCCCCGGCTGCCGGTACCCGCCCGTGCGGCGTTCCTGCTTGCGGCGCTTCTTCAGGTCCTTCTTCGCGCCCAGCCAGGCGTCCCGTGCGGCGTACTTCTGCCAGTCCGGGTTCATCAGGTCCGGGTGCGTCTCGAGGCGCCGGTCGTCCGGATCCTGCGGCTGCTGAGGCTGTGCCATCGGAGACTGCCTTCCCCCTGGGGACCCGCCGTGACGGGTTCGTAGACTGGACCATTGTGACCGAGAACGCTCCGCAGCAGCTCACCGGCCTTCCGGGTGTATGGGACCCGGCGGCCGAGGAAGAACCGATGTACGACCGCTGGGTGGCGGCCGGGTACTTCACGGCCGACGCTTCGTCCGGGAAGCCGCCGTTCTCGATCGTACTGCCGCCTCCGAACGTAACCGGTTCGCTGCACATGGGCCACGCGCTGAACCACACGCTGATGGACGCGATGAGCCGCCGCCGTCGCATGCAGGGCTACGAGGTGCTGTGGCTGCCGGGCATGGACCACGCGGGCATCGCGACCCAGAACGTCGTCGAGCGTCAGCTGGCCGGCGAGGGCCTTTCGCGCCACGACCTGGGCCGCGAGAAGTTCGTCGAGCGCGTGTGGGAGTGGAAGGCCGAGTACGGCGGCAAGATCCTCGGCCAGATGAAGCGCCTCGGCGACGGCGTCGACTGGTCGCGTGAGCGCTTCACCATGGACGAGAACCTCTCGAAGGCCGTCCAGACGGTGTTCAAGAACTTCTACGACGAGGGCCTGATCTACCGCGCCGAGCGGATCATCAACTGGTGCCCGCGCTGCCGGACGGCGCTGTCGGACATCGAGGTCGACCACCACGAGGACGACGGCGAACTCGTGTCGATCCGCTACGGCGACGGCGACGGCGCGATCGTGGTGGCCACCACCCGCGCGGAGACGATGCTGGGGGACACCGCGGTCGCCGTCCACCCGGACGACGAGCGGTACGCGCACCTGGTCGGCACCGAGGTCGAGCTCCCGCTGACCGGCCGCCGCATCCCGATCGTGGCCGACGAGCACGTCGACCCGGAGTTCGGCACGGGTGCGGTGAAGGTCACCCCGGCGCACGACCCGAACGACTTCGAGATCGGCCGCCGCCACGACCTGCCGATGCTGACGATCATGAACGAGCGCGCGGAGATCACCGTGGCGGGCCCGTTCGAGGGCCTCGACCGCTTCGAGGCGCGTCCGGCGGTCGTCGCCGCGCTGCGCGAGGCCGGCCGGATCGTCGCGGAGAAGCGGCCGTACGGGCACGCGGTCGGGCACTGCTCCCGGTGCGACACCGTCGTCGAGCCGCGCCTGTCGCTGCAGTGGTGGGTGAAGGTCGAGGAGCCGGCGCGTCTCGCGGGCGACGCGGTGCGCGACGGCCGCACCGAGATCCACCCGCCGGAGCTGGCCAAGCGCTACTTCGACTGGGTCGACAACATGCACGACTGGACGATTTCGCGCCAGCTGTGGTGGGGCCACCGCATCCCGGTCTGGTACGGCCCGGACGGCGAGGTCGTGTGCGTGGGCCCGGACGAGCAGCCACCGTCGGGCGAGGGCTGGACGCAGGACCCGGACGTCCTGGACACGTGGTTCTCGTCCGGGTTGTGGCCGATGTCGACGCTCGGCTGGCCTTCGTCTTCCGAGGACCTGGCCCGTTTTTACCCGACGAGCGTGCTGTCGACGGGCTACGACATCCTGTTCTTCTGGGTCGTCCGGATGATGATGTTCGGCGTCCACCAGATGAACGGCGTGCAGCCGTTCGACCACGTGTACCTGCACGGGCTGATCCGCGACGCGCAGGGCAAGAAGATGTCGAAGTCGCGCGGCAACGTGATCGACCCCCTGGAGTGGATGGACGCGTACGGCGCGGACGCGACCAGGTTCACCCTGGCCCGCGGCGCCAACCCGGGCGCGGACATGGCACTGGCCGACGAGTGGGCGGCGGGGTCCCGCAACTTCTGCACGAAGCTGTGGAACGCCACGAAGTTCGCGATGATGAACGGGGCTTCGGTCGCTGCGCCACTGCCTGCTGCGTCTTCCTTGACCGAGGCCGACCGCTGGATCCTCGGCCGGCTGGCCGCGCTGGTGTCCGAAGTGGACGAACTGTTCGAGGACTTCCAGTTCGCGAAGGTGGCGGGCGCGCTCTACCAGTTCACGTGGAACGAGCTGTGCGACTGGTACCTGGAGCTGGCGAAGGTCCAGCTGTACCAGGGGGATTCCGCGCGGGTCGCGGCCACTCGGTCGGTGCTGGGTCACGTGCTGGACACGGTGCTCAGGCTGCTGCACCCGTTCATCCCGTTCATCACGGAGAAGCTCTGGACGGCGCTGACCGGTGGTTCTTCCCTGGTGATCGCCGCTTGGCCGGTGCCTTTCGAGGGGTACGCGGATCCTTCGGCGGACGCCCGGATCGCGGACGTCCAGAAGCTGGTGACGGAGATCCGCAGGTTCCGCGCGGACCAGGGCCTGAAGCCGGGCCAGAAGGTCGCGGCCCGGCTCGCGGGTTACTCGGGCGGGCACGAATCGGCGATCCGTTCGCTGGTCCGCCTGACAGCGCCTTCTCCCGAATTCGCGGCGAGCGCGTCACTGGAAGTGGCCCTGGCGGCCGGCGTGGTGACGGTGGAACTGGACCTGTCGGGAACGATCGACGTGGCGGCCGAGCGCAAGAGGCTGGAGAAGGACCTGGCGGCGGCTCGGAAGGAGCTGTCGCAGACGGAGGCGAAGCTCGGCAACGAGGCCTTCATCGCGAAGGCCCCGGAGCAGGTGGTGGCCAAGATCAAGACCCGCCGGCAAACGGCGGCGGCGGACATCGACCGCATCACGGCCCGCCTGGCGGCTCTTCCGGCTTCCTGAGGTTGTGGACAGCAGCCCGGCACTCGGTCGCGGAGTGCCGGGCTTCGTCGTACCCCTCGGGTAGCGTGGAAAACGGGGGCTGCTCAGCCGGCTTCGGTGGCCCGTGCGGCTTCGATCAGCGCCACCACCTCCGGCGTCACCCGCCGGTCGGCCGGGGTGGCCAGGTACGTCTGCATCCGCGGTGAGGGGTCCCGGAGCGGCCGGAACACCACGCCCGGCACCGGCAGCAGGTTCGCGTGTGCCCGGTAGAACACCGTCCAGTGTGGACGCCCGAACCCCAGCGTCCCCAACGTGTCCTGGGCCGTCGTGAACTCCTGTCCGAGCACCGGCTCGAACCCCGCCTCCCGGCAACACGAAACGACCAGGTCGTAGAGAGGCTGATTCCGCGAAGGCGGGCTCAGTCGCGCCGGAAGCGAAGCCAGCGAAGCGAACGAAACCTCGTCGGAAGCGGCCAGGGGATGCGAAGCCGGAAGCGCGACCCAGACCTCGTCCATCCACAAAGGAGTGAAGTCCAGCCCCGAGGCAGGCCAGGAACCCCGGACGATCGTCGCATCCAAGGAACCGTCGCGAACCCGCTCAAGCCGTTGCAGCGTAGGCGCGTGAAGCAACTCCAGAGAAGCCGAAGGGGCCAGCCGCGCGAAGGCGCGAAGCAAGGCATCCAGCCGATCGCCCAGACCCTCACTCGTCCCCAGCCGGACCAGAGCTCCGGACGGCCGGAACTCCGAGACCGAGTCCGCCGCCCGGTCCGCCGTCGCCAGTACCGCCCGCGCGTGCGGCAGGAACCGCTGCCCCGCCTCCGTCAGCGCCACCGAACGCGTTGTGCGGGAAAGCAACGACACGCCCAGTGAACGCTCCAGCCGCCGGACCTGCTGGCTCACCGCCGGCTGGACGATGTGCAGCCGCTCCGCCGCGCGGCCGAAGTGCAGCTCCTCGGCCACCGTCACGAAGTACCTCAGCTGGCGCAGCTCCACCGACCGACCCCGTTCATCAGGTTTCGTGATCAGTGTACGAGCGCCTTGGTCATCGAAAAGCCCACGCCCGCGGACGACGCTGAACGGCATGCCCTCCCTGGAAGTCAACGGAACCCGCCTCCACTACGAAGACGCCGGCACCGGCCCGGCCCTCCTGCTCCTGCACGGGTGGGGGACCAGCGGCCGCGTCTGGCACTCGTGTCTGCCCGATCTCGTGCGCGACCACCGCGTCGTCACGCTCGACTGGCGCGGGTGCGGCCGCTCGGACCACCCCGAAGGCGGCAACACCATCGCCGGGATCACCGCCGACCTCGTGCAGGTGATCCGAAAACTGGAAGTGGAACCCACCGTCGTCGGGTCCAGCATCGGCGGTGTCTTCGCCACCGAGCTGGCGCTGGCCCGCCCCGAACTCGTCGAGCGCGTCGTCGTGGTCGACGGACCTGGGTACTGGCCCAGCACCGGCATGCTCGACCAGGTCCATGACCTGCGGAAACAGCTCGTCGACGACCGGGCGGGCACGCTGGCGGGCTGGGTGCCCGGCTGGTTCGCCCCCGGCGCCTCGCGCGAGCTCGTCGACTGGACGATCCGCCAGCTGCTCGACTCCGGCCCCTACATCGACGAACTGTTCACCGAATGCACCACCTACGACCCGCGGCCCCGGCTCAAGGAGCTCACCGTCCCGATCACCTACCTGCACGGCGAGCTGGACGCCCAAATCCCGCTCGAGGTACCGCGCAGCTGCGCCGCCGAAACGCCCGGTGCCCGCGTGCACGTGCTCGCCGGCTGCGGGCACGTGCCGCACCAGGAAAACCCGCGCGCGTTCACCGCCGCTCTCCGGGAAGCCGCCTGAACCATGCCGAAAGTGACGCTCGAAGACGCCGTTGTCCACTACGACCGGACCGGCGACGGTCGCGCCCTGCTCCTGCTGCACGGCACCGCCGCGTCCCGCGAGCAGTGGGGACCGCTGACCGCGCAGGCGAAGGACTTCACCGTCCTGGCTCCCGACTTCCCGGGTTCCGGCCTGACCACCGACGACGGTGGTCCGATCACCGTCGAAGCCCTCGCTGCCCAGGCCGAAGCCGTCCTGGTCCACGCCGGGTTCGAAACCGCCCACGTCGTCGGGCACTCGCTCGGCGGAGTCGTGGCCGCGCACCTGGCCGGCACCCGCCCGGCCCGCGTCCGGAAAGCGGTGCTGCACGCCGCGTGGCCGGTGACCGACGTCCGGCAGGACGCCGAGTTCCGCTACTGGCTGGACCTGCTCGAAACCGGAACCTTCGCCCGGATGCTCCCGCTGATGGCCTTCGGCCCGCGCTACTGGCAGCAGGCGACCACGGAGAGCAACGAACAGCTCGTCAAGACCCTGGAAACGGTGATCCAGCCCGGCGCGGCCCGCCAGATCGAGACGGACCGCGCCGTCGACCTGCGGCCGATCCTCACCGAGATCACCGCGCCGGTGCTGGTGCTCGGCAGCGCGCACGACCGGATCGTCACGGCGGACCAGCAGCGGGAGCTGGTCGCCGCGATCCCGGACGCGCGTGCCGCCGAGATCGACGCGGGGCACGGTGCCCCGGCCGAACTGCCGGACGAGTTCGCCCGGCTCGTGCTGGACTTCGTCAGGTCAGCGCCTTGAGCGCCACCGCGGCCACGCCGGCCATCCCGGCCTTCAGCGGGTGGTAGGCCGCTGCTTCGAGGACGTTCTGGTGCTGGCCGTTGATCCACGCCGCGCCGCCGCGCGCGCAGGCGTCGTGCCCGCGTGACGGACCGAAGGTGTCGACGAACTCCGCCTTGCCGTCCGCGTCCGCGGCGTCGGACAGCGTCAGGTTCAGCTTCTCCTCGACGCCGTTCAGCCATGCGTAGTCGCCGTCGGCGAAGGGCAGGACCTCCGGGCAGTAGCCCTGTTCGGGCACGATCCGCGGGTAGCCGACCACCAGCACCCGCGCCTTCGGCGAGCGCTCGTGGATCGCGGCGAGCGCGGCCTCGACCCGCGGCCCGATGTTGTCGATCGCCGCCGGCACCGAGCCGTTGAAGTGCTGTTCGCAGGGGTTGCCCGTCGGGTCGCTCGCGCGCAGGCCGGGGCACGTCGAGGTCAAGGTGCCGAACACGCCGTAGTCGTTCCCGCCGATGCCGAGCGTGACCAGGTCGGTGTCGATCCGCAGCGCGTCCAGCTGCGGGCCGTTGGTGCCGCCGACCGGCACGTTCTGCGGCCGGGTCAGGTTCGTGGTGTCCGCGCCGGCGCAGCTGACGTCGGTGAACCGGTCCGTGTGCAGCGCCGCGGCCAGCACCGACGGGTAGTTCGCGGTGGACCGCCCGCAGCCCAGCGGGTCGAGCCGCTGGGTCGGGATGAACGGCCCGGAGGTGTAGGAGTCGCCGAGGGCGACGTAGCTGCGGATGGGCGCCGCGGCGGCGGTGGTGGCCGACGCCGGCAGCAGGACGGCTGCCGAGACGACGGCGGTGAGCAGCCGGGTGATGCGCATGAAGACCCCGTTCTCGCTGGTGGAACTGCTGCCACCACATCTAGCGAGCCCCGGGCGCCGAGGGGACGGACTTCACCCGCCAGTCGGGTCACCGTCGCCGTGTTCACGGTAAGTGATCAAGGTGCGCCAGAACAGCAACGGCCGGACCGTGCTCCCGGGCAGCAGCCTGGCCGACTCGCGGCGCAGCTCGGCGATCGTCGGGAACCGGAACAGCGTGGGGGCCGGCGGACCGCCGTCGTCGCCGCCGTTGAGCCGTTCCGCGGCGTGCACGACGAGCCGCGCCAGCGCGTTCAGCGGCACGGCGGCCGCCTCGCGCGCCCAGTCCTTCGGGCTGCTCGGCCTGGCCGGGGTCAGCACGACGAGCACCCCGCCCGGCACCAGTGCGCGGCGCAGCTTGGCGACCGTCTCGAACGGCATGTGGTGCAGCGACGCCAGGCACGAGATGTAGTCGTAGTGCGCCTCGGGCAGCGTGTCGGTGGTGACGTCGGCCTGCCGGTAGACGATCTCGCCGGGCCCGGGCGACCCCAGTCCGGCCGCGGCCTCGACCATCGCCGCCGAGACGTCGACCGCCTCCACCGCCATGCCGGTCGCGGCCAGCCGCCGGGCGAACCGGCCGGTGCCGCACCCGACGTCCAGCGCGATCCCCGGCCCCGGCGGCAGCAGGTCCAGCAGCAGCGGGTGGTAGTGGTCGTTGTGGTTGAACGGCATGCGACGAGAGTGCCACCAAGCACGCACGTAGACTCGGACGGCAAGTGCGAAACCCCAGGCCGGAGGAGATTCAGTGCCGCAGGATGAGACAGGTCGCAAGCCGGACCTGTCGGATCTGGACAGCTTCGCGGGCGTCGACGAACTGGGGACGTCGGGGTACGAGGAGTCCGACGACCACGATCCCGAACTGGACGTCCGCGACACCGCGTTCGAAGCAGGCGGCGGCTCGCGCGGCGGGATCGGCGGGGTCGGCCAGCTCGGCGACAACCTCGCCACCGGCCCGGTGCCCGACCTCACGGTGCCCGAGGACGCCGAGCTGCACGAGCTCGACGACCAGGGCGAGCAGGTCGACTACGGCGACCCGGACGGCCCCGAGGCGCGGCGCGAGCTGATGGCCGTCGAGGCCGAGCTGAACCAGCGCTGGCCGGAGACGAAGATCGAGCCGTCGCTCACCCGCATTTCGGCGCTGACGCAGCTGCTGGGCGAGCCGAACCGCGGCTACCCGGTGCTGCACGTGGCCGGCACGAACGGCAAGGGCTCCACGGCCCGGATGATCGACGCGCTGCTGACCCGGATGGGCCTGCGCGTCGGCCGCTACACCAGCCCGCACCTGCAGCTGGTCACCGAGCGGATCGCGCTCGACGGCCGTCCGATCTCCGCCGCGCGCTACGCCGAGCTGTGGAACGACATCGCGCCGTACGTGTCCATGGTGGACGGTGCCTCGGCGGACGGCGTCGCGATGAGCAAGTTCGAGATCCTCACGGGCATGGCGTTCGCGGCGTTCGCCGACGCGCCGGTCGAGGCCGCGGTGCTCGAAGCGGGCCTGGGCGGCGCCTGGGACGCCACGAACGTCGCGGACGCCGAAGTCGCCGTCATCACCCCGATCGGCCTCGACCACGTCGAGTACCTGGGGCCGGACGCGGTGAGCGCGGCCCGCGAGAAGGCGGGCATCATCAAGCCGGGCTCGGTCGCGGTCATCGCGGAGCAGGACCCCGAAGTGCTGAAGGTGCTGCTGGACCGCGCCGTCGAGGTCGACGCCGCGGTCGCGCGCGCGGGCAGCGAGTTCGGCGTGCTCGAGAAGGAGATCGCCGTCGGCGGGCAGTTGCTGAAGCTGCAGGGCCTCGGCGGGGTGTACGACGAGATCTTCCTCCCACTGCACGGCGCCCACCAGGCCGCGAACGCCGCGCTGGCGCTGGCCGCGGTCGAGGCGTTCTTCGGCGCGGGCAAGGACAAGCAGCTGGTCGTCGAGGCGGTGCGCGAGGCGTTCGCCGAGGTCGAGACGCCGGGACGGCTCGAGCGCGTCCGCTCGGCCCCGACTGTCCTGCTCGACGCGGCCCACAACCCGCACGGCGCCCGCGCCCTCGCGACGACCGTGTCCGAGGAGTTCGCCTTCCGCCGCCTGGTCGCGGTGGTCGGGGTGATGGCCGAGAAGGACGCCCACGGCATCCTCGACGCGCTGGAGCCGGTGGTGTCGGACATCGTCGTGACGCGCAATTCCTCGCCCCGGTCGATGCCGCTGGAGGAGCTGAACGAGCTGGCGATCTCGGTGTTCGGCGAGGACCGCGTCGTCGCCGAGACGGACCTGGAGACGGCGATCGAGACGGCGATCGCGCTGGTGGAGACCAACGACGATCCCGAGGAGCCCCTGGCGGGCGGCGGCGTGCTGGTCACCGGCTCGGTGGTGACGGCGGGCGAGGCACGCACGCTGTTCGGGAAGGAGCCGGCGTGAGTTCGGAGACTCCCAAGCCGAAGGACCCGATGAAGGGCTTCCGCGGCGTGATGTCGGGGACGCTGATCATGGAGGCGATCACGGTCGCACTGGCCCTCCCGGTGGTGAACAAGCTGGGCGGCGGGATTTCGACGGGTACGGGGTGGACGGTCATCGCGGTGGCGGCCCTGCTGATCGTGACGTGCGGGTTCGTCAAGCGGGCCTGGGCGGTGCCGCTGATCCTGGCGTTGCAGGTGGTGCTGATCGCGCTGGTGTTCTGGCTGCCGGCGATCGCGGTGCTGGGCGTGCTCTTCCTGGCGGTGTGGCTGTGGCTGCTGTGGCTGCGGCGGGATGTCGCACGCCGGATGGCGGCCGGGACGTTGGCGAGCCAGCAGCCCCAGCCGTGACCGTCACGGGTGTGGTGCCGCCTGGCAGGCCCGCACCTCGGTGGTGAGCGCTTCGAGCGCGTCCAAGGCGTCGGCCGGGACGTCGAGGCGGTAGATCCGGTGCGGACCCGAGCGGCTCACCGCCAGCAGACGGGCGTCGAGAAGCACCCGCAAGTGCCGCGACACCGTGGACTGCGGCAGCTCCAGCGCCGCTTGCACCTCGCCGACCGTGGCCGACCCGCCGCGGTCGAGGAACACGCCGACGATCTGCACCCGGGTCGCTTCGCCGAGCGCCCGCAGCACGGGCAGTGCGGTGGTGAGCGCGTCCTGGATCACGCGGGCACCTGCTCCAGCAGCGCTTCGAGCTCGCCGGTCGGCAGGCCGTGCTGCCGGCCCAGGTCCGCCCAGTCCCGCAGCATCAGGATCGTCTGCTGCCCGTGCCCGCCGAAGTGGCCGCGGAGGTAGCGCGGCACGTCGAACGGTGCCAGCCGGGGGAGCACCGTCAGTGCCGCACGCACGGCTTGCGAGCGGACCGGGCGTGGGCTCGGGCCGCCGAACCCGGCCGCGACCGCGGCACGCGCCTGCGTCGCGGCCGCCGCGAGCCGCCGGGAGGACCGGCGTGCGGCCGTGAGGTCGAAGCCCGCGGCGTGCAGCCCGGCCACGACGGGCATGGCCGTCGCCGCGGACACCAGGGGAGCCGCGAGCGGTGCGGTCCGCTGCGGGCGGGCGAACAACGACCGGAGAAGGTCCGACGCCGGACCGGCGACCGTGAACCGCGCCCGCGGCCAGAACCACGTCGGATCGCCGCCGCCGGCGAAGAACTCGGGCACCACCAGGCCCCACGGCCGGTCGCCGGCCAGTTCGCGAAGCAGTTCCACCTCCGACGGCACCTGCGTGACCGCCGCGACGACCGGCACCCCCGCGAGCAGCTCGGCGACTCCCGGCGAAGCGGGCGAGGCCGTGCTGATCACGATGTCCCAGCCCGCTGCCCGCTCGCCGGCCGGCACCAGGTCGACGCTGCGCCGCTCGACGCCCCGGGCGCTGCGCAGCCGGCGGGTCCCGACGAGCCGGGACTCCGCCGTCCGCTCGCGCACCGCGAACCCGGCCCGGTGAACCCCGGCCACGGACGTCGCCAGCACCTGGGCCACCGGGCCCTGTCCCACCACGAGAACGCGCATGCCCAGCACTATATCCGCATATCCGGATATAGTGCTAATGCAGTACGACGACCCGCAGCGCCGGGGAACGCAGGATGTCGGCCTCGCAGAACCGGCCCTTCACCCACTCACCGCGGCTGTACAGCTTCGTCTGATCACTGAAGTACGGCGAGTTCGGATTAGCCGACTGCGAGTACGTCAGCAACGTCGACGAGTCCGGGCACCCGCGCCCGCCGAACCCCACGACCTGGACGAAGCTCGACCCGTGCGCGATCTCGACGTTGCCGCGGGCCGGGTCCCACACCGGCGTCATCACGTTGAGCACGCCGAGGAAGCCCTGGGCGCCGTGGATCGGGATGCGCTCGCCGTTGCGCGTGACGGTCTGGCCGTCGCGCAGCCGCGCGTCCGGGGCGAGGCCCGCCGCGCGCAGCTCGGCCAGTGCGTCACCGAACGCCTTCCGAACACCCGCGTCGCCGACGTTGAGCGTGTTCGGTGTGGACAGTGGCGCCTTCGGGTCGAACGGCACGGTGAACCGGTCGACGTTGGCGAGGCGGGTGGCAAACCGTTGGAACAGCAGCGAACCACGGCTGTCGAGCGAGTACGTGTGGTCCCAGTTCGCGAGTGCGGCGCAGGCCGGGCCGACCGGCACCGGGCCGGTCGACGACGGCGCCTGCCCGCCCGGGAACGACGCGCACAGCTTCGCCAGGTCCGCCGCCGCCAGATCGGCGAAACGGCTGTGGTCGGCGAAGAGCATCTTCTTCATCGAGTCCGTGGTGAACTTGCTCGCCTCGGCCGTGAGCAGCGCTTCACGGGTACGCGGGGAACGCTCGGTGTCCTGGTCGCTGACGATCCGCGGGAACCCGCTGAGCGGAGCCTTGGCGTTCGCCAGCCAGGCGCTGTCGTTGGCGTTCAGCTCGTAGTCCCGGCGCTGCTGCTGCGGCAGCTGTGCCGGCGCGAAGATCCCCGGCTCCACCGCGCCCAGGTCCGAACCCCACTGGCAGGCCGAGCGCGAACCGTCCAAAATGGCCAGTCCGTCGCCGGCGAGGGTCTGCCGGCCGGCCGGCGTGCTGCACTTCGCGGCCAGCTCGTCGGTGACGTGCGGGACGACCTGGATGTCGGCGTAGAGCGCGTTGCCCGCCCGGTCGGTGGCGATCGTGTTCACCCACGGCACGCCCTGCGTGTTGCTGAGCGCGCGCACGATGTCGGCGGTGCTGCGGGCCTGGTCGAGCTCGAACCACGTGTTCAACCCGCGCAGGTTGGTCGCGTTGGCGTCCCGCAGCGCGTACGCCGACTTCGCAGTCCACGGCATCGGGATCCCGCCGACGTCGTTCAGCACCGGCCCGTACCGCGTCGACCAGAAGGTCTGCCGGACCGGCTTCAGCGCGCCGTCGGCCTGACGCACCTGCACCGTGACCTCGCGGGAAGTCATCTTCTCGGGTTTCCCGTCGACCACGTACGTCGTCGGGTCGCCGGCCGCCAGCGGCACTTCGAACAGGCCGAACGTGACCGGAGTGGACACCGTGTGCGTCCAGGCCGCGTCCGCGGTGTGCCCGATCATCACGAACGGCATGCCGAGCAGGCTCGCCCCGGCCACGTCGACCCGGCCGGGGATGGTCAGCTGGCTCTGCCAGAACCGCCGTCCGTCCTGCCACGGGTAGTGCGGGTTGCCGAGCAGCACGCTGCCCTTGCCCGCCGCGGTCCCCTCGGCGCCGACGGCGATGCCGTTGCTGCCGAGCCCGCCCTTGCCGAGCCCGTCGCGCAGGCTCGCCGACAGCTGCGCGGGCGTGCCCGCGGCCGGCGACGGCGCACCGGACGGCGGCGCCGCGAACAGCCCTTCGGTGACGAAGCCCAGGCCGCCGGTGACGGCGATGGAGTAGAAGTGCCGGTAGAAGTCCTGCTCGCTGATCGGCCGGACCCAGTCCGCGCCGCGGCAGGCCGGATCGGTGATCCCGGACCGGCCGGTGCGGGCCAGGAACGCGTTGAACCCCTTGACGTAGCCCGAAACGATCTGCCGGACCTCGGGCCGCGGCCCCTGCGGCGCGGGTTGCGCGACCAGCCGGTCGACCACGCCGGAGTCGTTGAGCTGCTGGAAGAACAGGTCGCTGTGCAGGTTGTTCTTCGCCTCGGACAGCGACGGGTAGCCCTCGCCGTCCGGGCCGAAGTACCGCGACCGCTGCGCACTGACCGTGACGTAGATCTTCGCGAGCTCGCAGACGTTGTCGGTCGCCGCCGCGTAGCCGTACCCGTAACCCAGGCCCGCGAAGTCCTTGGCGACGATGTGCGGGATGCCGTGCTCGGTGTAGCGCAGCACGGCTTTCGCGCTGCCCTCACTCGCGTCCGCGACCCCCGCGCCGAGTGTGGTGACCGAAAGCGCTGCCGTGAAAACGGCCAGCGCCTTCCTGAAGAGTGCCATTCGTACCCCCTTGTCGTGATCACGACGCTACCGACGGCGATCACCTCCGGGTATGGGGGAAAACCCCGGTATTCGTTCATCCGCGCGCAAGCCGGCGTTGGCCGCGGCGGGATAGAAACCGCGCATGACCGAACACTCCCGCCGCACCCTCCTCAAGGCCGGGCTGACCGGCGCCTCCGCGGTCGCCGCCGGCCTCGCCGTGCCGTCGACCGCCTTCGCCGCCGTCCCGCTCGTCCGCCGCGACCGGCCGGTGCTCACCCACGGCGTCCAGTCCGGCGACGTCACGCCGGGCTCCGCGATCGTCTGGTCCCGCGCGGACCGGCCGTCGCGCCTGGTCGTCGAAATCGCGCGGGACCCGTCGTTCCGGCACGCCCGCCGCGTGCCCGGCCCGCTGGTGGGCCCGGACAGCGGCGGCACCGGCCGCGTGCGCGTCCCCGCGCTGGCGCCCGGCACCGAGTACCACTACCGCGTCACCGCCGAAGCCCTCGACGGGCGCGCCACGAGCGAGCCGCTGACCGGCCGGTTTGCCACCGCGCCGGTAGGCCGCCGGGACGCGCGGATCCTGTGGTCGGGCGACGTCGTCGGCCAGAACTGGGGGATCAACCCGGAGCTGGGCGGGATGACGATCTTCTCCGCGATGGCCGCCCGCTGCCCGGACCTGTTCCTGCACAGCGGCGACACGGTGTACTCCGACGGCCCGCTGACCGAGACCGTCGCCCTGCCGGGCGGCCGGACCTGGCGCAACGTCGTCACGCCCGAGAAGTCGAAGGTCGCCGAGACGCTGGACGAGTTCCGCGGCCAGCACGCCTACAACCGCCTCGACGACAACTTCAAGCGCTTCGCCGCGCAGGTGCCCGCCTACGTCCAGTGGGACGACCACGAGGTCCTGAACAACTGGTACCCGGGCAAGATCCTCGACAACCCGGCCTACACCGAGAAGCGCGTCGACGTCCTCGCGCCGCGGGCGTACCAGGCGTTCCACGAGTGGCACCCGATCGACTCGCGCCGGGCCGTCGACGGCCGCGTCTACCGCAGCTTCACCTACGGCTCTCGCGTCGAGATCTTCGTCCTCGACATGCGGACCTACCGCAACGCCAACACGGCCGACCAGACGAAGCCGGGCTACATCCTCGGCGACGCGCAGGCCCGCTGGCTCGCCGACGCGCTCGGCCGCAGCACCGCGACCTGGAAGATCGTCCAGGCCGACATGCCGCTGGGCCTGGTCGTCCCGGACGGCGCCAACATCGAAGCCGTCGCGAACAACCTGCCGGGTGCGCCCGGAGGCCGCGAGACGGAACTGGCGTGGGTGCTGCGGGAGATCCAGCGCCGCCGCGTCCGCAACGTCGTCTGGCTGACCGCCGACGTCCACTACACCGCGGCGCACCACTATTCACCCGACCGGGCGGCCTTCCAGGACTTCGACCCGTTCTGGGAGTTCGTGTCCGGGCCGCTGAACGCGGGCGCGTTCGGGCCGAACACCCTCGACCCGACGTTCGGCCCGCAGGCGGTGTTCGTGCACGCCCCGCCGTCGGCCAACACGGCCCCGATCGACGGCTTCCAGCACTTCGGCGAGCTGAACGTCGACGGCGCGAGCGGCGACCTGACGGTGGACCTGCGCGATGCCACCGGGGCGTCGCTGTGGTCGAAGACACTGCACCCGCAAGGCCGCTGAGCAGGGTCGGCTAGGCTCGCGCGCACCGAAAACAGTACTAAGGAGAAAAACCGTCGTGACTGAACGCACGCTGGTCCTGGTCAAGCCCGATGGCGTCGCGCGCGGCCTCGTCGGCGAAGTCGTCTCGCGGATCGAGCGCAAGGGCCTCAAGCTCGCCGCGGTCGAGCTGCGGACCGTTCCGCAGGCGCTGGCCGAGGAGCACTACGCCGAGCACAAGGAGCGGCCGTTCTTCGGCGACCTGCTGGAGTTCATCACCTCGGGCCCGCTGGTCGCGCTCGCCGTCGAGGGCCCGCGCGCCATCGCCGCGTTCCGCCAGCTCGCCGGCGGCACCGACCCGGTCGAGAAGGCCACCCCGGGCACCATCCGCGGCGACTTCGCGCTGGAGACCCAGTACAACCTGGTCCACGGCTCGGACTCGCCGGAGTCGGCCGAGCGCGAGCTGAAGCTCTGGTTCCCCGACCTGTGATCCCCTGAACCGGGGCCACGACCACGTGGCCCCGGTTTCCTTTTCGGAGCCCCCATGACGACGATGCCGTTCCCGCCGCGCGACTACGTCCCGGTGCTGGCCGAGCTGACCGGCGCGTTCGCCGAGGCGCTGCGCACGGCCGACCCGGCCGCGGCGGTGCCCGACTGCGCCGGCTGGACCGTCACCGACCTGGCGACGCACCTGGGCAACGTGCACCGCTGGGCTGCCACCGTCGTCCGCACCGGCGAGGTGCACCCGCAGGACTTCGCCGTCGGGGCGGGCGCCGACCTGGTGTCCTGGTACGCCGAAGGCGCGCGGCTCCTGCTCGGTGAGCTCGAGGCCGCCGACCCCGCGGACCCGTGCTGGCACTTCGGCGGCACCGGCAGGACCAAGGCGTTCTGGTTCCGCCGCCAGGTGCACGAAACCGCCGTCCACCTCGCCGACACCGGCAGCGGGTACGTGCTCGATCCGGCCGTCGCCGCGGACGGCGTCGACGAGGTCTTCACGGCGATGCTGCCGCGCGTGACGCGCTGGCACGCCGTTCCCGAGCTGCCCGGGCCGGTCACCCTGCGCGCCACCGACACCGGTGACGTCTGGACCGTGCACCCCGGCGAGCCGCCCGCGCTGGGGCCGGCCGTTTCCGGCGCCGCGAGCGTCGAAGCTCCCGCCCGCGATCTCCTGCTGCGGCTGTGGAAGCGCACCGGACCGGGCCCGCGCGCCACCGGCGAGGCTGCGGAGGCGCTCCTCGCCGCACGGCTGACCCCCTGATGGTGTTCTAGACCATTCAGGCGGCGTTCACCGGGAAGTCTTCCCCCGGCCGTGCCACTGCGCTGTGCTGGTCCGGCTCGCTCCTCACTCGATACTGGGGTACCCGGTGAAGAAGTCACGCGTCGCGCTGCCGTTCCTCGCCCTGTTCGCGACGGCTTTCGCCGTCCCCGCCGATCGCCTCGACGCCCCGCTCGGCACCCCGCCGGTCGAGGCCGCGCCCGCCGCGTCGTCGGCCCACGAAGGGCCGGCCTTTGCCGCCGCGGTCCTCGGCGACGGCCTGGTCACCGGCAGCGCGACCACCGAGGTCGCCCCCGGCCTGAACCTCACCCAGTTCGACCGGTTCGACCCGGCGGGCTGGATCCGCGGCGACACCCTCGCCGTCGACCTGGGCAGCAAGGTGCTGAAGCCGACGTACCTGAGCCCGGGAACGGTCTCCGCGCGCACGCCGCTGTCCCAGCAGATCGCGCGGGCGGGCGCGGTGGCCGGCGTCAACGGCGACTTCTTCGACATCAACGCCACCGGCGCGCCGATCGGCGTCGGCATCGACCGCGGGCAGCTGCAGACCGCGCCCGCCGCCGGCCACAACCTCACCGCGTCGATCACCGACGCCGGCAAGGCCGCGCTGGCCTCCGTCTTCCTCGAAGCCGGTGTCACGCTGCCTGGTGGCGACGTGAAGGCGACCAACTTCAACAGCCCGGTCCTCGGCACCGACGCGATCGGCGTCTACACGCCGTTGTGGGGCGCTTCCGGCCGGCAGACGTCGGTCGCGGGAGCCTCCCGCGTGCGCGAGGTCGAACTGCGCGACGGCGTCGTGACCGCCGTGCGCGAGCAGCCGGCGGACGGCCCGATCGCGGCGGGCACCACGGTCCTGCTGGCCCGCGAAGCCGGCGCGGACGCACTCGCCGCACTGCGGCCGGGTGACACGGTGGGCGTCACCTACGCCCCGCGCTCGGACGCCGGGAAGATCGCGGTCGCCGTGGGCGGCAACGAAGTCCTGCTGCGCGACGGCGTCGTGCAGCCGGTCGACGACGTCGCCATGCACCCGCGGAGCGCGGTCGGCTTCTCCGCCGACGGCCGGAAGCTGTGGCTGGCCACCGTGGACGGACGGCAGGCCGACAGCCGCGGGATGACCGAACTGGAAATGGCGCGCCACCTGAAGGGCCTCGGCGCCGACGACGCCATCAACCTCGACGGCGGCGGTTCGTCGACGCTCCTGGCGCGCAACGAGGGCGAAGCGGCGCCGAGCGTCCGGAACTCGCCGTCCGACGGCGGGGAACGCCTGGTGCCCAACGGGATCGGCTTCACGACCGTTCCGGGCAGCGGCAAGCTCACCGGCTTCGCCCCGGCGCCCGCCGTGGCGGCGGACGGCGCCGACCGCGTGCTGTCCGGCCTGACCCGGCACCTGGTCGCCGACGGCCACGACGAGACCGGCGCCGCGGTGGCCGTCGAACCGCGCTGGAGCACGTCGGATCTCCGGCGGGCGACGGTCACGCGTGGCGTCGTCACCGGGCACAGTGCGGGTGACTTCGACGTCGTCGCGCGCTCCGGCCGGGTGTCCGGGAAGACGGCGCTTTCGGTGCTGGGCAAGCCGGTCCGGCTCGGCACGAGCACCGAGCAGGTCGCGCTGTCGGCTGTCGGCGCGCGAAGCACGTTCAAGGTCTACGGCTACGACGCCGACGGCTACGGCACCTGGCTCGAACCCGACGACGTCAAACTCGACTACGACCACTCGGTCGTGCGGGTCGAGCCGTCGGGCGACGGGTACGCGGTGACCGCGCTGACCTCCTCCGGCGCTTCGGCGATCACCGCTTCGGCGGCGGGGCTGACCACGCACCTGGCTACGTCGGTGGGCACCGTGGCGCAGGTGGCGTCTCCTTTGGACGGTCCGGCGGGGTGGTCGGCCACGGTGTTCCCGGCGGTCGTCGGCGCGGCGCTCTCCGCGGCACCCGGCCGGGACGGCGGTGCCGGGCTCGCGCTGGACTACCGGCTGACCGGCACGACCGCGACACGCGCGGCCTACGTGACACCGGCTTCGCCGCTTCCGGTCCCGCCGGGGACGCAGAAGACCGGGCTGTGGGTGAACGGCGACGGCAAGGGCGCGTGGCTGCGGGCGGAACTGCGTGACGCGGCGAACGTGGCGTCCATTGTGGACCTTTCGCTGAGCGTCGACTGGACGGGCTGGCGGTACGTCACCGCCGCGATCCCGGCCGGCCTGCCCGCGGGACAGCGCCTGGCGCGGTTCTACGCCGTCGAGAACGTGCCGGACCAGCAGTACGAGGGCCGGCTGGTGTTCGACGACCTCACGTTCGAGGTGGCGCCGTCGACGACCGTGCCCGCCGACCCCGCCCCGCACGACCCGGCGCTGGTCACGGACGGCGTCCTGGCCGGCGGCCTGCGGGTCGCGGTGGTCAGCGACGCCCAGTTCACCGCGGACGACCCGGCGGGGCCGCTGGTCGCCCAGGCCCGCCGGGCGCTGCGCGAAGCCGTCGCGGCGAAACCGGACGTGGTGCTGGTCAACGGCGACTTCGTCGACCGCGGCACGGCACCCGACTTCGTGCTGGCGCGGCAGGTCATCACCGAGGAGCTCGACGGCAAGGTGCCCTGGTACTACGTCCCGGGCAACCACGAGGCCGAAGGCGGCAACGGCCTCGCGAACTTCCAGGCCGCCTTCGGGGTGACGCACCGGGTCGTCGACGTCCACGGCATCCGGCTGGTGCTGCTGGACTCCTCCCGCGGCTCGCTGCGGGCCGGCGGGTTCGACCAGGTCCGGATGCTGCGGTCGGCCCTCGACTCCGCGGCGCACGACCGGTCGGTCCGCGGGGTCGTCGTCGCCATGCACCACCCGGTGAAGGACCCGAGCCCGACCGGGAACTCGCAGCTCGGCGACCGGAAGGAAGCGGCACTGCTGACCCAGTGGCTGACCGGGTTCGAGCAGGCCTCCGGCAAGCCGGCGGCGGCCGTGGCCTCGCACGCCGGCGTCTTCTCGCTGTCGCGGGTCGACGGCGTGCCGTACCTCGTCAACGGCAACTCGGGCAAGGCACCCGCGGCCGCGCCCGGCGACGGCGGGTTCGCCGGCTGGACGCTGCTGCGCGTGGACCCGGCCGACCGCGCGCAGCCGGTGCGCTTCGAGACGCGGCCGAACGTCGACGCGCTGTCGCTGACCGGGCCGTCGTCGATGGCGCCCGGGGAGCGCGCTGAGGTGCGGGCTTCCGTGCGGCAGGGATCGCGGGACGTGCCGGTGGCGTACCCGGTGAGCGCGGACTGGCAGGTCGGCCGGGGCGTCGTTTCGTTCGACCCGGCTTCAGGCGTCCTGACGGCGTTGCGGCCGGGGGTCGCGCGGCTGTCCGTGCAGGTCAACGGCGTTTCGCAGACACTGGTGGTGACGGTCCGCGGCTAATCCGTTCGGTTTTTGTCGGTGGTGGGTCCTATGGTGCGGGCGTGGACGATTCGGAGGACCGGGAACCGGCACTGGTGCAGGCCAAGGCACTGGTGAAGCGCTTCGACGAGTTCGAAGCCGTGCGCGGGATCGACGTCGAGGTGCGGCGCGGGGAGGCGTTCGGCTTCCTCGGCCCGAACGGCGCGGGCAAGTCGTCGACCATGCGGATGATCGCGTGCGTGTCGCCCCGCACCGACGGCGATCTGCGCGTGCTCGGCCTCGACCCGGAGACGGCCGGGCCGCGGATCCGCGCGCGCCTCGGCGTGGTGCCGCAGCAGGACAACCTCGACGTCGAGCTGACGGTCCGGGAGAACCTGCTGATCTACGGCCGCTACTTCGGCCTGTCGCGCGCGGCGGCGCGGCGGAAGGCCGACGAGCTGCTGGAGTTCGCGCAGCTGACCGACCGGGCCGACGACAAGGTCGACCCGCTGTCCGGCGGCATGAAGCGGCGCCTGACGATCGCCCGCTCGCTGGTCAACGACCCGGAGTTGCTGCTGCTCGACGAGCCGACGACCGGGCTCGACCCCCAGGCCCGCCACCTGCTGTGGGACCGCTTGTTCCGGCTCAAGGCCCAGGGCACGACGTTGATCGTCACGACGCACTACATGGACGAAGCCGAGCAGCTGTGCGACAGGGTGGTGGTGATGGACCACGGCCG
>Ga0207678_10000041_pt1 | contig 96726 bp, 81 predicted proteins | sample KBSC63metaG_FD_184319 | JGI IMG/M metagenome (GOLD analysis project Ga0207678, IMG submission 184319) | Corn rhizosphere microbial communities from Kellogg Biological Station, Michigan, USA - KBS C6-3 metaG (SPAdes) (version 2) | ecosystem: Host-associated > Plants > Roots > Rhizosphere > Soil ... | reverse complement strand
GAAGCTGAGGCAAACTACTGGCGGCAACTCGCCAGCGAGACCGCTGTAGCGGTCTCAACTTAAACCAACCGGCCTCCTCGAAAGCCGGGGCGATTCAGTTCGGCGCGCTTACGCTCGGTGATTTCCTGTCGAAGCTCGCCGTTCGTGACGCTGAGCTGGGCGGTGCGGTCCTTGACGCGCTGCTCGAGATGCTCGTTCGCCTCGTTCAATTGTTGCGTCTTCTCCAACGCGCGTGCGCGCGCTGCGCTCTCGTTATCCAGGGCTTTCACCAGCATGGCGTAAAGCCTCGCATGTTCAATGATCAGCGCGACAAGAACAAAGCTGGAAGCGACAAGGCCGTAGGCACGGCCGGCATAAAAGCCGAGGTCGAACCGACCGTGATTGAACATGGCAGAAAGCGCCACTTCAAATACCGAGGTAACGGCGACAACCGCACACCATAGATTCAGCAAGGAATGGCCGCGGTGCCGCCACAGAATTGCTGCGGCCAGGAGATTCAGCATCCCCACAATACCGATGGTGGTTGACATTGCACCGGTATATCCGTGCCCCCTCATGATGGCCGGCAAGAGGGTGGGGTGCGTGGCAAGCGCAGTCACGCCGCAAGTCAGAAAGAAGATGACGCAGGCGGCCCATAAAACGGGGGCGACCGCGTGCCGCAACCTGATATGCCGTGTTCGCTCGCTTTGCTGCAGAAGGGCATAGGCAATCAGCGCGAGAGGAAACCCTCCGTGCCAGAACATATAGAGCCACGCTGTCGTTTGCGGGCCAGCATTCAGAAGCCCCGTTGCAGAGAACAGCCCGGGGAAACTGAGCATGTGCACCGTCGCAACCGTAGCGGTGAAGAAGTAGCCGGATGAAAGCGCCAGCAACCCTGGCGAGCGGAGCAGGGTGAACTGCCCGACCAGCATCGCGGCGGTGACAAGATCATTGATGATGACCGCGGATTCATAGACGGGAATGAACCCCCAAACTTGCGCCAACTGCCACTGAGCGAACGGCAATACGGCCACAAAGACCACGACGGATGCCAGCATCACTGCCATGACCAGCCGCTGCTGATTCGGGCGCGGCACGACGGTCGACAGGAAGATACGGGGATTGCTCCCGAGGTCGCTCAAGATGACTCTCCAATCATTAGAACCGGCGCAACGCGGCACGCTTTCTCGAAATGCTGGGCTGGACCTCCCGCGTGCTGGCTTTGGACCTTGTCAGGTTTTCCTGACACGCAGAGCGCCATCAGGCTGATGAGCCTTTCATCCCAAGCCGCTTACTCACGTTGATTCGCCTCTGTAGGCTTCAACCTTAGCTGGCAAGCAAGCGTATCAATATGAGGCAGCGCAGATACTTCGCTGGTTTGGCTGAAGCGAGCGATGAGGTCAAGCGCGCGATCGTTGCCTGATCAATCGGTTCGTCCACAAGACCCCCCCGGCTTGTGCGCGCGTTTTGACTGCATACACAGGAGTCCATTTTCATGTCGAACGAAATCAATGCAACGCACGTAGCAAGTTTCCTGGGGCTGTCTGCCCGCTACATCGACGGCACACGGACAGGCCTGACCTTCGGCGGCAAAGCAGCTCCCGAGCCAGTTGTGCCGGGAAGTCGCGCCCCGGCTGCAGCGAGGCCGTCAGCCTGTAGGGTGCAGGGGATCAGGGCACAGCGCCGGCGGCGCTGAGGTTGAGCGGTGACTCCTGTGTGAAACCGCGCGTTCCTGTGCATGCACCCGCTCGCATATCCAAGTCAGCCCATGCAACGATATCAATGGATACGCCCGCTGGATGGTGAGTGAAGTGAGCGGGACTTGCGTTATTGAGATAGGTCAAGGCGCGCCACATGGCGTCCAATAGGCTAGCGGGTCAGCTCGCATTGGTTCCGCTTCGCTGTTGAACTTCGGTTTTATATCCGTCTAGATCATGGACACTCGACGAGTCGAGATTCAGTTCCGGCATCTGCCGCCCTCTGATGCCATCAAGGAAGCCGTGAGGCGATTTTTCAACAAGCTCAATGGTCTGCAATGCAGCGTCGAAAGGTGCAGCGTGAGGTTGGCTTCCGAGAGAGCCGAGCCGCTTTGCGGCGGTCCCTATTTCGTTCACGTCGAGGTGGAGCTGCAAGGGCAGGAGCTTGCAATCGACCAGGCATCTGATGTGGACGTGTATGTCGCGCTTCTCAATGCCCTTCGAGACATGCATGAAATGGTAAGAGCGGCGAGATCGAAACGCCGATGCGCTGCATGACGACCGAATGTGGCAGTGACTGCGGTTGCTTGTAACAGGCCAGGTCTATTGTCCATGCGAGGTTTCTTGTGCCCTGACGAGATACGCGACGACATCATCCAGCGTTACCAGACGCGCATAGTCGGATTCGGGAATCTCAACCTTGAGTTTGTCGTGCAATCCCAACAGGAAGTTGAGCCAATCCATGGAGTCGAGATCCACCTGTCTGCGCAATGGCCGGTCGGGGCGGAGTTCGGCAGTGTCGATTTCGGGGGCGATCGCACGGAGTCCAGCAAGCACGATTGCGCGAAGTTCTGCGTCGCTCATTGATCAAATGCCTCCGGATGCTGCAACCGTTCGCGTAGTTCGGTTAGGAATAGGGCGCCGCGATGCCCGTCTGACACCCTGTGATCCGCCGATAGGCTTGCCGTAACAGCAGGCATGACCTTCAATTTGCCGTTTTCTGCCCACGGCTGCTCGGCTATGCGGCCAAAACCTACCAGCGCCACCTGGGGCGGATAGATGATGCCGAACACCTGCGCGACACCCTGGTCGCCGAGATTGGTCACGGTGATTGTGGGTTCTGATATCTCGGAGCTTTTCAATGATCCGGCTCGGCAGCGCTTGACCAGATCAGTCAGCTCTTGCATCAACTGTGTGAGAGGTTTCGCATGAGCGTCCAATAGCGCTGGCGCTACTAGCCCGCCTTGCCGCAACGAAATTGCCACCCCAACGTGGACGGCAGTTGCCGCTTCGAAGGCTCCATCGCGAAAGAAGCCATTGAACTCGGGAAACTGCTTGAGTGACAGGGCAACGGCCTTGACGAGAGCGATAGCTGGCAATAGACGTTCAGCCAAGGGGCGCTCACTGTTCTCTTTTGCAAGCCAAGCCAGCATGGTCGCCAAGGGGATTGTTTCGGCGACGTAGTAGTGCGGGATCTCGCGTTTGGAGCGCGTCATTGCGGCAGCAATGGTCTTGCGTATGTCGGCTGATTTGCCGCTTGAGGCGGTGCTTGCGGTGCCGCTTTCGCGCGCGGCATGCTCAACGTCGGCCAGCGTGACAGCGCCCTCGCGGCCGGTGCCGACAATGGCGCCGATGTCGATGCCGCGCTGGCGCGCAGCCTGGCGAGCAGCAGGCGAGACCATCTGGCGCCGCTCCGGAGATGATTGTGAGCCGGTAGCCGCCGGAATCTTGCGCGAATGCGCGATGGCAGCAGGCGCTTCGCCTGGTTCGAGGAATGTTGCCATCAACGTCCCGACTGGAATCTTCGTGCCGGGCTCGACCAGTAATTCAGCAACGGTGCCTTCGTGCCAGCTCTCGATGTCGATCGCCGCTTTGCTTGTGTCGACCACGGCAACGATCTGGCCTTTCTTCACGGTGTCGCCGGGCTTGATCAGCCATTCGAGCAGCGTGCCCTCGTCCATGTCGGCGCCCAGAGCGGGCAGCGTAAATTCGATCATGAGGTCTCCACGGAGGTGGCAGCGCTTGAAGGGGCCTTCATGTCACCATCTGCCTGACCGCATCGACGATCCGGTTTGGCTGCGGTAGTGCTGCTTCTTCCATGTGCTTTGCGTAGGGAATCGGCACCTCGGCAGTACAGACTCGGGCCACCGGCGCGTCCAACTCGTAGAACACCTGCTCGCCAATGCGCGCCATGATTTCGGAGGCCAGGCTGACGCTGCGCCATCCTTCGTCAACGATGACCGCACGACGGCACTTGGCGACCGACATCATGATCGTGGCATCGTCCAGTGGGCGCAACGAGCGCAGGTCGATCACCTCGGCGGAAATACCGCCTGCAGCAAGCGTTTCGGCTGCTTGCAGCGCCTTGTGAAGTGATCCACCGTAAGTGATGATCGACACGTCCTTTCCGGGTCGCCGGATGCACGCGGAACGGATGTCAACCGTACTGACATCAGGGAGTTCGTCTTCCATGTTGTAAAGCGCGGCATGTTCGAAGATCAGTACGGGGTCAGGATCGGCCAAAGCGGGTGCAAGCATGCCGCGCGCGTCCTCGATTGTGGCGGGGGTCACCACCTTGAGCCCTGGAATGCCGGCATACCAGCCTTCGAAGCTGTGCGAATGTTGTGCGGCCACTTGGCGTCCGGCGCCCGTGGCCATTCGAATGACCAGCGGCACCGAGAATTGTCCGCCCGACATGTGCCGGTATAGCGCAGCTGTGTTCACGATCTGATCGAGTGCCAGCAGGCTGAAATTGACAGTCATCACTTCGACGATGGGTCGCATGCCGCCCAGTGCCGCACCGATGCCGGCACCAGTGAATCCGAGTTCCGAGAGCGGTGTATCGCGGATGCGCTCGGGACCAAACTCGGCCAGCAGCCCTTTGGAAACAGCGTAGGAGCCGCCATACCGGCCGACGTCCTCGCCCATAAGGAACACGCGCGGATCACCGAGAAGCGCCTCCCGCAAGGCTTCGCGCAAAGCGTCGCGGTAACTGAGGCGGCGACTCATGGCGCGGCTCCGGCAGGCGTGTAGAGGTCCTTCAGCAAGTCTTCTTCGGCTTCCCAGGAGCCAGCGTCGGCAAAGGCCTGGGCCGTGGCCACTTCGGCATTGATCTCGGCATCAAGGGCAAGAAACTCGTCTTCAGCCAATTTGCCCTCAGCCTTCAGGCGTTCCGTGAACGTGTGGATTGGACCGAGTGCCTTCCAGGCTTCAACCTCCGCCGCTTGCCTGTAGAGGTCAGGGTCGTACATCGAGTGAGCCCGAAAACGGTACGTACGAAACTCCAGGAAGGCTGGCCCGGCGCCGCTTCCGACATACGCGACGGCGTCTTTCGCGGCCTCATGAACGGCGACGATATCCATGCCGTCCACAAACTTCGCAGGCATGGCGTAGGAAGCGGCCTTAGCGCACAGGTCGGTTTGCGCCTGGTGGTGCTCCAAGGAGGTGCCCATTGCATAGAGGTTGTTCTCACAGCAGAAAAGCAAGGGGAGCCTCCACAGCGCGGCCAGATTCATCGACTCATGAAACGCGCCTTCAGCCACCGCACCGTCACCGAAGAAGCAGGCGGTGATACGGTTGGCGCCTTGCATCTTCTCCGCCAACGCCAGACCCACCGAGATGGGCAGCCCCCCGCCAACAATGGCGTTGCCACCAAACAGTCGGGTCTTGCGGTCAAACAGGTGCATGGACCCACCGCGTCCGCGGGCACAGCCCTCGCGCTTGCCGTACATTTCGGCCATCAGCACACCCATGTCCATGCCACGCACCAGGGCATGGCCATGTTCACGGTAGGTCGCAACGACGTTGTCCTCCGCGCATAACGCACGCAAGGCGCCCACGCCAACGGCCTCCTCGCCGATGTATAGGTGCAGGAAGCCGCGTATCTTTCCCGCGCCATAAAGCTCCGCGCATTTCTCTTCAAAACGGCGAATGCGCATCATGTCGCGCAGCAGCACCTGTGCGAAGGCCCGATCGTAGGGGACAGGCCCTGTAGGCGGCGGCGGTGGCGGATGGTCGATGACGGTCATGTTCCGCTCTCGAGCGTTGATGTATCGCCCTCGGGAAGGCCGAGTTCTCGGGCTTTCAGCAAGCGCCGCATGATCTTGCCGCTGCGTGTGCGCGGGAGTTGCTCCTGAAAGGCGATCTCTTTAGGGGCGACCGCAGCACCCAGGCGCGTCCTGGCGTGCGCAAGCAATTCCATGCGCAGCGCTTCGGTGGGCTCGAATCCTTGGTTGAGCGAGACAAAGGCCTTAACCCGCTCCCCAATGATCGGGTCTGGCATGCCGATCACGCCGGCTTCCGCCACAGCCGGATGCTCCATCAGTGCGCTTTCGACTTCAAAGGGGCCGATCAGGTGCCCGGCGGACTTGATGACATCGTCGGCGCGGCCAACGAACCAGTAATAGCCGTCTGCATCGCGCTCAGCTAGATCACCGGTCAGATACCACTCGCCGACAAAACATTTGCGATAGCGCTCTTCATTGTTGAGATAGCCTCGGAACATGGACGGCCACCCTCGCTTGAGCGCAAGCTCCCCTTGCATGTTGGGCTCATTGATGACCTCTACACCGCCATCTTCACGGTGCCGCACAATCGCGGCTTCAACGCCGGGCAGGGGCCGGCCCATCGATCCTGGTTTGATGTCGAACGCTGGTGTGTTGGCGATCATGATGCCGCCGGTCTCGGTTTGCCACCAGTTATCGTGGATTGGCAGCCCCAGCACCCCCTTGCCCCACCAGACAGCCTCCGGGTTCAATGGCTCACCCACGCTGGCGATGAAGCGAAGCTGTGCGAGCGGGTATCGCTTTGCGGTGTCTGCGCCCGCTTTCATCAGCATGCGGATTGCTGTTGGCGCGGTGTACCAGACGCTGACACGTTCGTTGTGCAGGATGCCGTACCAGCGTTCCGCATCAAATTCCTCCTGGTCCACGACCGAGGTCACACCATGCAGCAGTGGGGCAATGGTGCCGTAGGAGGTGCCAGTCACCCAGCCAGGATCGGCGGTACACCAGTAGATATCGGTGGCGTGCAGGTCCAGCGCGTACTTGCCCGTTGCCCAGTGCGTCGCGACTGCACCATGTACATGGACCGCCCCCTTCGGAGTGCCTGTGGTGCCGCTAGTGAAATGCAGCAGCGCGATGTCCTCGGCCGTAGTCGGCGTGATCTCGCACAGGTCCGATGCGCCGCGCAGCAGAGAAGCGACGTCAAGCGTGCCAGGCTCAGACGTCGTGCCGCCATCCTCCGCCACCAGCAGCACATGTTTGAGACTTGGCATGCGGTCGCGCCACTTGGCAATCTTGCGTGCATAGAGGGCATCGGTTGTCAGTAGCACGGTGCCCGTACCGAGGTTGACGCGGGTGGCAATAGGCTCGGGGCCGAAAGCGGAAAACAGTGGGCAGACCACCGTGCCATTCTTCAGGGCGCCCAACAGGCCGATATAGAGTTCCGGAATACGCCCCGACAGGATGAAGAGCCGATCGCCCTTGCCAACGCCCAGCGCGCGCAGTGCGTTGCAAAAGCGGTTGGTCTGCGCGCGCAATTGTGTGTAGCTGACAAGGCGGCCGGGCGTGTTTGCAGCGAGGAAGCGGAACGCGATTCGCTCGCCGGCACCATCGGCTGCGTGGCGGTCCACTGCATGCCACGCAATGTTGACCACCCCGGAAGGCAGGCCCGTCAACTCACGACCGATGGCGTCCCAAGAAAAGCTGCTGCACTCGGCTTCATAGTCGACAAGGTTTGGCCCGACACGCCAGTCTTCAGCGGTTTTATGGATGATCGGTGACGTGTCCATGTGCCCCCCTGAGGCCAAATATAGGCTTGCAGGCACATAACGGAAAGCGGGATGGCGCCCATTCAACGGGCATGAGCTGCACACAGGTGCGGAAAGTCGAGTGGCAGATCATGAAAGCGCCGAGAAACTCCGCACGGACACGGGCAGCCCGGACGCTTCTGTCAAAGACAGGCCGAGCATTTACGGCCACCAGGGCGTCGCATAGCCAGCGGGAATTTCTCGAAAAAAATGTGCCGTGCAAAACACCAATCCGGCCTTTCGGTAGCACAGTAATGACTCGGTATCAACCGGCGGCTTGACTGGCATCAAGCTGCGCGTGCACGGCTGGCGAACAATGATTCTGTCCTCCCATTGTGCGGCCACAAAGATGAAGCCAGTTATCCGAGACGTGCTGCGCAGGCGCCTGCACCGGCATAAACGGCAGGGAGGCGCGAACCAGGCTAACGGCAGCGACGTCGTGTCTACCGCAGAGGCCACGCCGATGTTGCGCACGAACCGAGATTCCAGCCAGACCATGAAGGTGCCACGGCAACGGCATCCGGCATCGAGCGGCTTTTATCACCTTGAGCACACTGCGATCAGCGAGTGCGCTTGTGCGGGGTTGGCGTGCTTTGCTGCTCGCGCTGATAGGCCGGACCTCTGGCAGAGCGCGGCCACACAGACACCAGCGCTCTACTGCCTTGGCAAGTGCTATGACGCACCAAGTGACGGCATGCACGATATTCGACCGCACGTCGGCCAACATGCCAGCCAGCCGGTTCTGTTGGGCAACGTCCTGCGCGGTGGCGTGCGTGATCTGCTGACCTATCGCAGCGACGGGGCTGCGCTCGAAAAGGCTCGGCAGATGGCGCCGCAAGCGTTGGTGAACATGGTGGAGGCGTCCCGATTGCGAGGGCGAGGCGGCGCCGCATTCCCCGCAGGCATCAAATGGCAAGCCGTTGCCAACGCATGCGCGCAAACCAAGTATGTGGTCGTCAACGCAGACGAAGGTGACCCGGGGGCGTTCTCTGATCGGTTCTTGCTGGAAGATGATCCGTTTCGCCTCATTGAGGCCACTGCGATTGCCGCACACGCCGTAGGCGCGCGGCGCGGTTACATCTACATCCGCAAAGAGTATCCGGAGGCGGTGCGAATCGTGTCGAATGCGCTGGAACAGGCGCGTGCGGCCGGCTGGCTCGGCCCAACACTTGAGCTTGAACTGGTCGTGGGGCAAGGTGCATACATCTGTGGAGAAGAGACTTCACTGCTGAACGCGCTGGAAGGTCGTCGTCCGGAAGTGCGGCCAAGGCCACCACAGATCAGCGAACGCGGATTGTTTGGCGCCCCCACTCTCGTACACAACGTTGAGACCTTGTGCGCGATTCCCTGGATCGTGACCCATGGCGCGGCCGCCTATGCCGCCCTCGGTTTCTCAAACAGCCGAGGCACCAAGTTGTTGTCCCTGAATTCTCTGTTTTGTCGCCCCGGGCTCTACGAAGTCGAGTTCGGCATCAGTCTGGCGGATGTGGTCGAGCGGCTCGGTCAAGGGTTGCGGCGTGGCAAGCTGAAGGGGGTGATGGTCGGGGGGCCTCTGGCGGGCATTGTGCCGCCGACATTGCTCGACATCCGCCTTGGCTACGAAGAGATGCAGTCCATCGACTGTGCCGTGGGACACGGCGGCGTCATCGCGTTTGCCGACGACACATCCATCCCCCGTATCGTTGCGCAGGTCTTGCGCTTTGGCGCTCGCGAGTCTTGCGGCAAGTGCACGCCTTGTCATCTTGGTGTGCCCGTTCTAGCAGCCATGGCAGATGCAGCGGCCAACCGTTTGCCAATCGATGCGGACCGTTTCCGCCGCTTGATCGAGGCATTGGAAGCGACCAGCCTTTGCGGGCATGGCCGAGGGCTGGCGGAGTTTGTCCAGTCAGTGCGACGCCACTATCCGTCGGAGCTACCAGCATGGTCCGACTGACGGTCGACGGTAATCCATTGGAGGCGGCAGAAGGCTCCTTGTTGCTCGACGCTCTGTCGGCCGCGGGGAAGGCAGTCCCGCACGTGTGCCACGATAAACGTCTGACGCCTTCTGGCGCATGCCGCCTGTGTCTCGTGCAGGTGCAAGGCCAATCGCGGCCTGTTGCAAGCTGCACCACAGAAGTGGCTGATGGCATGGTCGTGCAGACCCGCAACAATGCACTCGACGCACTGTGCCGCACCAACTTGGAACTCATCGCCGCACGCTATCCGCGAACGGCGTATGCAGCAGACCCGAAACATCCGTTTCACCGCCTATTGGCCGAATACGGGGTACCGCCTGGGGGCAAGCAAGAGGACGGATTCTTCAAGGATGACAGCCATCCCTACCTTGGCGTCGGCATGGAGCGTTGTGTCTATTGCGAGCGCTGTGTGCGCATCTGCGACGAGGTACAGGGGCAGTTCATCTGGGAGACAACCGGGCGCGGCGATGCGATGCACATTGCGATTGGTAAAGGGCCGACGTTACTCACCGCAGGCTGTGTCAGTTGCGGCGCCTGCGTAGACAGTTGTCCGAGCGGCGCCTTGTTCGACAAACGGTCCGGCGTCAAGCCAACGGCTTGGACGCGTACAACCTGCGCATATTGCGGTGTCGGTTGCCAAATGGAAGCGGGCACGGCCAATGGCCAGGTCGTCGCCGTGCGCCCCGCCGATAGCCCGGTCAATCGCGGGCATCTGTGCCTCAAGGGGCGGTATGCGTTTGAGTACAACCACGCCCCGGACCGTGTCACTCAACCGATGCTGCGGCGTAATGGGAGGTGGCAAGCGGTGGGCTGGAATGAGGCACTTGGCTTCACGGCGACGCGGCTGCAGGAAATCATCGCCGCAAACGGGCCGGATGCCATTGGCGTACTCGGATCGTCGCGCGCGACGAATGAGGAGAACTATCTGGCCCAGAAGTTCGCTCGCGTGGTGCTGGGCACGCACAACGTCGATTGTTGCGCGCGCGTTTGCCATACCCCCAGTGCGAAAGCACTGAAGACGATGCTTGGCATTGGTGCCGCCACCAACACCTTCGATGATATTGAGCATGCGAGCGCGTTCCTGATCTGCGGGGCGAATCCGACCGAGAACCATCCGGTGGTCGGTGCGCGCATCAAGCAGGCTGTGTTGGGGGGCGCGCAGCTAGTGGTCATCGACCCGCGCCGTACAGAGCTTGCTGAGTTGGCTGATGTGCATTTGCCCGTCCGCATGGGTTGCAACGTGCCGCTGTTCAATGCGTTGGCTGCCGTGATCATCGAGGAAGGGTGCGTTGATCGCGTGTTTCTGTCCGAGCGGGTCGGCGGTTTTGATACCTTCGCCGCGCATGTCGCTGCCTATTCTCCGGAGAGCGTTGCCGAGTTGTGTGGAGTCTCGGCGCTGGCCATTCGCGCCGCCGCCCGAATCTACGCCAAAGGGCGGCCCGCCATGTGTTTTCATGGCCTGGGTGTAACCGAGCACCTGCAAGGCAGCGAAGCAGTGATGGCGCTCATCAACCTGGCATTGCTGACTGGCAACCTTGGTCAGCCGGGCAGCGGCATCAATCCATTGCGTGGACAAAACAACGTACAGGGCGCGGCACAGATGGGGTGTGACCCCGCCACGCTCACGGGCGGCCAGTCGATTGGCCAGGCGGGCGCTCGATTCGAACAAGTGTGGGGAACCAAACTGCCCGCAACCCCCGGGCTGGATGTTCTGGAAATGATGGACGCTGCCCGCGCTGGGCGACTCAAAGCGCTGTGGGTGATGGGCTACGACATCTATCTTTCTCTAGCCAATGCGTCCGCAACGGCAGCCGCACTTTGCGCCCTGGATCTGGTGATCGTGCAGGACCTGTTTATCAACCAGACTGCTGCAACGTTCGGCACGGTGTTTCTGCCGGCAGCATCGGCTTTCGAGAAAGAAGGCACCTTCATGAATTCGGATCGACGCGTACAGCGTGTTCGCGCCGTCACTGCGGCTCCCGGGCAGTCACGTTCTGACTGGTGGATCATCCAGGCGCTCGCTGCCCGCATGGGCAAGTCGAAGGGTTTCGAATTCGAGGGTGCTCAGCAGATCTGGGACGAAGTGCGCTCGGTCTGGCCGCAAGGGGCCGGCTTGGCATACTCGCGCCTGGATGGCGAAGATCTGCACTGGCCATGCCCGGATGAAACGCATCCCGGAACACCCGTACTCCATCAGGACCGCTTTTTCGGTAGCAAGACCGCCACGCTGGCACCTATCGCATACGTGCCCACGCCCGAGCAACCGGACGACGACTATCCCTTCCTTCTAACCACGGGCCGCGTGTTGCAGCACTTCAACGCGGGCACGATGAGCTACCGCACCCCCAACGCTGCGCTGCGGCCGTCAGACACACTGGATATGGCACAAGCGGATGCAGCACGCCATGGTTTGGCCGAAGGCGACGTGGTGGAGGTGTCAAGCAGGTATGGATCCGCGATCCTGCCACTGCATATCAGCCACGCGATGCAGATTGGACAATTGTTCTGCAGCTTTCACCGCGCCGATCTATTGATCAATCGATTGACATCCCCCGTACGCGACAGGTTGGTGCATGCGCCCGAATATAAGGTGACGGCGGTACGGGTGAAAAAACGCGGCGACGCCTCAGGGCCGCGTTGAGTGCCGACCGTATCACGGGGCTTTCGTTGCAGTGCCCTCCGCCGCCGCCACACTGCGCTTGACCGCGATGAAGCTATCAGGACTCACCGATATGGAATCGATGCCGCATTCGACTAGGAAGGCAGCAAACTCAGGGTGGTCGCTCGGTGCTTGACCGCACAGGCCGACATGGGCACCGGCCTCGTGCGCACTCGCAATGACACTGCGGATCATCCACTTTACGGCGTCATCCTGTTCATCGAAAAGCGTTGCAAGATCGGCAGAGTCACGGTCCACGCCCAGCGTCAGTTGCGTGAGATCGTTGCTGCCAATAGAGAAGCCGTCGAAACGTTGCGCGAAGGCCTTCGCAAGGATCACGTTCGATGGAATTTCACACATCACGTAAATCTGGAGACCGGCTTCTCCGCGACGAATGCCGTTGTCAACCATCACCTCAAGCACGTGGTCCGCTTCGTTTGTTGAACGGCAGAAGGGGATCATCACAACGACGTTCTTGAAGCCCATCTCATTGCGCAGACGGCGGATAGCACGGCACTCGAGCGCGAAACCTTCCCGGTAGCGGGGGGAGTAGTACCGCGAGGCACCACGGAATCCGAGCATGGGATTTTCTTCCTTCGGTTCGAATTCCGCTCCGCCGATCAGATGCGCGTACTCATTGGTCTTGAAGTCGCTCATGCGGACAATGACAGGATGCGGATACTGGACCGCTGCGATCCGCCCCAGCCCACGCGCAAGGCGATCGACGAAATACTCCGTCCTGTCTTTGTAGCCCGTCGTCAACGCTGCAATCGTCTGCTTGGCGCCTTCGTCCTTGAGCGTATCGAAGCGGGCAAGGGCCATCGGATGTATCTTGATATGGTTGCTCACGACAAACTCCATTCGTGCGAGCCCGACCCCGTCGGCAGGTATCCTCCACCAGCGAAACGCCGCCGCCGGATTGGCGAGGTTCAGCATGACCTTGGTGCGCGTCGCAGGGACATTGCCAAAGTCGATCTCTTCGACCGCAAAGTCCGCAATGCCTTCGTAGACGAACCCTTCTCGGCCTTCTGCGCAAGACACAGTGACCTCCTGCTCGTCGTGCAGCAGATGCGTTGCGTTACCCGCCCCGACGATGGCTGGAAGCCCAAGTTCGCGGCTGACGATCGCCGCGTGCGATGTGCGGCCACCCTGGTCGGTGATGATGGCAGCCGCCCGGCGCATGACAGGCACCCAGTCCGGATCCGTCGTCTGGGTGACGAGGATGGCGCCATCGATGAAACGGCCCATGTCCCGGGGGCTTTCGATGATGCAGACCTTACCGGCAGCGATGGCTTCTCCGATGCTGACACCGGACAGGATCTTGCGGCCCGCCTTTTTGATGTGCCAGGTCTTTACCGCACCGGCTTCACGACGTGACTCCACCGTTTCGGGCCGAGCCTGCACGACGAACACCTCGTTGGTGAGTCCGTCCTTTGCCCATTCAATATCCATCGGCTGGCCATAGTGTTGTTCGATCACGCAGGCCCAGCGCGACAAAGTCAGAATCTCCTGGTCGCTCAGAACGAAAGCTGCACGCTCGGCTTTAGATGTTGGAACGTTCTTCGTCGGCTGTTCTCTATCGCTTGTGTAGATCATTTTGAGACTTTTTCCGCCAAGCTTTTTCCCGACGATCGGGGATAGCGATGGTTCCGACAAGAGAGGCTTGAATACCTCATATTCGTCGGGATCGACTTCTCCTTGAACCACGTTTTCGCCAAGACCCCAGGCCGCATTGATCAGGACGGATTTGTCAAAGCCTGTCTCGGTATCGATGGAAAACATGACACCGGCGCCGCCCAGATCTGATCGCACCATGCGCTGGACACCGACCGATAGCGCGACCTTCAGATGATCGATCCCCTTCGCTTGGCGATAGCTGATTGCCCGGTCGGTGAAAAGCGACGCGTAGCAGCGCCGGCAAGCGTCAAGCAAGACGCGTTCGCCCTTGATGTTGAGATACGTCTCCTGCTGGCCAGCGAAGCTCGCATCGGGCAAGTCCTCGGCTGTGGCGCTGGATCGCACGGCAACGTCCAAGTCGGTTTGTCCCGTACGGCGGTTCAGTTCACCGTAAGCAAGGCGGATGGCCTCAGCAAGCTCATTTGGCCACTCACCGCGAAGCATGGCCCGTCGGATGATGAGCCCCGCCTCGGCTAGGGAAAGCTTGCCGCCATCGAGGTCAGTGAGCGCGGAGGAGATGACCGGCTGCAGATCATTTGCCTTGATGAAGAGCCTGAAAGCATCGGCGGTGAGTGCAAAGCCCGGCGGAACATTGACGCCTCTGCCCGCCAGGTTGGCCACCATCTCGCCAAGCGACGCATTCTTGCCGCCAACGCGTGGAACGTCGGTCCGTCGCAGGTTTTCGAACCAGACAACGTGTGCAGTGTCGTTGACCATGTGAGGCTCCATGGTGGCGGGGTTCGGGGAATCTTTGCAAATGAACCTAGACGCCACGCCCGGATGCGTCGAAGTCGGGAAACTCGGCGTCAAGGAGCTCATAGATCATTTTGGCCTTGCCGGTGAGTTCGATATCCATGCCGCGGATGAGATGCTCATCCGAACGGAGCCACTTATAGGCGAGCTGCACGTCCTGGATGCTGGGTTCGATTGCGAGAATGCGAGTCAGTACCTCCATCTCGAACGGTCCGATGACCTCCCTGATCTCTTTCGCGGTCAGGTGGCCGTGGCTTTGGGATGCGGGTTTCATGGCGGTTGCGTCTCCTATGTTTTCAACAGGCAGCAAGGGTGATTCGGCCAGTCAAATAAATACTGGCATGATGGATGGCACTGATTTTGTGCCGCATCAAACGAGGGCCGATTACTCCGCGCCAAGGGGAATCGACCCGACAAGTTGGTCTTGTCATGCTGCCCGTCGTGCCCATGGAGGTGCGCAATGCCGGAAATCGTCACGCTTACGGTCAATCCCGCAATCGATATCGCCACGTCGGTGGAGCGCTTGACGGACACGCACAAGATGCGCTGCGCCCCGGCCCGCTGTGACCCTGGGGGAGGCGGAATCAACGTCGCCCGCGTTGTCCATCGCCTGGGCGGGGATTGCATGGCCATCTACCTTGCGGGCGGCCCGGTGGCCGAGCGGTTGGGACGTCTCTTGTCGGCAGAGGGTTTATCGTTCGTCGCCCTTGGGATCGAAGGCGAGACTCGAGAGAACTTTTCCGTGACGGAACTCTGCAGCCACCGGGAATTCCGGTTCGTGATGCCGGGGCCGACCGTCTCGGAACCGGAGTCGCAGCACTGCCAGGACTATCTGGACGCGCTGGAACCTGCGCCACGCTACCTCGTGCTAAGCGGAAGCCTGCCGCTTGGGGTTGCCGAAGACTTCTACGCGCGCGTCATTGACCAGGCCAAGATTCATGGCAGCCGCGTCGTACTGGATGCCTCCGGTCCGGCATTGCGTGTTGCGTTGCCGCATGCGCCATACCTGATCAAACCCAGCCTGCATGAGCTTCAGCAACTGACTGGGCGCGCGTTGGAGACGGAAGCGGAGTGCATGCAGGCCGCCCAGGAGATTGTCCGCAAAGGGCACGCGCGTGCCGTCGCGCTCACACTGGGCGCAGGCGGGGCCATGCTCGTCACGGAGGAAGAGGTTGTCCGCTCAGGTGCTGTCGCAACGTCGTTCCTCAGCACCATTGGGGCGGGTGACAGCTTCGTGGGCGGAATGGTCTGGGCGCTGAACCGGGATGCAAGCATGCGAGAGGCGTTTCGATACGGCATGGCCGCCGCGGCAGCAGCGTTGAGCCATGCCGGTACCGAACTTGGCAGTGCCGCCGAGATCGAGCAGCGCTACGCGGAGGTCTCACTGTCCTGAGGCGTGCCTGCCTTGCCTTGAGGGACCTGGGTTGAGGCGCCATTGACTTGCAAGGGCGGCTCGATGATCTGTTGTATGGATGATCGTATCTGTCGGGGAGTCGTCTGGAGGCGTTACGGAACGCCCCCTTGGTGCTACCGACTCCATTTCACGTGCAGTTCGGTTTCTGCATTGCCATAGTCAAACGCCAAGTGTCCGTGGAATGCATGGTGAATTGCGTGGCCGATATCGCGCGCCAGATGAAACCCGGTCGTCAGGATGTCAGTGCCGCTGCTTGTGCTTTCGACGGCCATGATGCGCTCCATCGGATGCTCCGCGCGCAGATCCGCCTCGCGGTGGCGGGCAAGTGTGAGGATCTCTTCCCGATGGGCTGCTTCAAACTCCCCTGAGAGGTGGATTCGGGCTGCAGGCATCTGGTCGGCGGCACGCTGGCATGCCGAGCAGATCAATGAAGTGGCCCCGGGAGGCGGACTGCGCCACAACCAGCGGCCCTTGAGATAGACAGCACCGCAAACTGGGCAGCAGCTTGCAGCCGGTGCCTTGTCGGGTTGCCGATACCGGTTGTGGATCGGCTCAACGGCAAAAGGGCTCCAGCGTGCCGGCCGCACTCGTTCGGATTGAGAGCGTTGTTTCATGTTGACTCCTATGAGGGCGAATTCCTCCGGCCTGCTGCAGACCAAGATCTGCAACGCAGTCGCGGTGGACAATTCTCAGAGTACCCCCCGCAGCGCGACACGATTTGGGCTGAATCAAGTCTGCGTGCAGCAGCACTCATCGGGCCAGACTTGCGTACAGATGCGCCGCGATGCCGAGCATCACACCAAACACCGTAAGCATCACACCAAAGCTTGTCGCCATGCTGTAGTTGCTCACCCCGCCGACAATCATTGCGCCGCGCAGCGTATCGACCAGGTAAGTGAGTGGGTTGATTGTGGCGACCACCCGGAGCCAGCCCGGCATGATATCCAGCGGGTATATGGCGTTCGACGCAAAGAAGAGCGGCATCGTCAGGACTTGTCCTATGCCCATGAAGCGCTCACGTGTCTTCACAATGCAGGCAATGACCAGCGAGAACGTCGAGAAGATGCACGAGCCGAGGAACACGGCGCAGACGACAGTCAAGACGGCCGATGGCTGCACGCGCACAGCAACATGAAGCGACACGGCAATGAGATAGACCACCGCTGCCTGCACAAGGCCGCGTAGCGCGGCGGCGAAAGCTTTGCCAAGCACCAGCGCGCTACGATGTGCAGGCGTAACCAGGAGTTTGTGGACGATGCCGAGGTCACGTTCCCAGATGATGGCGATGCCGTAGAAGATCGAAGAGAACAAGATGCTCTGCGCCAGGATGCCGGGCGCCATGTAGTCCAGGTAGCGCAGTTGGCCGGTAGGGATGCCGCGTACCCCACTGAACACCTGGCCGAACACGACAAGCCATAGCACCGGCTGAATCGCGCGGGAGAACAGTTCAGTCGGGTCACGACGTAGCTTGCGTATCTCTGCATCAGCCACGGCGAGACTCTCGGACAGGACACTGAGCATTGGCTACCCCAATCGGCGGATGGCGCTACGGCTTTCTCTAACGGTGCGATAGCTGCCGCCATGTTCGATCACCGCACCGCTGAAATATGCGAATACATCATTCAGATCAGCCCCAGGTCCAACCCGTGCTTTCAGTTCATCCGGCTGTCCCACCGCAGCCATACGGCCCTCGTGAAGCACCGCCAGGCAATCGCAGAGCACGTCAGCTTCTTCCATGTCGTGCGTGGTGATCAGGATGGTGACCTGCTGGTCGTGGCGAAGCTGCTGGAGGCGTTCCCACACCGTCTTGCGTGCTACCGGATCCAGCCCGATCGTGGGCTCGTCGAGGAACAGGATCTCCGGGTGGTGCAACGTCGCCTGAGCAACTTCCAGCCGCCGGATCATGCCGCCCGAATACGTACGCACCAAGTGATCGGCAACGTTGCTCAGACCGGCGAACTCGATGGCTTCTCGTACACGGGCCTTGCGCTGTGCCCCGTACAGGCCATGTAAGCGGGCGGATAGGTCGAGGTTTTCGCGTGCGGTCAGGGCACCGTCAGCGGATAGCAACTGCGGCACGTAGCCGATACGCCGGCGTACCTCCACAGGAGCTGCGGCGACATCGAACCCGGCTACCTTGGCGGAGCCTGAGGTTGCGTCCAGCAACGTCGTCAGAATCTTGATCGTGGTGCTCTTGCCGGCGCCGTTGGGGCCGAGCAAGCCAAAAATCTGGCCCTTGGGGATGACCAGGGAGAGCCCGTCCAACGCTGTGACTTCGCCGAACTGCTTCGTCAAATGGTGCGTCGTAATGGCCTCGTTTCTGGTGGCGCTCGATTGGGGCAGGTCTTCCATGATGTTTTCAGAATTGCCAGCGACTGCACGGCGGCTGCACAGCGGCCTCAAGGCAGCGCAGGGCTCCAGCTCTCGTCGGGGTCGTACGCGCGCATGTGGCGCGCAATCTCGGCGGTATGCGGGCCGAGGTTCCGTTGGTACACAACGCCATCCTGGTTGACGATAAACGTCATGACGCCCGATGCCCCGAACGTTGCGGGAAAGGCGACTAGCGCGAATCCGCCAGTCATCTGCCCACCATCGACATAGCCACGCGCGCCGCCGGGCGCGTGTTTCCCTTGCCGGGTCAGGATCCGGAAGAGGTAGCCATGAAAGGGGATGGCCTTACCCGCGCCCGATGTGGCTTGGCGTCGCGCATCAGCGAGCGCGATTAGCGGCCCCAGTGGGCTCTCTTCATCTCCGGCGGATGGCACCCAGAAAAGGCCATCATGCTTGCCCGTGGAGCTGCCAAGGCGTTGCGCAAATTCGGCGCGCCCATCCACGGTGCGATGCGAAGCGCCATAGGCCAGTTGCGCTTCGACATACGCTCGGCAGACGCGGATTGCATGTGCCTCGTGATGGCCAACGCGTCGATCGATGATCTGCTGTGCGCCGGCTTTCGTGTCAAAGCGCCAGCGCGTGCCCCGCATTGCCAGCGGGATCGGGTAGGGCCATTCGTCTTTACCCAGGAGAATGACGGCATGGTCATCGGCGTCTCTTTCAATTTGATGCGCTTCGTCGTACGCGGAGGCCAGCTTGCTTCGCGCAATCTGCTCACCGATCGGGTCACCGGATTTCACGAGCTTTGCCCCTGCGGGGCCGAACAGGGCGAGCAGTGCATCCGTATTGCCCGAACGCCATGCGGACGCCAATGCCGCGGCAGCGGTCTCGGGCGAAGAGAACGTCTGCTGTGCGGGCTTGTCGGCCCAGGATGGAACGGCATTCGCACAGGCAGCCAGCATCGCCAGTCGCACAGCTAGGCGGCGCAGGCCCAGCGTTCTACAGATCGTGCGCATCATCGTCTCCCGTGGCCACCGCCCGCGGCGCCGTGGGGTGCAAAGCCTCCAGAGCGTGGCCCGGACGGGTGTGGCACGGCGGGCGACATGCGGCTGGCTTGCCCACGCTGGGCCTGTCCGCGCACATCGGCTCCGCGCCCGAACGATTCGAACGTGGGCGGGTAGCCAGGTGACTGGCGCCAAGAGGAGCGTGCACCGGGAGCAGGCGCCGGGCGCGCCGGCGGCGGCCGGATTGTCGGATGCGCAGGCGAAACCGGGGAGGGGCGTATCACGGAGCCCGCTGGCGGGCTCGGGGCCGTTGGGTAGCCGCGAAAACCCCTTCGCGCGTCCGGCGAGATGGCAGAGCCCGGACCAAACCGCCCTTGTGACGCCCCCGGATATGGCACGCCATGGCGATGCCCAGGGTCATGGGCCCAGATGCCGCCGGGTGGGGGGCGATGGCGGTCGATGTTGCCGAAACGGCCCCGGTCAATATCGATGTGGCGACCGTGCCAGTTCCAATGGCTCCAGCCCCACAACGGAACGACCACCGAAAACCCCACCCAGCCGAACCCGATGCCACCAATGATCGCCCCGCCCCAGATGTCGGGAAAGATGTACGGCGGGTAAGCGGGATATGGCCACGGCCCATAGACGACGTAAGGGTCGTAGACGGGAACGTAGACCACATTCGGGTTGGTGGGCTCGATGATGATGGCGTCATCCTGCGTTGACACCACAGCTTGTGTGGTCGAACCCAGGGTGCCGTTGGCCTGAGCTCGGCTGCGCAAGCGCTGGATCGAGTCCATGACGGCGCCTTCGTCAGCCAGAAATGCGTTGCCCACGCGTTCCGTCCAATCCAGGTTGCTGTTCATCATGTGCAAGAGCCCCGGAAACGGCACCAGAGACTTCACGCTCGGATCCCACGGCAGCGGCGCGAGGGCTTCGGCCAGTTGGTCGCCACCCAGGGCGGCGTGAGCGGGGTCTCGCACCCAGCGATCGGCCTGCACCACTTCAAGCGGATAGGTGGCTGCCATGAGGATCTGCGCGACCAATGCATCCGGATACAGCGCGATGGGCGCCAGCATTTGATCGAGCTGTGCCGTGGTGGCCGGTTGTGGATCGTTTTCCAATGCGTCTGGCTGCGGCATTGCCGGGCGGCCAAACAAGAGCAGGAGTGCCAGGGCAATGGCCAGCTGCTTTACCCATTGCACATTCATTGGCTGCCTCCGCAAGGAATGGCGGCCGCACGTCGCAAACTGAACGGGGCCCCGATTCATATTGGACGATTGGTTTGGATGGCGATTGATGGGCGTCAACGCATGGGCAACATCTGCGCCAGAACGCGCGCACGGCGGTGCGCCTACCGAGTGGCCCATCGCTTGCGATAGCGCAATCAGCGTGCGGCGGCGCTGCATAGACTGCAGATACCGTCGTTACGTCCATGGAGTCCATCGCCCATGTCCACACCTCTCACACCTTTCCTGGGTGTACGCGAAGCGGCCAACCGTCTCACCGGCAGCGCTGCCGACTACGACCGACTGCTGGAGATGGCACGCGGAAAGCGCTACGTTCTTCTTGGCGAGGCGACGCACGGAACGCGCGAGTTCTATCAGACACGCGCGGACATCACACGGCAGTTGATTGCGCAAGGCGGCTTTGACGCCGTCGCCATCGAGGGAGATTGGCCGGATGTGTGGCGCATCAACCGCTATGTCCAGGGCGAGGGCACAGACACCGCTGCCGAGGCGCTAGGCGATTTCCAGCGGTTTCCGGAATGGATGTGGCGCAATCCGGAGATGCTCGACTTCATCAGCTGGCTGCATGAGCACAACGCGGCTCTTGCTGCCTCAGAACGTGTCGGCGTCTATGGGTTGGATCTGTACAGCCTGTACAGGTCAGCCGAGGCTGTCGTCGAATACTTGCAGAAAACCGACCCGGAGCAGGCAGCGGTGGCGCGGATGCACTACGCGGCGCTGGACCACGTGCGAGAACCAATGACGTACGGCTACGAGGCTGCCGCAGGCTTGCGGTTGCCAGCGCAACGCGAGGTGATCGAGCAGCTGCGCCGGCTTCGGGCGAGCGAGGCCAGGTTGATCGAGCAGGACGGCACTGCTGCTATCGACTCGCATTTCTTTGCCGAGCAAAACGCCGTCGTCGTCGTCAATGCAGAGGCGTACTACCGCGAATCATTCGGGCACCGCGTCAACACGTGGAACCTGCGCGATGCCCACATGGCACAAACGCTCTTTGGTTTGGCTGCGTATCGGCAGCGCCGTGGCGGTGACGGGCGGATCGTCGTGTGGGCGCACAACTCGCATGTGGGCGACGCACGAGCAACGGAATCCGCCAGCCGGCGTGAGTGGAACCTTGGGCAACTCGTTCGTGAGCAGGTTGGCGGTGCCGCATTGCTGGTCGGCTTCACGACCTATACGGGCCACGTATGCGCCGCATCCGAGTGGGGCGGCGAGGCCGAGCGGAAATGGGTGCGGCCAGCACGGCCAGACAGTTGGGAGCATCTGTTCCATAGCACCGGGCTGGATCGTTTCTTTCTGCCGCTTGGCGACACGGCAGCAGATGTGTTTCGCGAGCCCATGCTGGAACGGGCAATCGGTGTGCTGTACCTGCCGAAGACCGAGTACGCTTCGCACTACTTCGATGCCGCCATAGGCGCGCAGTTTGACGCGCTGTTTCATCTGGACGAAACCTCCGCCATCGAACCATTGAGCACACCGCTGCTACCCTGACCACGCGTGTCCGCCGGATTTGCGTTGCGCGTGACATCTGACTAATGCACGTTACTGCGGCCGTTGCGCGGGCAGCGGCGCCGCAGCGTTGGTGGGGGAGCCCGCCTCGGATTTCGGCGGCAGCATCGGGGTCACATTGCCAGACAGAATCATGTCCAGGTCGTGGCGGTCAACCACCTCTTTGTCGAGCAACATGCGTGATAGCGCTTCCAGTTTGGAGCGCTGGCCTTCCAGCGTGGCGGTCACGCGCGCGCTGGCATCGGACAGCACCCTGCGGACTTCCGCATCGATCAACTGCGCTGTGTGTTCGCTATATTCCTTGCGCTCGCGCTGCATCAAGCCGGCACCGGCAAGCAGCGGGTTGGGTGTTTGCTCGTAGGTGGCCAGACCGAGCTGCTCGCTCATGCCAAACTGCGTGATCATCTGACGCGCCATGTCAGTGGCGCGCTGCAAGTCGTTCTGCGCACCAGTCGATACGTCGTGGTACACGATCTGCTCGGCAGCGTAACCGCCCAGCAGCACGTCGAGCCGGTCCAGCAGTTCGCTGCGCTTGAGGAGGTAGCGGTCCTCCGTGGGCGTCTGTTGTGTGTAACCCAGGGCGGCGATACCTCTTGGAATGATGGAAACCTTCGAGACGCGATCAGCCAGCGGCCGGTGCTCGGCCACGATGGCATGACCCGCCTCGTGGAAGGCGATCGTCTCTTTTTCCTTGGCATTCATCACACGGCTCTTCTTCTCGGGGCCGCCCACGATGCGGTCAAGTGCCTCGTCAAAGTCAGCGGTTTCCACGGCAGATTTACCTTCGCGCGCTGCAAGAAGCGCCGCCTCATTGACCAGGTTGGCCAGATCGGCACCGGCAAAACCCGGCGTTCGCGCGGCGATCTTGCTCAGGTCGACATCGGCCCCCAGCGTGACGTTCCTGGCGTGGACCTTGAGGATCTGCTCCCGGCCCTTGAGGTCCGGACGATCCAGGGTGATATGGCGGTCAAACCGTCCAGGGCGAAGCAGGGCGGGATCGAGTATCTCGGGCCGGTTCGTCGCGGCCATGATGATGACGCCCTTGTTGCTGTCAAAGCCGTCCATCTCGACCAGAAGCTGGTTCAGCGTCTGCTCGCGCTCTTCATTGCCACCGACCAGGTTGAACGCACGTGTTTTGCCCAAGGCATCGAGTTCATCGATGAAGATGATGCACGGCGCCATGGACTCGGCCTGACTGAAGAGATCCCGCACGCGTGCAGCGCCCACGCCGACGAACATCTCGACAAACTCCGATCCGCTCATGCTGAAAAATGGCACCCCCGCTTCACCGGCCACTGCCTTGGCAAGCAGGGTCTTGCCCGTGCCGGGCGCACCCACAAGCAACACGCCCTTGGGAATCCTGCCGCCCAAGAGCTGATACCGCAGTGGCTCTTTGAGAAAGCTGACGATCTCCGACAGCTCTTCCTTGGCCTCGTCGATGCCGGCAACGTCGGCAAAGGTCACGCCGGTTTCCTTTTGCATGTAGACCTTCGCTTTGCTCTTGCCGATTTCCATCAGCCCACCAGCTGCGGCTCCACCCATGCGGCGGATCAGAAAGCTCCAGACAGCGAAGAACAGGAGCGCAGGCACAACCCACGACAGGAGCGTGCTCACCCATTTGTTGTCCGGCCGGCCGACAAACCGCACCTTGGCCGCCTCCAGCTCCTGAACCAGGGCCGGGTCATTCACGCGAAGAGTCTGGAAAGGATGGTCGCCCTTGCCCGTGCGTCGGATGACGTCGATCTGCTGCGGTGTCAGCAACGCCTCGACGCCTTCCGTTGAGAAGGTGCCGGTGATGTCCTGCTCACCAATGGCAACGTCTTTGATCTTGCCCGCATGCAAGAGGAGCTTGAAGTCGCTGTAGGGGAGGGTGTCGACCTGCTCCGACATGAACAGCGTTTGGAACGCCAGCATGCTCAACGCAACGATGACGGCGTACCAGAGCGAAAACCTTTGCTGCTGCGGCTTCAAACTCTCTTTCACTTTCTCACCCTCGCATGGTCGTGCGTCAACCAACGTTTCGATCGAACCTTGATGTTCGTGCTTGGGCCGGAAAGCCGGTTGATGCGGATCAACCAGCCCACAAGTCGGTATTGCCTTCCAGCAGAAAGGCCTGCATTGCCGCTATCGGTGGCGTGCGTGCGATGGCGGAAACAGCCTCCAGCAGCCGGCCTGATGCCGGAAGAACACGATGACGAGTGGGCGCGCGGATGTCATCAGCTCCGCCCGCACGCAGCCGCAATCAACGCCGGGGCAATGCAGGCGCGTGATGCGCAGATGCGGTGTGTCGCTCAAGCCAAACCACTTGGCAATCAGCGCGCGCAACGAGGTGTCGGATGGGGGCATGGTGGTCTCCGGCGTCATACGGCCTGAGTCTGCGGCTGCACAGTCCGCCATTCGGATGAAAGTACCAGGAGTGTCAGCTTGACTAGCATGCGCGCGGCCCGCGCAGGGCTCTTCAGGCACGCCTCCACCTGTGCGCTGCGGCATTCTCCAAACAGGCACCACGAACAGAAATGCTCGCAGTTGTTGGTCAGCAGCCGGTAGTTGCGCTCCCCGAGGCGCGAACAGGCGCGGCGGGCGACTTCTTCGCCGTCGTAGCAGGGGCGGGCGTCGCACTGGATGGTCACTACAAAACCGCATGCAAAGCAGCCAATGGAGATGCGCTCCACTGGCCCCCGGCGCTGGCAGCGAGAGAACCCGGCGTAGTGAATCACCTGCCCGTTGCCGACATAGATGCCGTGGTGTTCGTATCCATCGCGTTCTGCGACAAGGTGCGCGCCAACAGGAAGCACCGTGTCAAAAGTAGCGAGGTCGTGCGAGTCATTCCACTGGGCGATGCATCTGATGTTCTGGCTCATGGCGCGCTCCGTTGTACTGGCTGGGCGTTGTCGGGTTCGGGGGGGCGAGTCGACAAGACGCTGCGTTGCTTGTTTGCGTGTCACCAGTATTGGCAGCGCACGCGCCGGCGTCATGCAGGCTGTGCTGAGAATGCTGTCGGAGCGGCGGGTTTCCATGTCAGGAAAGCCTGACACGGTGGCCGGCACCGCAGAAGCGATGTGCTCGATACGATTCCCACGAGGCTCCCGCGACCGCCACCATGCGCCCCGTTGATCTGCCGCAAGGCGCTTCGGCACCGCCGTGCCACGATGAATCTGCTGGCCCCGATATCTCCGGGGCCGATCATCAGGAGGTAGTCATGAGTCAACTCAAGCGGTATGACCCGTTCACCATTGAGCCGGTTGGCGACATTTTCCAAGGGCTCCTGCGCTCGTTTCGCGGCGGCATGGATGGTGCGCTGCCGTTCAAGGTGGACGTGACCGAGTCTGACAAGGCATACAGCGTTGTCGCAGAAATCCCGGGTGCGAAGAAAGAAGACATCGACGTGACGGTCGATCGCGGCACGGTCATGATCTCGGCCAAGGTGGAACGCAAGTCCGAGGAGAAGGAAGGCGAGCGCATCATCCGCAGCGAGCGCTACAGCGGATCCATGCAGCGCATGTTCACGCTGGACGCGGCGGTCGATGAAAGCAAGGTCGACGCTACGTACGAGAACGGACTGCTGCGCGTGACGCTGCCCAAGAAGGAAGCGTCCCAACAGCAACGCGTGACGATTCGCTGAGCGTCAGGGAGTGTGGCATGCGACTGCAATTTCTTGGCGCCACCGACACGGTGACCGGCTCAAAGTATGTGCTTGAGACCGGCGCACGGCGTGTCATGGTCGACTGCGGGCTGTTTCAGGGCTACAAGTCATTGCGCTTGCGGAACTGGGACAAGCTCGCCGTCAACCCGCACCACATCGATGCAGTCGTGCTCACGCATGCCCATATCGACCACAGCGGCTACCTGCCGCTGCTGGTCCGCAATGGGTTCCATGGCCCGGTCTATTGCACGAAAGGCACGGCGGAACTGTGCAACATCCTGCTGCCTGACAGCGCTCGGCTTGCGCAGGAGGATGCACAGTACGCCAATGCCGAGGGGTTCTCCCGCCATCATCCCGCCTTGCCGCTCTACGATGAAAAGGACGCTGCCAGGGCATTACGCCGTCTGCATCCCGTTGATTATGGCGAGCGCTTTCCCGTTGCTGAGGGCGTCGAAGCGGAGTTCCACCGCGCAGGACACATCATCGGTGCCGCTACGGCGACATTGCTGGCCGAGGGCCGTCGCATCGTCTTTTCTGGCGATCTGGGGCGGCAGGTCGATCCCGTCATGCGGCCACCCGAGCCCATTGCAGAGGCAGACACCTTGCTGGTCGAATCCACCTATGGCGATCGCGTGCATCCGGAGGGCGACCCGCTCGATGCACTCCAGCAGGTGGTGCAGCGAACGATCGGGCAGGGCGGTACGCTGCTGATTCCCGCCTTTGCGGTGGGGCGTACGCAAGAGCTCTTGTACTGCCTCTACATGCTGATCCGCGAACATCGGATCCCGCATGTGCCGATCTACCTAGACAGCCCGATGGCCGAACTAGCGACCGGGGTGTTTGCACATCATGTTGACGATCTGCATATCGAGGCTGCCGACTGCCAGGCCGCCTGTGCGTTGGCCATTCCGGTGCAGAGCCCCGAACAGTCGAGGCATTTGGGAAGCGATCGCGCGCCTAAGATCATCCTTGCGGCAAGCGGTATGGCAACGGGCGGCCGGGTGTTGCATCACCTCAAGAGCTTTGGTGGCGGCAAGCGCAACGCCATCCTGATGTCTGGGTTCCAGGCGGCCGGCACACGGGGAGCGGCACTGCTGGCCGGTCAGCGGGCGCTGCGTGTGCACGGACGTGAGGTCGCCATCCGAGCCTCGGTTGAGCAGATTCAGAATCTGTCCGCCCACGCGGACGCCAATGAACTAATGGCCTGGTTACGGGGCTTCACGCGGCCGCCACGGCAGACCTTCATCGTGCATGGAGAGCCCGCCGCCAGCGACGCCTTGCGCCAGCGCATCGAGCATGAACTGCAGTGGTCAGTCCGCATGCCGGAGTATCGCCAGTCCTACGATCTGGAGGGGCCATGACCGCGCCGGTCGTTGGTTTGGATCCGCAGCGTGTGCTGATTCCCATGCCGGGCTGCGAAGCCGCCACCATGCGCCTTGCCACACCGCTGAGCGCCGAGTTGGGCCATGCGGCCGTGAGCCACTTCCCTGACGGTGAATCCTATGTGCGGCTCTACACGCCCGTGCAAGGCGCCGAAGTTGCCATTGTCTGCACGCTCGATCATCCTGACGAGAAGCTGCTACCGCTGCTCTGGCTCGCAATTGCCACACGCCAAGGCGGGGCGCGCCGTGTTGGATTGATTGCGCCGTACTTGGCGTACATGCGTCAGGACGTTGTCTTCAATGCGGGCGAGATTCGCGCCGCAGAACACTTTGCCGTCTTGCTGAATCCGGTCTTCGACTGGCTTGTTACGGTGGATCCGCACTTGCATCGCATTTCGCATCTGTCGGAGGTCTATCGCATGCCGACCGTCGCCGTGGAGGCCGCGGCTGCCATTGCCGCATGGATCCAAACCCATGTGCAGGCGCCGTTCCTGATCGGGCCCGACGACGAAAGCAGGCAGTGGGTCGAGCATGTGGCCGGCATTTGCCAGGCGCCATGGGCAGCATTGACCAAGACGCGACACAGTGCGTGGCACGTGGAGATTGCGGATTTGCCGAATATTCCAGCGCGGTGCGTGCCTGTACTGGTCGACGACATCATCTCGACCGGGCGCACGATGCTCGCCGCAGCAAACTTGTTGCGGCGCGCCGGCAAACCGCGGCCGGTTTGCGTTGGCGTGCACGCTGTGTTTGCCGCCGACGCGTACAGCCAGCTTTGCGCGGCGAGTGCAGAGATCGTGACGTGCGACACCATCCCTCACCCCTCGAACGCGATTGCACTCACAGAGCCGTTGGTTGACGCCGTTTCAAGCATGTTCGATTTACCCCTGCCTTCAGGCAAGCAGGTGCTTGTTTGACCAGGGCACTTTCGTATCTGGAGGCCATCATGAAAGAGATCAGGTTCCTGCCTGACGAGCCGACATACTGCGACGCTGGGCCGCGTCTGCAATGCCGCGCGTCGGTCGATGGCAGTTCCGCAAGCTATGCAATCACGGCGGAGGCTCTGGAGGACCACTTTGGCGCCCGCTCCTGCCGGTCGGACGATCTGCTCAGCGCATTCAAAGAGCACCGCGGTGATATCGAAGACGTCGCGCGCATGCTGTTCGAGCAGACTGGTTCCAAGGAGATCACGCTACACAGCGGACACTTCCGGTTTGCAGGCTGACGCGCATGTCATGAGCACGATCTCCATGCTCTCGGCTGACGTACCCGTCGCGCCGCCGGGATGCCTCAAGTTCAAGGCGCTTGGCATTGACACGTGGCAGGAGCACGTCATCTACATGCACCCGGACAGCGCGATCTGCCGGTCGGAGGGCTTTGCCGCGCAGGCGCGTGTGGAAGTCCGCATCGGGCAGCGATCTCTGATCGCCACGCTGAACCTGGTGGGATCGGGACTGCTGGAAAAGCATGAGGTGAGCCTGTCAGCCAGCGCGGTCGATTCGCTGATGGCGCGCCCCGGGGACGAAGTGTGCGTTACGCACGCGCCGTCGCTTGAGTCGCTGCGCGCCCTGCGTGCAAAGATTTACGGTGGGCATCTGGACGCGAAGCAATTGCAGGAGATCATTGCTGACATCTCGCACGAGCGCTATGCCGATGTCCATATCGCAGCATTTCTCAGCGCGTGCGCAGCCGGCCGCATGACCATCAAGGAGACCATCGACCTCACACAAGCCATGGTCGACTCGGGCGAGCGGCTGCGTTGGGATCGCGCGGTCGTGGCAGACAAGCACTGCGTGGGCGGTCTGCCCGGCAATCGCACCAGCCCCGTCGTCGTTGCCATCTGTGCGGCGGCGGGGCTGCTGCTGCCCAAGACTTCATCGCGTGCGATCACCTCGCCAGCGGGTACCGCCGACATGATGGAAACACTCACCCGCGTCAACTTGACCGCTGCGGAGCTGCGATGCGTAGTGGGGCAGGTTGGGGCATCGCTCGCGTGGGGTGGGGCGTTGAGCCTCAGCCCGGCGGACGACGTCTTGATTCGCGTGGAAAGGGCCCTTGATGTGGACAGCGATGCGCAGCTCGTGGCGTCCATTCTTTCCAAGAAGATTGCAGCCGGGTCCACGCATGTGTTGATCGACGTGCCTGTAGGCCCGACGGCAAAAGTTCGCAATGTCGAAGACCTTGCGCGCCTTGAAATGCTGCTCAAGCGTGTGGCCCAGGCGTTCGGGGTGCAGGTGCTGATGGTGCGCACGGATGGTGCGCAGCCCGTCGGCCGCGGGATCGGTCCTGCGCTGGAAGCAAGAGACGTTCTGGCCGTACTGCAGCGCTCGCCAACGGCGCCCTTCGACTTGCGGGAACGGTCGTTATTGCTCGCTGGCGCATTGCTGGAGTTTTGCGGCGCCGCTGTTGCCGGAACGGGGCTCGACATGGCAACCGGCCTGTTGGATAGCGGTGCTGCATGGCGGAAGTTCGAAGCGATTTGCGAGGCGCAGGGCGGTTTGCGCATCCCCGGAGAAGCCGTTTTCCGCCGCGACGTCGTTGCCGAGCAAAACGGCATCGTCACCAACATCGACAACCGCCACCTTGCCCGCATCGCAAAACTTGCGGGCGCACCGATGCGTCAAGTCGCGGGGGTGGAAATGCATGTGCGACTGCGCGATCAAGTGAGCGTCGGACAACCGCTGTTCACGATTCACGCGCAAGCCTCGGGCGAGCTGGAGTATTCGTCGGCATATGCGTTGACGCATGCCGTGGTGGGTCTGTCTCCGATGGGTGGTTGACATCAAGCACCAAACGAAAGGCACATTGCTTTACAATCCACGCATGCCACGTGCGACTGCAAGCATCTCGCTTCGGGCGATGCTGTTGTTGACCATTGTGTTGATGCAGCTGCTAAGCCCGCTTCTGCACGGCCATCTCGGAACACCGAAACAATTTGGCCTGCACGTGCACACCGCGCTTCCTGCTGCGGTTGATTCTCATTTTCACTTCACATCGTTTGCCCACCGTCCTCCCATTGAGGAGACGGTCGCCATTGGCCTTCATGACTGGGCATTGACGAGCCAGGAACCCTTTGAGGTGGACGTCGAACCTGCCATTGGCCCGGCGGAGCTTGGCGCATTTCTTTGGGCAGCCGCGGCGGCCGGGGTATCCGCGCTGACGTTCCTCCTGCTCGCGGCGCTTGCTGGCGCCGCGGTATTTCGTCCCGCCTATCGGCCGGCGCCTGTTCGAGCGCGCTGGCGCGATCGCATCAATCGGCCACCTCCGGCCCAAGCACCTCCGCTGCAGTCCTGATCCGTACCCGGTTGACGGCCGGCGTGCGCGTTGCTCTGCAACTTGTTGACTTGCAGCAAGCCTCTCGTGTCTGCATTGGCGATGATGAATGTGCCAGAAGCGTGGTCTTTTGGTGCATTTCGCTCGCCTAACGCTACGCGGCAGTAGCAACTCCGCTTTCCATTGGCCCTCCACCGTAAGAGCTTGTCGTTCGCATCGCATGGAAATGCTGGGCGACGGTTGATCTTGAGGTCGCCCGCGTATGCGCGGCAATCAGAGGCGGCGTCAGTGGCGTTGCCTCCGAGGATTGGAGTCAGGCATGTCTTTCAAACGAATCATCGCGGCCAGTGCGTGTATTGCGCTGATCGCGTTTCCCCTTGAGCAGGCCGCTGCGCAAGCAGGCACGCAGATGGTGCCGCTATCGGCTGAGCAGGCGCGCGCTCTCGGCGTGCGTTTCAGCCCGGTCGCCGCTTCTTCAGGGCTGGAGGTCGGCACGCATGGGCGTGTCGTCTTCAAGCCGGATGCGCAATATGTGGTGGCCGCCCCATACGCGGGCATGGTGCCCCGGGTGTTGGTGTCGGTCGGGCAAACCGTCCGGGCGGGCCAGCCGCTGGCCGGTTTTTTGAGCCCGCAACTCTTCGAAACCAGCCGCGCACTGACGGAAGCCAACTCGCAGGCGCGGCTCGCGCAGCAGTCGCTCGCGCGCGACAAGGCGCTGTACGACGACGGCATCATCGCTGCAAGCCGCTGGCAGGCAACACAGGCGCGGGCCGCTGAGGCCGGTGCCATGGTCAAGGCGCGCAAGGCAGAGCTGGCCTCCGCAGGCATTGCATTCAGTGGCGCGGGTGGAGAGGCGCAATTGGTTTCCAGCCGTGGCGGTGTGGTGTCCGAAGTCAACGCCGTTCCGGGGGCGCGAGTCGACGCGGCGGCACCGCTGTTCAGGATTGTTGATCCGGCGGCGCTGGAGCTGGACCTGCTCGTTGGCCGCGACATACCGGTGCCGGCCCCAGGCGACCGGGTCGAGATTGCACAACGCGGCGCGGGCGGCACCGTCATTGGTGTTGCACCTTCCGGTGATGGCACAGCGGGTGTGCGTGTGCGCGCGTCGCTGGAGCGACGTGGGGACCTGCGTGCCGGAGAGAGCGTCAACGTCACGCTCAAGCTGCGCAGCGCGGCCAATGCAAACGCTCCGGACCTGCTGCGGGTGCCTGTGGCCGCGTTGGTCTACGTGCGGGGCGTGCCCGGCGTATTCGTCGCGACCGATAAAGGCTTCCGCTTCCAGGATGTGGCCGTCGCCAGTACAGACGACGCCATCGCCGTCGTCCGTGCCAACCTGCCAGCGGGTACACGCGTGGCGGTGACAGGTGTCGGCGCGCTCAAGGGCTTGCTGGCGGGAGAGCAGTGATGTTGCCCCGCCTGATTGAGTTTTCTTTGCGCCAGCGCGTGCTGGTGCTGATCGCGGCTGGCGTGCTCGCTGTGGCCGGCGTGTGGGCGTATCTGAACCTGCCGATCGACGCGTTTCCCGATATCTCGCCGACGCAGGTCAAGGTCGTGCTGAAGGTGCCGGGCATGACCCCGGAGGAGGTCGAGCAGCGGGTCTCCACGCCCATCGAGCAAGAGCTGCTCGGCCTGCCGCACAAGACGATCGTGCGCTCGGTGTCCAAATATGGCATCAGCGACGTGACCGTCGATTTTGAGGAGGGCGTAGACGTCTACTGGGCGCGCCAGCAAGTCTCGGAGCGTCTGGCCGGCTTGGCGCGCGATCTGCCATCGACCGCCGTGGGCGGTCTGGCGCCCATCACCACGCCGTTGGGCGAGATGTTCATGTTCACGGTGGAGGGCGATGGCTATTCCCTGGCCGAGCGGCGCCGCGTGCTGGACTGGGTGATCCGGCCAGCGCTGCGCACCGTGGCAGGCGTAGCCGACGTCAACGCCCTGGGCGGCGAGGTGCGCAGCTACGAGGTGACGCCTGACCCCGCCCGGTTGCGCGCCCGCGCCGTCACCCTGGAGCAACTGCGTCAGGCGCTGGATGCCAACAATCGCAACGACGGGGCAGGGCGGCTGGACCGCGGAGACGAGCACTGGGTCGTGCGCGTGGAAGGTGGGATACGCGGGCTGGACGATTTGCGAGCGATTGTCGTCGTGCCGGCGCAGGGCCTGACTTCCGCCCCTGCGGTCACGGTTGGCGATGTTGCGACCGTGCGGCTGGGCGAGGCCACCCGCAACGGCGCTGTCAGCAAAGACGGCAACGGTGAAGCGGTTGAAGGGCTGGTGCTGGGCCTGCGCGGCAGCGATGCCCGCAAGCTGGTCGAGGCGGTGCAGGAGCGGCTGGACGCGCTAGCGCCCCAGTTGCCGAAGGGCATGTCGACCCACGTCTTCTACAACCGCGGCGAGCTGGTAACCCGTGCGGCCAACACCGTGGTTCGCGCCCTGATTGAGGCCAGCGTGCTGGTCGTCATCACCTTGTACGTGTTCCTGGGCGGGGTACGGGCTGCCCTGGTCGTGGCGACCACACTGCCGCTGTCGATGCTGGCGACCTTCCTTCTGATGCGCTATGTGGGTCTGACGGCCAACCTGATGAGCCTCGGCGGGCTTGCCATTGCGCTGGGCATGCTCGTGGACGCAGCCGTCGTTGTGGTCGAGAACATCGAGACGGCCATGGCGCGCGCGCAAGACCACAAGACAGACCCCGCGCTGCGCGGTGCGGTCATCCGCCATGCAGTGGCAACGGTAGCGGTACCGATGCTGTCGGGCGTTTCGATCATTGCCATCGTGTTCCTGCCGCTGCTGTCACTACAAGGTCTGGAGGGCAAACTCTTCGGGCCGGTGGCGCTCACCATCGTGCTAGCGCTGGCCTCGTCCGTGGTGATTGCATTTACCGTGGTTCCGGCGCTCGCTTCGTTGCTCTTGCTGGCGCATGCAGATGAGCCGCCCTGGTTGATGCGAAAGGTCGCGAGCGGTTTTGCGCGAACTCAAGCCTGGACGACAACGCATCGCCGCACGGTGTTCGGCCTGGCCGGGGCGGCCTTGGCGCTGGCCGTGGTGTTGTACATGTCGGTCGGTAAGACATTCATGCCGACGATGGACGAGGGCGACCTGATCGTGCAGTTGCAAAAAGCGCCGTCCGTTTCGCTCACGGCGTCGCTGGACATGGACCAACGCGTGCAGCAGGCGCTGCTCAAGGAGGTGCCGGAAATACGCTCGATCGTCGCGCGCTCGGGCTCGGATGACCTTGGCCTTGACCCGATGGGTCTGAACGAAACCGATACCTTCCTGGTGCTCAAACCCAAGGAACAATGGCGCGGCAGCAAGGAAGACATCGCGATTGCGATCCGGCGTGTGATGGAACGCTTCCCAGGCTTGATCTACGGCTTCACCCAGCCCATTGAGATGCGTGTCTCGGAGATGCTGACCGGCACACGTGGCGACGTTGCCATCAAGCTGTTTGGCAGCGACCTTGCCGCCATCGATGCAGCCGCGCAGGCCATTGCTGCCAAGGTCCGCACCATCCCGGGCGCGGCAGAGGTGATTGCGCCCAGCAACAGCGGGGTGCAGTACCTGAAAGTGTCGCTGGACCGCGCAGCGGTCGGTCAGGCCGGCTTCTCCGGCGACACCCTCCAGGCGCAACTGCGCGCCCTGATCGAGGGCGACCGGATTGGCGTGGTGCCTGAGGGCATCGTTCGCACGCCGTTGATTTTGCGTGGCGGAGCAGGCCTGCGGCAGGCACCCGAAAACCTGACCAGCCTTCTGGTAATGGCGCCCGACGGCAAAGCATGGCCGCTCACCTCTCTGGCGCGCATCGAACGCGTGGATGGGCCCGTGCGCATCAACCACGAAGACGGCGCCCGGTTTGCCGTGATCCAGGCCAATGTCGATGGTCGGGACCTGGCGGGTTTCGTGCAGGAAGCCCAGGCGGCAGTCAGCGGTATTGGCACGTTGCCAAAAGGATTGCGGGTGGTGTGGGGCGGCCAGTTCGAGAACCAGCAACGCGCTGCAGCGCGTCTTGCGTTGGTTGTCCCATTGGCCCTATGCGCAATCTTTCTCTTGCTGATGTTGACGTTCCGCTCGGTGCGGCAGGCGGTGCTGGTGGTTGCCAACATTCCGTTCGCGCTCGTCGGTGGCATTGCGGCGCTGCGGATATCGGGCGAATACCTGTCGGTGCCGGCCTCCGTTGGCTTTATCGCGCTGCTCGGGATCGCGGTGCTCAACGGCGTGGTGCTGGTTTCGCACTTCAACACGCTGCTGGAGTCCGGCTTGAGCATGGCGCAAGCCGTGCGCGATGGCGTGCGAGACCGTCTGCGACCCGTCCTGATGACGGCCTGCATTACCGCACTGGGGATGATTCCGCTGCTGCTGGCCAGCGGGCCGGGGTCAGAGATTCAGCGGCCGCTGGCGATCGTGGTATCGGGCGGGCTGATTTCTTCGACCGCGCTGACGCTGCTGCTTCTGCCCCTGCTGTTCGAACGTTTTGGGTTGCCTCGGCCGCGTGCGGCCGCTGGGCAGGGAGATTCGCAATGAGGTTGGATCTGTTTCGCATCGTATTGGCGGGAGCGAGCACGATGCTGCTTTGCAGCGCCGCCGCGCAAGCGCAAATCTCGCCGGCCTATCTGCCGGCGGAGAGCGCAGTGCGCGAGGCCGTTGCGCAATCGCCCGACGTGCTGGCGGCAGAAGCCCGCCGCGATGCTGTACTCGCTCGAGCTGAGGGCATCCGCGCTGGCACAGCGGAAACCGTCGTGCGCGCAATTGGCCAAGGGCGCCAGGTGCGCGATCCCTCCGAGCGCCATGCCGAAGGGCAGATTGCGGTGGAGCGGCCATTGCGGCTTTGGGGCAAAGCGCAAGCCGATGGGCAACTGGCCGATGCCGCCGCCGAGGCGGGTCAGCTTGCCGTCAAGGATGCGCGCCACGAAGCATCGCGCCAGATTCTGGCCCTCTGGTTTGGTGCCGTGCGCGCAGGACAGGCACGCTACGCAGCGCAGGAGAACGCCAAAGGGGCGGCTGACCTGGCGGCGCTGACTGCCCGGAGGGTGCAACTGGGCGATGCCTCGCGCCTGGAGGCCGAACTGGCCGCGGCCGATCGGGCGCGCACCCAAGCCGCGCTGGCGACAGCCGCTGCAGCGGAACAGACCGCGCAGGCGGAGCTGCAAGCCCGCTTTCCAGGGCTTGGCCATCCCGCGTTTGGCCCCGATCCCGCGCTGCCCGCATTGCCGCAAGATCCGCCAGATCGATTACGTACCCAGTACATCCAGGACAGCCACGAATATCGCCTTGCCATGGCAGAAGAGGCCCAGGCGCAGCATATGGCCAAGCGCGCCGATCTTGATCGCCGGCCTGACCCGACCGTCGGCATGTTTGTCACGGTGGAGCGCGGCGGTGCGGAACGCATCATGGGTGTGAGCATTGCCATGCCGATCGGCTCGGCGCATCGTCGCTCAGCGGCTGCGGCGGCCGCTGCCGATGCGGAAACGGCCGCACGGCGCAGACTGGGTGCCGAGCGTCGGCTGGGTGCCGAATTCGATGTCCTCTACGGCAACTTGCAAGGAAAACGGACGAGCGCGCAGGCGCAGATGGAAGCGGCTACGCTGCAAAGGAGCGCATCCGACCGGGCAACGCGCGCATATCGTGCAGGTGAGTCGGGCTTGACTGAGCTACTGGCAGCACGTCGTAGTCTGGCCGAGTCCGTGCTGGCCGAGCGGCTCGCACGCGTCGACCTGCTGGAGGCAGACAGCCGCCTGCAGCTCGATCTGCATCGGATGTGGGACTTTGACGATTGATCTGCCGCGGCTTCAACTTTCACTCAACACACTTTGGATAACGCTATGCAGTCCGAACTGAAATACTCCCTCACCATGCGCTCGCTCCATTGGCTCGTGGTTCTGGCGGTGCTGATCGCCGTCGTGGCTATCGAGATCATGGATTTCTTCCCGAAAGGCAGCGCTGAGCGTGCCGCTTTATTCATCATTCACCAGACAGCGGGGCTCTCCGTGTTCGCCCTGATGGTGTTGCGTCTGCTGGCCCGGGTGGGCACGCAGGCACCGCCTCCCGTGCCGGGCACACCGCTGGTGCAGCTTGTCGCGCGACTCACGCACGGCGTGCTCTATGTCCTGATGGTCGGCATGCCCGTTTTGGGCTTGCTGGCACTGGCCTTGGCAGGCAAGCCGATTCAACCATTCGGGCTGAATCTGACGCTGGCGTTAGCGCAGGACAAGTCGTTGGCCCACTTGGCCAAGGAAATTCATGAGTCGGGCGCCACGGTCGTCTATATCGTGGTCGGGCTGCATGCTGCCGCGGCGCTCTGGCACGAGTTCATCCTGAAGGATCGGCTGCTGCGCCGCATGATCTAGCCCACATGGAAACCGCGCAGACAAGAGCCTCAGCGATGCACGCCACGCGCTTGCTTGCCAACGTTGCATTGCTTGCCTTGTCGGTGCTGACCTTGGCGGCGGGGCTATGGGCGCGGTATCTCGGTGCCGATGTGCTCGCGCAGCAACTCTGGCTGATTGGCGTCGCTCCGAACTGGCTGGTCTTGGCCGTCTCGATTGTTCGGTCACTGATGCGGCGGCAGGCCGGGGTGGATGTTCTGGCGGTGATGTCGATCACCTTTGCGCTCTTGTCGGGCGAGGTGCTGGTCGCCTCGGTCATTGCGTTGATGCTCGCGACCGGGCGCGCGTTGGAAGACTTTGCCCAGGCGCGTGCGCAGCGCGAGATGACTGCGTTGCTCGGTCATGCGCCCAAGCGAGCCAATCGCTTCGACGACGGACAGTGGCACCAAGTCAGCCTGGAGAAGGTGCAAGCGGGTGACCGGTTGCTGGTACGACACGGTGAAGTCGTGCCGGTGGACGGTACTTTGTCCGAGCCCGCAGATCTGGATGAATCCACGTTGACAGGAGAATCGCTCACCCGCCATCGCCAGGCAGCCGATGCAATTTGCAGCGGCGTGCTGAATGTCGGCGCCGCCTTCGAAATGATCGCGAGTGCGTCGGCCGAGAAGAGCACGTTTGCGGGCGTTGTCCGGCTGGTCAGTGCAGCGCAGGCGGAGCGCAGTCCTTCCGTCAGGCTGGCTGACCGGTATGCACTTAGCTTTGGAGGCATTGCCGTTCTGCTGGCGGGGGCAAGCTGGATCGTCACGGGTGACCCGGCGCGTTGTCTTGCCGTGCTTGTTGTGGCTACGCCGTGTCCGTTGATCCTGGCCGTGCCAGTCGCCATCGTTTCAGGGCTGTCCCGTTGCGCCAAGCGAGGCGTACTGGTCAAGGGCGGCGGCGCACTGGAGCGGCTGGCGTTGGCCGACACGCTGTTCTTCGACAAAACGGGCACGCTGACCAGCGGATATGCACGACTGGTCGACGTTGAATGTGCACCGCAGTACACGTCCGATGTTGTGCTGGGCTTGGCCGGTTCACTCGCACAGGCATCGAATCACGTTACGGCAGAAGCCGTCGCCAAGGCCGCGCGCGAACAGGGCGCAACGCTGCAGTTGCCGAGTGCAGTGGTTGAGAGTCCGGGGGCCGGCGTTTGTGGCCGCGTTGAAGGTCATGTCGTTTCCATCGGCTCGTTGCCCTATGTTTTGGGTTCGTCCAATGTGCCGCGCTGGGTAGAAGCGTTCGTCAAGCGGGTGAGCTATGCCGGCGCGTCGGCTGTCTTTATCGGCGTGGACGGCGAACTGGCGGGCGCATTGCAGTTGATTGACCGCCTTCGTCTGGAGGCGCCCCGCGCCCTGCGACTCTTGCGTCAAGAGGGCATGAAGCGCCAAGCGATGTTGACCGGGGATCGGGAAGATGTTGCCGAATCCGTTGCATCCATGTTGGGGGTGACGGAGGTCTATGCGGCCCTGTCGCCGGCGGCCAAGCTCGCGGCGATTCGGAATGCACGCACCGCGGGTCGGGTGGTCATGGTTGGCGATGGCGTCAACGATGCACCAGCGCTTGCTGCTGCGGACATTGGCGTGGCAATGGGCGCGCGCGGCGCAGCTGCGTCTTCGGAAGCTGCAGACATTGTCTTGTTGGTGGACCGCCTGGATCGGCTCGTTGATGCGGTCCGGATAGCGCACCGCACACGCCGCGTCGCGCTGCAGAGCGTGATGATCGGCATGTCGTTATCGCTGGCCGCCATGGTTGGCGCTGCGCTCGGTTATCTGCCGCCGTTGGCAGGCGCAATGCTGCAGGAAGTCATTGATGTGTTGGCGATCGCCAGCGCGTTGCGAGCGCTACGGCCAACAGAAAACGAGGCAACCGGTTCACTCGTCTCTGCAGACGTCGAGCGCCTCAAGGCCGAACACGCGGAGCTGGAACCCATTCTGAGCCGGATCCGCGTGGTCGCAGACTCGCTTCCCCATATGGAAGGCGGCGCGGCAAAAACCGCGTTGCTGTCGCTCAATCAGTCCTTGGCCGAGGTGCTGGTGCCGCATGAGCGCCGAGACGATACCCAGCTCTATCCGGACGTCGCCCGCCTGCTCGGTGGAGATGACCCGATGGCGGCAATGAGCGCGATGCATCGCGAGATATTCCGCATCACGAACCTGCTCGGCCGGATCGTGGCAGATGTGTCCTCTGACGGACCCGATGCCGCAGTGACACAAGAGCTGCAACGCTTGCTCTACGGGCTGGATGCCGTCGTGCGGCTGCATTGCGCACAAGAAGACGAACTGTTCCATGTGCTCGGTGGAGAGGCTTGAGCGCCATGGCAAACCTGCTCGTATTGTTCGCGACCGTCCTGCTGCTGAATGTGATGCCGGCCTTTGCTCCGCCGACGTGGATGGTGATGTCATGGATCGGTTTCTCACGGCCTGATGCCAATCCGGTGCTCCTTGCGGGCGTTGCCGCTTGCGCAGCAACCCTGGGCCGCCTGGTTTTGGCGCGGCTATCCTGCACGCTTGTCCGTAACCGCTGGATGCGCGAGGCGGATCGTCAGAACATCGATGTGGTGCGCGCCTGGCTCGAAGACCGCAAAGGCATGACGGTCGGGCTGATGCTCGCGTACGCCTTCAGCCCGTTCCCGTCCAACTACATCTTCATCGCCTACGGCTTGACTGGGATGCGGCTGTGGTTGATCGGGCTCCCGTTCTTTGTTGGCCGCTGGCTAAGCTACCTGACCTGGACGCACATTGCCCAGTTGGGTGCACGCTATCTGGATGAGGAGACGGAGATCGACGGCGCGTATATGGGGGTGTACTTCATCGTGTCGCAGGTCGTGTTTCTGGCCCTCGTTTATGGGTTCGCCAAACTGGATTGGCGCTACTTTCTGCAAACGAAGCGTCTGCGCTGGCGGCGGCCGGAGTCAATTGCATCGGCCGCCAAAGACACATAGACAAGGGCAGGGCGTTGAGCACGCGCTTCAAAGCAGTCAGATGCTCACGCGGCGCAGGCGCAGCGCATTGGAGACCACCGAAACCGAGCTCAGGCTCATCGCGAGCGCCGCAATCATCGGAGAGAGCAGCAAGCCGGTCGTGCTGTATAGAACGCCGGCCGCAAGCGGCACCCCCAAGGCGTTGTAGACGAACGCAAAGCCGAGGTTCTGCTTCATGTTGCCGATCGTTGCCTCAGACAGCGTGCGTGCGCGTGCGATGCCGCGCAAATCTCCCTTGAGGAGCGTCACTTGCGCGCTATTCATCGCGACATCCGTGCCCGTGCCCATGGCGATGCCGACATCGGCCTTCGCCAGTGCTGGCGCATCGTTGATCCCGTCGCCGGCCATGGCAACGGTTCTGCCTTCGCTTTGCAGCCTCGTCACGAGGGCCAATTTATCGGCGGGCCTGACTTCGCCATGAAACTCGGTGATGCCCAGCGATTGAGCAACCGCCTTTGCCGTTACCGTGCCGTCGCCGGTGGCCATGACCACGCGGATGCCCTTGTCCTTGAGCTGCGCCAACGCTTCGGCCGTCGTCGGTTTGATTGGATCGGACACGGCAAGCAAACCGGCAAGCGCGCCATCGGCGGCAAGGTACATGACGCTCGCGCCCCGGGCTCTTAGTTCGTCCGCGCCCTGGGCCAGCGGGGCGGCGTCAATGTGCTCTTGCTCCATCAACACGGTGTTGCCAAGTGCAAGCTTCTTGCCGACGACAGACCCACGCACGCCGATGCCACTGCTGGACTCGAAATTCTGGGCGGCCTGCAATAACAATCCGCGCGATCTAGCGGCCTCTACAATGGCCGCCGCCAACGGGTGCTCGCTGCCCTGGTCCAGACTGGCCGCTAAGCGAAGCACTTCCGACTCATCGAAGCCGTTGGCGCCCAAGCAGCGTTCAAAAGCGGGCTTGCCTTGCGTGAGTGTTCCCGTCTTGTCGACCACCAGCGTGTCGACCTTGCGCAGATTCTCGATGGCGGCTGCGTCGCGAAACAAGATGCCGTTCATGGCGCCCTTGCCGCTGGCCACCATGATCGACATTGGCGTTGCGAGGCCCAACGCGCATGGGCACGCGATGATCAGCACAGCAACGGCGTTGATGAGCCCATATACCCAGCTAGGCTGCGGTCCAAAGATCCCCCACGCGAAGAGGGTGAGCAGGGCAATCGCCACCACAGCAACAACGAAAAATCCCGCAACCTGATCCGCCATGCGCTGCATGGGCGCCTTGGAGCGCTGAGCCTGGGCGACCAACTGAACGATCTGCGAGAGGACGGTCTGAGAACCCACTTTCTCCGATTCGATAATCAAGCTTCCTGCGGTGTTCATCGTGGCGCCGATCACATGGTCACCCACTCGCTTGGTCACAGGAATGGGCTCGCCAGTAATCATCGATTCATCGAGGGAACTTGAGCCTTCGATCACGATACCGTCGGTGGGAACCTTCTCGCCTGGACGCACGCGCAGACGGTCGCCGACGTGTACGTGGTCCAGGGGTACGTCCATTTCGCTGCCGTCCGGGTTGAGGCGCCGTGCGGTTTTGGGGGCAAGGCCGAGCAGCGATTTGATTGCGGCTGATGTCTGGGAGCGCGCCTTCAACTCCAGCAGTTGACCAACCAGCGTCAGCGAAACGATGACCGCCGCCGCTTCAAAGTAGACGCCGATGCGACCATGCTCTGCGAACGTCTGAGGAAACGCGTTCGGAGCGATGGTTGCGATCACGCTGTACAGATACGCGGCGCCCGCACCTAGTCCAATGAGCGTCCACATGTTTGGACTGCGGTGTATGAAGGATTGAACGCATCGCTTGAAGAATGGATAGCCCGCCCACAGCACGACGGGCGTCGAGAGGGCCAGCTCGCCCCAACTTTGCTGCGGGGCGTTCATCCAGCCATATTGGTGTCCGAACATCGCCAGGACGAACGTGGCAACGGTGAGCGGAAGCGTCCACCAGAAGCGCTGCTGGAAGTCTTTAAGTTCGGGGTTCTCTTCGTCATCCAAGTCCGGAACGATCGGTTCCAGAGTCATACCGCAGATCGGACAATTGCCTGGACGGTCTTGCCGGATTTCCGGATGCATGGGGCATGTGTAGACGGTCCCTGCTTGGGACTCGGCGGGAGCGGCCGCAGCCCGGTCTTTGTCAGCATGCCCGGCAGCTGCCGTTACGGCCCGGCCGTGCTGCTCGTGCATTGCACCGTGTCCGTCATGGTGATGGCCGGTGTGGCCACCATGCGAGTGCGTGTGATCGTGCTCAGCAGCGTGGACGTGGCGGTGTTCTTCCATTGACATCGGCTCCTATCAGTTCGACTGCTGCCAGATGCACTTGCTTGAACGGCAACATGCGTTTCTTACGCTCAGGAAACGATAAACCCTCCCATGCAGGGAGGGTCAACGGGAATTGTTGTGCGAAAGAAGCGTTGAACGCACTCCGCCCGAATCTACTTCTGCATCATGCCGCCCACACCAGGACCCATTCCGGGCCCCATTCCGCGGCCCATGCCCATTCCCATGCCCTGGCCATCCTTCATCATTTGCATCATCTCCTGCATCAGGGCCGTGTTCCGTTCCATCATGCCCCGACACGTGGCCATCTGAATGGCTTGGCCCCTTCTTGCTGCCGGTTGCATGGCGCCCGTCTGTCGCATGCTGGCCATCATGTCTTGCATGACCCTCATGCGCTCGTTCATGAGCGCTTGTCGTTCTTCTGGGGTATTTGCACGTGCCATGCGTTCCCTGATGGCACGCAGATGGGCGATCTGCGCATCAAAGTCTGCATTGCTTTGCTGAGTGGCCGTCGCGGCCGGCGGCGATGTCTTTTTTTCGTTGGATGGATCGGCGGCGAGGGCAACAAAACTCCACGCGAACAGTAACGTGGTCGATGCTGTTGCGATGAGGGTGCGTCGATTGTTTGCCATGATGAACGGCCTAGAGTGTGATGTGCGGCGGATGCCCGCACTGTCAATGTAGAGGCCAGGCACGATCGGCCATTGATGCATGTCAAGCGCTGCGGCTTGGTCTATGGAGGAGGGGATTGGGGCCCGCGTGGGAGGCGATTGTCGCGCCACGCGCGCGCCCGTCGTGATCCCTCTGCGGAAACTAGTGCATCGGCCAACCATCGATCCGTTAGAAGCTGCAGGTCCGAGCAAGCATGACTTGTGAACGTCATTGGTTCCGACCGCTCCTACGCAAAGCTGGTCCCTAAATCTCTTCCCTGAACCCTGGTAGGACAAGGGTTTTGCTTTGATTAGGGACAAACCTGCATCAAAGCCGCCGCTTGCTCTGTATCCGCTACACCGTGGAGTCAATGCAACCGTGACCCTATGGGCCTTAGCTCGATCTGGTTGACGCAACCATAGGACTAAATGTCGGCTTGATACCGCCCTTCCAAACGATATAGTGCATTTACGTCGGTGCACTTTCGCGGCCGGGGATGTATGGGACGCACACTTCAGTTTGATCGGCAGTCTCTGTATGAGCGAGTCTGGCGAGAGCCACTATCAACGCTTAGCAGGTCTTTCGGTATGTCGGATGTGGCGCTCAAGAAGATTTGTAAGAAGCTGAATGTACCTACACCGGGTCGCGGCTAAGCGGGCGCCGTTCTGCGATGCGTGCCCGACAGCATCACGGTATGAACGATTACGCGTCGTGTCTAGCGATTTTCCGAGTACATCGCGCCAGGCGCTGAGTGGATGCGCGTTTTCAGAAGGCGGTGAATTGCGAAGCGGACAATGCTGCCTTGGCAGCATGCATCGTTAACTTGCCTTTCTGTGCGTCTCGAAGTGCGGTCACGTGTTGTCCAAAACCGCGTCGACTCCGCCGAGTTTGCGCGCCGCAGGTTTCAACCGTGTGTCCATGTGCTGGGCCCATCGAGCGAAGCAGTTCATGGGTGACCGGTCCCGTGCCTCCCCGTAGCTGCTGCTCCGCTGGTTGCCGCGATCTCCATGTTGGCGCCGTCTGACTGCAGCACGTATTCAAACGATTGCCGTATGCATCGACCGAAGCATGGTCAATCTTTCACGGGGCTTTGCCGTGCACTCGGCGGATCGCTTGCAGAATGTCCCGCCAGTGCGAATAAATCAGGAAGTGCCCCGCGCCATGGATGACGTGCAGTCGTGCGTCAGGAATTCGCTCCACAAGCTTCCGGGCGCCATCCAGCGCGACGTGCGAATCCAAATCCCCGTGAAAGAACTCGACTGGTATCGAAAGCGCCAAGTCATCCGCGCTCCATCCATGCGTCACCAACAGGGCTTCAGAGACGAGATACTGCTCGCCATACTTCACGCTTGCCAACAAGCCGCGCGCGTAATTCTCACGCATGACGGGGTCGTCAAACACGCGCCGATCGGACTCGGGCACATGCAACATCGCCTGTTCGATATATCGATAAACGTTCTTCTTGATGCTTCGCACCCCGACCCGCAACAGCGGAGGGAGGAGGTTGGGGGAGTATCGCGCGACCAACATCGGCATACGGGACTGGTCGGAGAACATCTTGAGATCCTTGAAGTGCTCGATTGGCGGCGCCGCTCCAACAAGGAAGAGGCCGCACACCCGATCAGGCAAACACTGCGCGGTCGCAAGCGCGTAGGGCGTTCCGGCGCCGGAATAGCCAAGCACCACGAACCGTTGCAGACCTAGATGATCGGCAAGCGCGGCGACATCTTTTGGCCAATCCCGCACGCGCCGACCGGGCAAGGGGTCTGAATCCCCAATACCCGGGCGCTCAGGGATGATGAGACGGATCCCATATTCATCCAGGATGCGGTCATCCGGGTGGCGCAAGTGGCGCGAGCCCGCGATGGCATGCATGAGGATGACTGGCAAGCCATCGGGATTCCCGGTGTCCGACCAAACCAGTCGACGTCCATCCGGTAACGTGAGTTGGGAGTCGCGGGACTGGGTTCCTGTCGGATCGCTTGGTACGGGCGGCACATGCAGACGCGCAGGCGAGGGGGGCGTACCGTCAACCTTCAGCCACAGCGGCGTCGCATAGATGGCGTGCACCAGTTCGCTCTGCCTTTTGACGCCGACTTTCTCAAAAACTGACTTCAATTGCGTCTTGGCGGTATTGATGCTGATGCTCAGGTTTTGCGCCGCTTCATCCAGCGCACGGCCGGTGATGAGTTGCTGAATCAGCCGCGTTTCGGCCGGCGTTGTTCCGAACATCTTGCGCAAGCCGGACTCCGCGAGCGACCTCGCATTGGAACTCGCGACCCAAACCGCGAGCCGGGCCTCTTCGGTTGTCTGCCCATCACCCATGAGCCGACTCACCCAAATGCACAGGCCGCCATTGGCATCGTCGAGTCGAAGCGGTACATCTCCGCCCGGCTCGGCCATGACCTGCTGCAAGGCATCCGTCAACGCCTTCTGTGGCCGCGACACCAGACGGCCTGCGGAGATCGCCAGGCAACCGTGTTCGCGCAGCATTACCAGCAGCGTGCTATTGATGCTCACAATCGCCCCGGACGCGCCGATGACGGCAATGCCCAGCGGCAGTTGGTCGAGCGCCGCTTCGAGCAGCCGCCGATGTTCGTCCGACTCGGCAAATTGCCGTTGCAATTCAAAGGCACGGACGAAGTGGGGTGCTAGGTGTACGAAGACACCCCGCTGCGCACCGGTGTCCTGCAGCGGGGCTAGCTGGCCAGAACCGTCAAACCAGTTGGCCACCATACGTTCCGCATTTCGCGTGTCAAAGGGCAACACGGTCTCGGCCTCAAGCGCGGACACGTAATCGGCCATGCTTTCCAGCAACTGCGGCCACAGCGCTTGATCTCCTGCTGTGTCGTAAATCAAACCGATCAGCTTCGATAGCGCCGCAGCGTGAGAGTCTAGGCCGTCGTCCATGGAATCCAAGTGAGTGCTTCTACGAGAGGGGTACGTCGCTAGGTAATGGTCGCAAGATCATGCCATGCACGCGTCTTGTGGCTCAAATCCGCCACGTTGCGGACTCCATCGGCGCCTTGGTTCTGTACCCCGCCATGTTGAAGCATCCCGGTTTGCGGGTTTTCACCCGTTCGGGTGATTCGTCGGCATTCTTTCTCCTATTCAATACGCCCGAACCGAGGTGCAGTGGTCTGCAACCTCGGAACACCCTAGAGGGAGGGAAAATGAAACGCACAGCAATCGCAATCAGCGCTGCGGCGCTTGTCTTGTCCGCCTGCGGCGGCAGTGATCCGACGTCCGGAATTGACAGCCTCGCGGCACAAGTCGTGAAAGGCACGGCCGCGACCGGCGCGCCCATGCCCAGTGCCACGATCAATGCGACCTGCGGGTCGGCTTCCGGCACTGCAACGACTGCCACCGACGGTACGTATACGGTCAAAATCACTGGCGGCGGCCTGCCCTGCGTGCTGACCGCCACCAGCAGCGACGGCACCACCGTGTTGCATTCGGTGGTGGGTGGCACGGGCACCTCTAGCAGCGCGGCAGTTGCCCAGATCACGCCGCTGACGGAACTGCTGGTCGCCCAATTGGCCGCCGGTGATCCGGCCAAGTTTGTGTCCGGCTTCAGCACGAGCACGATGATTTCCGCGGACGCGGTAGCGGCAGCCAATACGGCTGTCATCGCGGCACTGAAGGCGGCGGGCCTTGATGTTTCCGCGATCACCGACATCGTCGCAGGTGCGATTACAGCTGGCAGCGGCGCGGGCTACGACGGTGTTCTGGATTCGCTCCAAAAGGCCATCACCGCCGCCAACACAACGCTGGCCGAGTTGGCGACCGCTGTGAGCACCAGTACCAGCAGCGGCACCGCGCAAGGCGCTGTTCTGGGCACGCTGTTGGCGCCTGTCGCTGCATCCTGTCCGTCGCTCAAGGGCGGCGCGCACCGCGTCATCGATTTCACCGACAGCACAACCTACACCGCTACTGTCGACGCCACCAATCTGACGGTCAGTGCTAACGGCAACAACTACACGCTAACGAAGAACGCGACGTGCGATTACACGCTGAATGATGCGAGCCACACCCGCGTCCTGGTCGCGAAATCCGGCATGGCGATCTGGATGAACGGCGGGGGCACTTCCCCCAACCCCGCTGCGGCTGGCACGGTTGGCGTGTCGTTCCCGGCGCAAACGCTCGACACGACCGCGTTGGCGGGTATATACGATCGCGTCACTTACGGGGCGGCCAGCGCGACGCCCTTTGGCGCATTCGGAACGGCGACGTTCGACGGTGCTGGGGTGAATACCACCTCCATCAACTGCACCAACGGTGTGGGAAGCTGCGCGCCTGACCCGTCGCCATCACCCCTCGGTCATGTGGTCGCCACCACGGACGGTGGCGTGGATTATCTGAACGCAGACGGCACCCCGGGTGCACATGCCTTCGGCTTCCGTAATGCGCAGGGCCAGACCGTGCTGATTGCGTATGAGAGTTCGGGCAGCGTATCGGTACTCTCCAAGCAATCAACGCTGTCGTTGCCCACCGTCGGTGCTACGACCAGCTTCTGGCAGTTCAAGTTGACACCCACTGCAACGCCTCTGCTCGTCATGGCCGACGACTCCAATTCGGTGACGGCGGTCGACTCGACCACAGGTCTGGTCACCCGGAAGTTCCAGGACAACCATACCGACCAGATTACATTCAACAGTCCGTTCGCCGGTACGCGTTACCGCGCAGCAAACGCCTGCACAAACACGACGGGTGGCGCCGGTACCTGTGCGCCTGTGGTGCAACTCCCGTTGCAGGGTGAGGGAATCAATCTGGCGATCAGTGCCAACCCCAGCAATCCGTTCCTGACGGTTTCGATTACGAAGCCCTGAACGGTCACCATGTGCCAGGTGTTTTCACACACCTGGCGCCTGGCCTATTCCATCTTGGGGAAAATGATGAAGGCACGAGGCAAATTTGCCGAGCCGATCGCACACGTGAAAGCCGTTGCGCCGGATTTTTACGTAACTTAACCCAGCCATACCACGCTGAATGCCGCACTCTGGACAATGGCTCTCGAGGCTCCAAGTGAGCTAAGGAGCATGCATTGAACCGAACCAAGCGAAAGCAGAACGCCCTGACATGGCTGGCGGCAGGCACCTGCGCTGTGGCGCTCTCCGGCTGTGCGCTGCAAGGGCCATATCGGGCGCCAGAAGCGGCCACGGCTCTCCCATGCAACGGGTTGGCAAGCCGTGCAGCCCCATGACGGCAAGGTGGAAAACCTGCTGGACTGGTGGCGCCGGTTTGACGACCCCCGCGGTGGCGGAGTTGATCCGCTTGGCCGAAACCGGCAGCCCCACACTGGCCAAGGCTGTGGCGCGAATCAACGGCGCACGCGCCACGCTGGCCTCCAGCAATGCCGATGCATGGCCGACCTTGACAGGCTACGGGTCGGCCTCGCGGGCCAAGTCCGTCATCTCGCAGGGCAATACCTCGCTCACCAGCCTGACGAGCCCACGCAGCGTAGGGGCGGGTGCCTCGTCAAATCGATCTGTTCGGCAAGAACCGCTCGGCGCGTGAGTCGTCGCAAGCCCAGTTGGATGGGCGCCTGGCTCCAGGGAAGTCCTCGCGCGGATTGCTCGGACGCATCAGGCGGCAGCTCGCCGCATTTGCACGCAGGTCACCGCCGCCAGCGTGAAGACTTGGCGGCGTGGTTGCGCTGCCGCCACTGGCGCGCCCAGCGCTCGACCACTACTTGATGAAGCGCGGGTTGCCGGTGATACAGGCGCGCTGAAATCCAAAGCCGCCGCTGGCAGGTGGCTTGGGGTTGGATCCTGACGGTGGCATTACGGGAGCCGGCGATCACACTGTGTTGACCGAGAAGCTGAGATCGACCGGCCGATACGACTTCGTTGTGCACTCGGATGCAATTCTCTCTTCAAGCGAGAGCGCATCGCGGGATGCACACGCATAAGCGCATGCATTTTCCTTCGTTGGCGCAAACACTGGTTTCCCCAATACTAAGTCGTCGCGTCTGGCGGCGCGTTGAGGTATTGGCGTGCCGTTGGCTCCTTGCACGTCAAACTCGATAGAACTCCCGATGTCATTCCGCGCTTCTCAACTCTCTTCGCGCCGCCGTGCTCTCAAGCAGCTTGCTTCCCTTGCCACGCTGGGCAGCGCGAGTCTAGGCCTGATGGCCTGTTCGCGCAGTGGCGATGGGTCAGCCGACAAGTCGGCTGGCGCTTCGGGCAGCGGTCCTGCTGTCATCAAGCAGGCGGGTGACAAGATCCGCTTCAAATATCCGGACAACCCATCCTTCGACCTGATCTACCTCGCCGACCAACTGGGTTACTTCGATGGCACCAACACACGTCCCAGCTACATCGGCAAGGTGGCTGCGCCGCAGATCATCCCGCTGGTCGGTACCGGCGAGATCGACTTTGGCTCGCGCATGGTGCCCCTCGTTATCTCCGCCTATGCCAGCGGTGCCGATATCAAGGTGGTAGCCGCGGGCGGCAAAACGCTGGAAGAAGCGCCGCACATGAAGTACTTCGTGCGCAAGGATTCCGGCATTCGCCAGCCCAAGGACCTGGAAGGCAAGACCATCGGTTTCAACAGCTTTGGCGCGTGCGCCGAGTTTGTGACCAAGACGTTCCTGCGGCAGAAGGGCGTGGACGTCAACAAAGTTAACTTCGTGGTCATCCCGGACGACCAGGCCGAACAGACGCTGGTGTCCGGCAATACCGATCTCGCCATCATTCATGCGCCGTTCTCCGGCCGTGCGGACCACGCGCAAAGCTTGGTGCGCCTGTGGAGCGACTACGACCTCGACCGTGGTCTGGGTGGCATGTCGCCGTATAGCGCGCACGGCAAGTTCATCCGCGAGCAGCCCGAGGCGGTGCGCGACGTGGTGACTGCGCTGGCGAAGGCTGGCAACTGGGTCAACGCCAACCCGGAGGACGCGCGCAAGCTGGTCTCGCAGCGCATCAAGCTGGAGTTGCCGTTTGTCGACCGCTTTGCCTATGTGGAGGATCTCGTCATCACCGAGCCACCGATCCAGTACTACATCGACGTGCTGGAGCGTGAAGGCAAGCTCGCCAAAGGCAAGGTGGCCGCGCGCGACATCTACACCAACCAGTTCAACCCCTACGCGACCGGCACCGCCGTACCCGCAAAAGCCTGAGGGTGCCGTCATGAGCAGCAAGATCGTGGCCCGTGGCGTTCGCATGGACTACACCGTGCGCAGCGATGCAGGCCAGACGGAAGATGTTGCCGTGCTGCGCGATTTTGATCTCGATATCCGCGAGGGCGAATTCCTCTCGGTACTGGGGCCTTCGGGCTGTGGCAAATCGACTTTCCTCAGCATCCTGGCGGGGCTGACCGAACGCACCGGCGGCAACATCCGCATCGACGGCCAGGCGCTGGCGGGCATCAACCCGCATCAGGGCGTGGTGTTCCAGGGCTATGCGCTGTTTCCGTGGCGCACGGTGCTGGAGAACATCGAAATCGGCCTGGAGATCCGCGGTGTGCCCAAGGCGGAGCGCCGCCGCATCGCGCAGGAACATCTTGAGCTGGTCGGCCTGACCGGTGCCGGTGCGCGCTATCCACACGAGATTTCGGGCGGCATGAAGCAGCGCGTGGCGATTGCCCGCTCGCTGGCCTACAAGCCCGACGTGCTACTGATGGACGAGCCGTTTGCCGCGCTCGACGCGCAAACGCGTGAGATCCTGCAGGGAGAACTACTGCGCATCTGGGAGCAATATCGCAAGACTATCGTGTTCATCACCCACAGCCTGGATGAGGCGATCTTCCTGGCGGACCGCATTGCCGTCATGACGCGGAGACCCGGTAGCGTCAAACAGATTCTGGAAGTGCCGCTGCCACGTCCGCGCCTGCCGGAGTTGCGCAATTCCGAGGCCTTCGTCGCGCTGCGCCAGCAGGCGTGGGACATCCTCAAGGACGAAGTGCAGTTCGCCAACCCGAGCACCACACCGCGCCCGCTGGGCGCTACGGTTGACCCACGCGAGCGTGCCGAAGGCGAAGTGGTGCATCGCCCCATGCAACACGACGCCGCTGACGAGACCGCTATTCCGGAGGCAGCACGATGAGCGCCCGCAGATTGGCGGCCCGCTTGGGCGACCGCGCGCTTGGCCTGGCCGGAGTAATCGGGTTCCTGCTGTTTTGGGAGTTGGTGCCGCGTCTGGGTATCGTGAGCGACGCCTACCTGAGCCCACCGTCGCAGGTGGTCGATGCCATCTGGCAGCTTGCGCACAGCGGGGCATTGCTCAAGCACGTGGCCGCCAGCCTGCAGCGCTCGTTGTGGGGGCTGTTGCTGGCGATCGGGTTTGGCGTGACGCTGGGCTTGCTGATGGGCTGGTTTACCCGCTTTGAAGCCATCGTCGATCCGATCCTCCAGCTCTTCCGGCAGACCTCGGCATTTGCGCTGTTTCCGGTGTTCATTCTCTTTCTGGGCATTGGCGAGCTGTCGAAGGTGGCCATCATCTTCTGGGCGTCGTTCTGGCCGGTGCTGCTGAGCACGATCGGCGGGGTGCGCCAGGTGGACAAGCTGCTGATTCATTCGGCCCGGTCGATGGGGGCGTCGAATCTGTTTGTGTTCCGCAAGGTGGTGTTGCCCTCGGCCACACCATTGATCTTTACCGGCATCCGGCTGGCGGGCACCTATTGCGTAACCGCCCTGGTAGCGGCCGAGATGATCGGCGCGCATTCCGGGCTAGGCTTCCTGACGCTGAACTCGCAAGAGGTGTTCCAGATTCCGACGATGTACGCGGGCATCCTGCTGCTGGCCTTGCTCGGGCTGGTGCTGAACACCATCCTGGCGCGCATCGAACGGCGTCTGACCCGCTGGCGCAAGGGGCTGACGCTCAATGCCTGAGCCGGTGCAAGCATGGCGCCGGCCAGCTTTAACGGGCGGCGCACGCATGCCGTCCAGGCGGCGCCGGTTGCTGGCGGCCACAGCCGTGGCTGTTGCCGCAACAGGCGCGCTGACATGGTACGGTGTGCCGGTCCTCATCCACGATGTGCCCCACGTGCCCGAGCGTTTGCCGGCGCCTGTACAGGCGTGGCTGGCCCAACATCAACCCGCGCCTGATTGGACGGCGTTGCCGCTCGGCCCCGCGTTGCGAGAGGTACAACGCCGCGGCGAGTTGGTGGTTGCCGTACGCGCCTACGCACGCCCTGCGCCGCCCGGCGTACCAACTCCTCTTGAGCCTGACAATTTCGACGCTGATCTGGCGCGCGCGCTGGCCCAGCATCTGCAGCTCAGGCTGCGGCTGATCGGTGTGCCGGCGGATGGTCATCTGCCGGAGGATGCCCGTGTCGATCTGGTGATGGCCGGCGCTGACGCGGCGCCGGCGGCATGGCAGCCTGTGCCCACCGCCTATACCGGCGGGCAGGGCGCGCTGGTGGTGTTGCGCAACGCGGCGTATCGAACCACCGACGATCTACACGGGCGCGGTGTTTGCGTCCCTCAGGGCAGCCCGTACGCGTCCGCGCTGCTTGCGCGCTACGGCGCTGTACCTCAGCTGTACCCATCGGCCATTCGCGCCATCTGGGCATTTTTGTCGGGCGACTGCCAGGCGCTGGCCGATGATGAGCGCGTGCTTGAGCGGCTCGTGCGGTTGCCCGAATGGCGCTTCTATCGAACCCTGGAGCAGGGCGTGGCGCCCGACAACGGCAAAGCACAGATCGCCCTGCGTAGCCCGGACTCCGTTTCAGCCGCGTATCTGGACCAGGTAGTGCGCTTCTGGAAGACCAGTGGTGCGTTGGCCCAGGCGCGCGAACAGCGCGCGGGCGATATCGTCTTTGAAGTGGCGCAACTGCAGGATGGCCTGGTCTGCCACAACTAGGTTTGGGGCGCGCTGGGGCCCGGTCAAAGACGATGATCGAACCGGCGTGCCAGGCACTCCCCGCCCAGTTGCACCAGTGTCACGAGCACAACCAGGATGGCGATCACGTTAAACATGACCGCGGTTTCGTAGCGCTCGTAGCCGTAGCGGATGGCCAGGTCGCCCAGGCCGCCTGCGCCAACGGCGCCGGCCATGGCGGAAGCGCCGATCATGGCGATGACAGTGACGGTCGCGCCACCCACCAAGGCCGGTAGCGCCTCGGGCAATAGCACATGGCGCACGATGTGCCAACGGCGGCAGCCCATGGCACGCGCGGCCTCCACCAGGCCATGATCGACTTCGTTCAGCCCCACTTGCGAAACGCGTGCGAAGAACGGGATCAGATGGGCGCTCAGTGGCACCACCGCTGCCCAGGTGCCCATTGTGGTGCCGACGATCAGCCGCGTGACCGGCAGCATGGCCACCAGCAGGATGATGAACGGGACCGAGCGAAAGGTATTCACCAGCACCGACAGCGTCCGATGCAGGCGGGGCTGTGGCCGTAAGCCGCCCGGCGCCGTTAGCGTGAGAACGATGGCCAGCGTCAGGCCGACGACAAAGACCACCAGACATGCACTGCTGACCATCAGCAGCGTCTCGCCCAGTGCGCGCAGGTATTTTTCAAGCATGGGCGTAGGTGCGTTTGGATCGGTCTTGTGGGTGAGTGTGCGTGGCCCACGCAACCGATGCGCCATCGGCTGAAGCGGCCCATCTCTGGCGCAACGGGCGCAGCAGCGCCAGCGTGGCTTCGGCATGGGGTGCGGCAAAGACGTGGTTGACGGTGCCGTGCTCGACCACGCGGCCATGATCGAGCACCAGCACGCGATCGCAAGCATCGCGGATCACCGCCATGTCGTGCGTGACCAGCACCACCGTCAATGCGAGGCGATGGTTGATGTCGCGCAGCAGCGCCAGGATCTGCTCCGTGGTCTCGGGGTCTAAAGCGGAAGTGGCCTCGTCGCACAACAGGATCTCCGGCCGATGCACCAGCGCACGGGCGATGCCCACACGCTGCTTCTGACCACCCGACAACTTGGCCGGATAGACGTGCGCCTTGTCCGAGAGCGCGACCAGTTCGAGCAACTCCGTAACGCGAGCGTCGATGGCATCGCGCGGCACGCCTGCCACGCGCAGGGGCAGGGCCACGTTCTCGAACACGGTCTTGGCCGAGAGCAGGTTGAAGTGCTGAAAGATCATGCCGATGCGACGACGCAGCGTGACCAGACCGTCTTCATCCAGAGCGCCGATATCGGCACCGTCGATGCGGACGTGCCCGGCATCGGGCCGCTCGAGCATGTTGATCGTGCGCAGCAGTGTCGATTTGCCCGCACCGCTGCGCCCGATGATGCCGAACACCTCGCCGCGGGCAATGTTGAACGAGATGCCATCGAGTGCCAGTGCACTCGCCCCGGGATACGTCTTGTCGACACGCTCGAATGTGATGTGCGGCGGGCGGTCTGGTAGTGCGGTCAGATGCGTCACGATGCTAGCTCTGTGAAAGGCGGTCGGGCGTGCCCTGGCCTTGGTTTCAGAACGCCGGGATCACCGAGCCTTGATACTTGCTCAGGATGAACTGACGGACCTCTTCCGACTGATAGGCCTTCACCAGCGGTGTCACCCACGGGGCGTTCCTGTCCTGCTCGCGCACGACGATGATGTTCACGTACGGGTTGTGCTCCTTTTTCTCCACCGCAATGCCGTCGCGTGTTGCGATCAGTCCGGCTTGATAGGCAAAGGTGTTGACGATGGCGGCGGTATCCACGTCCGGCAACGAGCGCGCCAGCACCACTGAGGCGCTCTCCACCCATTCGAGCTTCTTCGGATTGGCGGTCACGTCTGCCAGCGTTGCCGTGCCGGTATACGGGTCGAAGCCGTCGCGCAGCCTGATCAGGCCGTGGTCACGCAGGATGACGAGCGCGCGGGTCTGGTTGCTCGGGTCATTCGGCAGGCCGATACGGGCGCCGACCGGCAGCGCCTCGAGCGACTTGTATTTGCGCGAATAGAAGGCGATCGGAGAGATGAGCGTATTGCCCACCGTCACCAGCTTGTAGCCGCGCTGCTTGACCTGGTCGCGCAGGAAGGGGATGTGCTGGAACGCGTTGGCATCCAGGTCGCCGTTGTTGAGTGCCTCGTTCGGGCTTGCCGTACCGGTGATGACGATGGGCTGAACCTTCAGCCCCTGCTTCTCGGCCACGCGGGTCACTACCTCCCAGATCTCTTCATCGACGCCGCCGCGCACGCCGACCTTGATCGGCTTGTCAGCCGCCTGTGCGGGACCGGCCCCGAGGGTGATGGCAGCCGCTGCGGCCAGGAGTGTTTGGAGGAGCGAGCGTCGGTTCATGGTGATGGCGATGTTCTGGACAGAGAAGCGAATTGCCAGTCTAGGGTGGGGCGCTCTGACGGGTCCACGAACAAAACCGAGCTTGCAAATTCATCGGATGCAGCAGCCCCGGGTGCATGGGCAATCCGCATATCGAACCAAGGATTGCTTCGTTAGCGCTGCGCTGCATGGGCGGTATGGTGACTGCTTGTCCATGAGCGGAGCACGCCGTGAGCGACTCGCACGTCCGCCAGTTGCACCTGAACGTCAACATCCTGCACTCCGGTTTTGTGCCGTCTGCCTGGCGGCTTGCCGAGAGTGACCCTGCTGCGTTTGTCGATGTACAGCACTATGTGAACGTGGCGCGGATTGCGGAATCCGCCAAGTTCGATGCCGTGTTCCTGGCCGACAACGCGGCCATCGTCGACCAGATCCATTTCCGGCCCATCACCGCGCTGGAGCCGACGGTGCTACTCGCCAGCATTGCGGCGGCGACCACGCATATCGGCCTGATCGGCACGGCCTCCACCAGCTACAACGAGCCCTACAACATCGCGCGGCGCTTTGCCACGCTCGACCACGTGAGTGGCGGGCGTGCGGGCTGGAACGTGGTCACGACGGCGGATCTGCCATCGGCACGCAACTTCGGTCTGGATGCCGTGCCGGACCATGCCGAACGCTACGCGCGTGCAGATGAGTTCACGGGCGTCGTCAAGGCGCTCTGGAACAGCTGGGCAGACGATGCCTTTGTTGGCGACAAGGCCGGCGGGCGCTTCGTGAATGCGAGCAAGGTGCAGCCGCTTGCCCATCGTGGCGCGTTCTTCCGTGTGCATGGGCCGTTGAACCTGCCGCGCTCGGTGCAAGGGCATCCCGTGCTCGTCCAGGCCGGTGCTTCGTCGGATGGCCGCGAACTGGCAGCGCGTCATGCCGAGGCGGTGTTCTCGGCGACGCAGAGCTTTGACGAGGCGCTGGCTTACGCGCGCGGCCTCAAGGCGCGCGCACAGGCACTGGGGCGCGGTGCAGAGGCGATCCGCGTGCTGCCGGGCCTGACCACCATCCTGGGCGCCACCGAGGCGCAGGCACGCGCGCGGCGCGATCAACTGGTCGACCTGATCCCGTGGGACTACAGCCTCACGCGGTTGGCCGGCATCCTCGGTATTCCCGTGGATCGGCTCCAGCTCGACGCGCGCCTTCCAGACGATCTGCCGCTGCCCAACAACGGCAATGGCAATCACACGTTCTTCACCGTCACGCTGGCCCTGGCACGCAAGCAGGGGCTGACCGTGCGCGCGCTCATCCGCGAACTGGCCGGCGGCAGTGGGCACCGCGTCGTGGTCGGCACGCCGGAGCAGATCGCAGACGACATCGAACACTGGTTCCGCCATGGCGCGGCCGATGGCTTCAACCTGATGCCTGATGCACTGCCCGGCGGGTTGCAGGATTTTGTCGACTCGGTTGTGCCCATCCTGCAGCGGCGCGGGCTCTTCCGTACCGCCTATGCAGGCCGGACCCTACGCGAACACTTTGGGTTGGCGCGGCCAGCCAGTCAGGTGGAGACGCGCGCTGTCGCATAGCCGCAGAGCCTCTAGGCACCTTCGTTGTGCCCCGTTTCCAGATCAACCCGTATCGTTTTGACCTTATGAACACACCACGCGATCTCCATCTCCATCACCGGCTTCAGGATGCCATTGCCGCGTTGCCGGCCCTGGCCGAGCGCATCGGTGAAGAAGCCGCCGCGCGCGAGGTGCGGCGTGTATTGCCGTACGAGGGCTTCGCGCGTTTTCGCGAGTCTGGGCTGGGTCTGCTGCGTATTCCTGCGGAGTGGGGCGGACTCGGCGGGTCGCTGGTCGATCTGTTCGAGACGATTGCCACGCTGGCTGCGCAGGAATCAAACGTGGCCCACGCGCTGCGCATCCACTACGACCTGACGGAGGTGATTCGCCTGTCGCCGCTCACGACGTTCCACCAGACGCAGCTCGATCGGCTGCTGGCCGGCGCCATCTTTGGCGGTGGCTCCACCGAGCGCGGTACGTCGCGCCCGGGGGAGATCACCACCACGCTCCAGCGCGATGGCGAGCACTACCGCCTGAGCGGCCGCAAGTACTACACAACCGGCACGGCATTCGCCGACTATGGCCGTTTCAACGTGCACGACGAGGCGGGCGCCGATCTGCAGATCATCATCCCGGTGGCACGCACGGGGGTGCAGGTGGTCGATGACTGGGATGGCATGGGCCAGCGCATGACCGCTAGCGGCAGCATCGTCCTCGATCACGTGCAGGTGCTGGCTGACGAGGTGGCCCCGCGCATCGCCAGCACGCTGGTCGGCCGCCATACGGGTGCGCTGCGGCAGTTGCACCTCGTGGCTGTAGCGGCCGGCATCGTGCGCAATGTCGTGGCCGATGCGCAGCGGTACGTGGTCAACCACGGGCGGCCAGTACTGCACAGTCCCGCCCCCACGGCGCGCGACGACCACTTCATCCAGCAGGTGGTGGGCGACCTGGCGGCGCACAGCCATGCCATCGACGCCCTGGTGCGCGAGAACGCGCGCGTGCTGGATCGCTCGTCTGAAGCCATCCGCCATGAGGCAGCCGACGCCGACGCGTTAGTGCTGGAAGGCGCGCTGGCCACAGCGAAGACACAGTTGGTGGTGAGCAAGCTGGCGCTGCATGCCGCGCAGCAATTGTTCGAAGCCGGTGGCGCCTCGATGACCGCACGCGCACACAACTTCGACCGGCACTGGCGCAACCTGCGCACGATCTTCAACCACAACCCGTTGCTGCACAAGGCGCGCGTGGTAGGCGCCTACCACCTGACCGGCGAGACGCAGCACCTGAAGGAAGGCCGCATTTTCTGAACTGTCGATCGGGAGACTGTCGATGGCACGACGCACTGACCAACTGCGCCTTGGCGCGTTTTTGTACCCAGGCGGACACCATATTGCCGCCTGGCGACACCCCGATACCCAGGCCAACGCAGGCATCGACTTCCAGCACTACGTCGCGCTGGTGCGTGCTGCCGAGGCCGCGAAGTTCGACTTGATCTTCCTGGCCGACGGGGTAGGCACGAGGGGGGACGATGTTGCCTTCCTGAGCCGAACGGCCCATAGCTACCAGGCCCAGTTCGAGCCAATCACGCTGCTGTCGGCGCTGGCGGCGGTGACGGAGCGCATCGGCCTTGTCGGTACCGCCTCGACCAGCTTCAACGAGCCCTACCATGTCGCCCGCAAGTTCGCCTCGCTCGATCACATCTCCGGCGGCCGGGCAGGGTGGAACCTGGTCACCTCGTCCAGCGAGTACGAAGCGCTCAACTTCAACCGGGACCACCACTTCGCGCATGCAGAGCGCTACGAGCGCGCGGAAGAGTTTGCCGATGTGGTAACGGGCCTGTGGGACAGCTGGGACGACGATGCCTTCCTGTACGACAAGGTGGGCGGCCGGTTCTACGATCCGTCGCGCCGGCATGTGCTGGGGCATAAGGGCGCGCACTTCAGCGTGCGCGGGCCGCTTAACGTGGCCCGTGCACCGCAGGGGCATCCGGTCGTGGTACAGGCGGGCTCTTCCGAACCAGGCAAGGAGCTCGCTGCCCGCAGCGGCGAGGTCGTGTTCACCGCGCAGCAGACACTTGCCGATGCCGTTGCGTTCTACGCCGATCTGAAGGGCCGGCTAGCCCGATATGGGCGCGCGCCCGACGATCTGAAAATCATGCCGGGGGTGTTTCCGGTGGTTGGGCGCACTGAGGGCGAAGCGCGCGAGAAGTTCGAGGCACTGCAATCGCTGATCGATCCAGTGGTCGGCCTGGCTCTTGTCTCTGGGCTGACGGGTGTTGATCTGTCGGGTTATCCGCTCGATGGCCCGATTCCTGAACTGCAGGCAACGAACGGCAGCAAGAGCCGGCAGGCGCTAATGCTCGAGCTTGCGCGGCGCGAGCAGCTCACCATTCGCGAGCTTTACCAACGCGTGGCAGGTGCGCGCGGCCACTGGCAGGTGATTGGCACGCCGGAGCAGATTGCCGATGCGTTGGAAGAACGCTTCCTGGCGCATGGTGCAGACGGCTACAACGTCATGGCGCCTATCCTGCCCGGTGGGCTGACCGACTTCATCGAACTCGTACTGCCCGAACTGCGCAGGCGCAACCTGTTCCGCAGTGAATACGCCGGCACGACGTTGCGCGAGCACCTGGGGCTGCGTCGCCCCGAGCATCCTGCACGGGCCAAGGCGCAGCGGGTGGCCTGAGCCACAGATGCGCTCCGCGTCACGGTAAAGAATCGTTCCAAGGAATCAAAGACGTTTTCAGGCGCCATGTGCGCTGGACTGCGGCGCCACATATCGTTATCGGCAATCCTTCGTTCCGATCGTGAAGGGTGGGCACGTAATCTGTGCCCTCAGTCCACAGCGCGAGCTCACATGCATGGCCAGCTATCTTGACGACCGACAGCGCGCGGAGCTTGCGCATGCCGCCCGTCACTGGGTGTGGCGCACAGAGTTGCCAACATGGTTGCTGATCGCGGTGGTGTATTCGGCCTGGTTTGGCATTGCCACACATGCGCGTCAGCTTGGGTTGCCGCTAGCCTGTGTGCTGCTGTCGCTCTGCACCACGTGGTACCTGTCGTTGCAGCATGAGCTGCTGCACGGCCACCCGACACGCGTGCCGTGGCTCAATGCGTTGCTGGGCGCTGCACCGCTCGGCATCTGGCTGCCGTATGGCCTGTACCGGCGCTTGCATCTGCAGCACCACGAGGCTGAACTGACGCATCCCGATACCGACCCGGAGAGCTACTTCCTCTACGCTGTCGAGTGGCATGCCGCCAGTCCGGCGATGCGCAAACTGTATGCTGCGCGCAATACGCTGGCGGGGCGGATGCTGCTGCAGCCCGCGTTCTCGATCCTGGCCGTGGCGGCCGATGCCTTCGTAACGTTGCGCGCGGGTGATTGGCGCGACGCGCCGATGTGGCTGGCCCATCTGGTGGCCGTGGTGGCACTCCTGGCCTGGTTGCAGACGGCATGCGGTATCCCCGCATGGCTGATGCTGATGGGCGTGGCTTATCCGGCGCTGTCGCTGGCGGCCATCCGCTCGTTCCAGGAGCACCGCGTTGGCGATTCGCACGCGGCCTGCAGCGTGATCAACGATGCGGGGCTGGCGTGGCGCCTGCTGTTCCTGAACAACAACTATCACCTCGTGCATCACGATCTACCGTGCGTGCCGTGGTTTGCGCTGGCATGGGTCTATCGCCGCCGGGCGGGCGACTATCTCGTACGCAACGGTGGGTTCCACGTCCGGGGCTACCGGGAGTGGCTCGTCCGCCATGCATTGCGCCCAGCGGCCCCGGTGGCGCATCCCCTCCATCGCGGTCCTTCACACCCTTGTGGCGACTATGGCAAAGCTTGAGCGCTGGGCTGCGGCCCTCCCGATGTACAACGTGTCGCCCGCGTTGCGGGACGATTGGTCCACGCTGATCGAGCGCACTGCCCAGGCTTTGGGCCGTGGCAGTGCCCCCGTAATGCTGGACACAGTGGACCCTGGCGAAGGCCCCGATGCGCTGCATGCGTTTTGGCGACGCGACGACATGTTGCTGTCTCAGACGTGCGGCTATCCGCTGATCCGTGGACTGGCATCGCAGGTGCGGTTGATCGGCACGCCACGATTTGCGGTGCCCGGCTGTCACCATGAGGAGTACAGCAGCGCGCTCGTCGTGCGAGCAAAAGATGGCCCCGCCACTTTGGCCGCATGCCGGGGGGCGCGCGCCGCCTGCAATAGCCTAGATTCGCACAGCGGTATGAACGCGCTGCGGCACGCCGTGGCACCGCTGGTGCGCGGCGGGCGGTTCTTCGGTGCCGTGGTGCATACGGGCTCGCACCTACGGTCGCTGGCGGCTGTCGCGAGTGACGAGGCCGACGTTGCGGCCATCGATTGCGTGACGTTGGCCTTTGCCGCTGAGCACAGGCCGGAACTGGTGGCTGGGCTTAGGCAGATCGGCTCGACACGGCGGGTGGCCGGCCTGCCGTTCATTGCATCGCGCCGAGCCGAAGATGCACTGGTGGCGCGCGTAAGGCAGTCAATGTGCGAGGCCTTGCACGAGGACGCCGGTCTGCGCGCGCGGCTGCGGCTGGAAGACATCGTGCCAAGCACGATGGCGCACTACCGGCCCATCGCCGTGATGGCGCGGGAGGCACGCATGCGCGGGTATGGCGAGTTGAACTGATGCTTCGGCAGGCATGGCTGATTCAGCCGATGCATTTCCCCAACATCCGTACGATCAAGGACCGTGGCAGAGATTCCGACGGCTTGCTGAAACTGAGCTTCTCAGCGGATATCGCCACGTCCTTTTGAGTCTCTGGCCGCTACGTTTCGAAGCCTTCAGAGCTTGTCTTCGTACGGTGTCAATGCGTTAGCAAGCGAGCCCCTGCGTGGCGTGCCGACTTCGCCCAACCGAACCAGGCGGGCGCGGACGACGTTGCGACTCACGCCAAGCAGCCGCGCAGCCTCGCTCTGACTGTAGTGGCAATACCGGAACACCTCACGGAACAGCGCATCCTCGACAACTTGGTAAACATCGACCACGTTTGCATTGCAAAGCTGCTGGATGGCTTGTTGCAGCAAGCCCGCCTCATCGGCGGTGCCGGCCGTGGCCGATTGCGTGGGGGAACCGGTGGCAGCGTGGGCTGAGACTTGATGGGTCTGTGCTGCGGGTGGGCTGGCGGGGCGATTTGACAAGCGCAGGGTGCCCGCGTCGATGATGTTTCCGTCGCACAGCAGCAGGGTCCGGTGGATGACGTTTTCGAGTTCGCGCACGTTCCCGTGCCAGGGCGCGGCCGTCAGCAGGCGCTCGGCCTCGGGCGTGAGGCTCGCGCGGGGATGGCCCAGCCGCTTGCTGTAGAGATCGATGAAATAGCGTGCGAGCGGGACGATGTCACCAGGCCGTTCCTTGAGCGTGAGGACATTGAGGCTGACTACGTTTAGCCGGTAGTAGAGATCCTTGCGAAAGCGTTTTTCCTGCACCAGCGTTTCCAGATCAACCGTGGTGGCTGCCACGATCCGCAGGTCGACTGGAATGGGCGTGCGCCCGCCCAGGCGCGTGATTTCGCGCTCCTGCAACACGCGCAGCAGCTTGTTCTGCACGGGCAGCGGGAGGTCATTGACCTCATCCAGAAAAATGGTGCCGCCGTTGGCCTGCTCAAACCAGCCGACCTGCGTGCCAAATGCGCCTGCAAATGCTCCGTTTTCGTGGCCGAACAGCTCAGCGTCGACCAGCGCATCGGAAAATGCACCGCAGCTCACCACCACGAAGGGCCCATCCTTGCGCGTGCTCTGGTTGTGCAGGTGGCGGGCGATCAGTTCTTTGCCCGTGCCGGTTTCGCCGGCAATGAGAACGGTGGCATCGCTCGGCGCCACCTGCTCGAGTTCATCAAGCAGCGCCTGTGACCGTGGGTCTTCAAAGATCCACGCCGGTGCGCTGCCCTGGGGCTCGCGGCCCGGCGGCGCAGGCCATACAGGGAACGTCGCCATGATTGCCCATGCGGTTCAGGGGTGTCAGGAATAAAAGGACGGGTCCGGCAGCGCGCCGTTTAACGCCCAATCGCCAAGTTCGTGCAGTTTGTAGTCGACCGGATCGTGCAGCGTTTGCGTGCGCAGATTGCGCCAAAAGCGGTCGAGCCGTAGCGCACCGTGTGTGGCACGTGCACCGGTGGTCTCGAACATGCGGCTGCTCACATCCAGGCCCACCCGTGTGGCGGCCACCTTGGCCGTCGCCACCGCCACGGCTACATGCCCACGTTCGCTGGCGGTTAGCGCAGGGCCATGCGCCCAGGCGTCGTCAAACAGGGTGGCGGCTCGATGTGCCAACAGTCGCACGCTTTCCAGGCCGACAAAGAATTCGCCGTAATGGGCCAGCGTATATGGGTCCTGGCTGGCGCGCTCGGCACCGGACCGGTGCCATGGTCGCGCTTCGTGCAGCGTGTAGTGCCGGGCCTGTTCGAACGCCCCTTCGGCCAACCCCAGGAACACGTGTACGAAAACAAGTTGGGCCAGCAACGGTCTTAGCGCAGAGAACGGCGTGGTCAGCGGCCCCGGATCGCGCAGCAGCTCGTTGTCTTCCACGCGCACCTTTTCGAAGAGGGCGCTGCCGCTGTCGGTCTGGCGCTGGCCGAAGGCGTTCCAGTCGTCATTGATGGTGATGCCGGCGCGCGCTGTGGGCACCGCTGCAATAAGCAGCTTGCGGCTGTGCTCATCCAGGCCCGAGGCGATCAGCATCTGCGAATCGAGTGCGCCGGAGCAGAAGCTCTTCTTGCCAGAGAACTCGTACCAACCATCGAACCGGCGCACGATGGTGCGGTCGTCCAGCGGGTTGAGCGCGTTGCCCCAGAACCAGTTCCTGCGCGCGGTCTGCTCATACCACGGCTCCCATTGGTCGGGCCGGGCGAACAGGCGCACGGTGGCCAGCAGCAGGTGGTGAAAGCCGTAGACATGGGCGATTGAGCTGTCGACCTTCGCAAATTCGCGCACGGTGTCGAGCGTCTCGGCCCAGGTGGCGCCTTGGCCGCCGTAGTGCTTGGGAATGACCAGCGACAGCAGGCCGCTTTGCCGCAACGCGTTGCGCTCGGCCAGTGGTGTACCGCCAGCGGCGTCACGTTCCACAGCCGTGTTTGCGAACTCGGCAGCAAGGGATTTGGCCGACTGCCGGATCGGCACCGCCGGGGCCGTGGTTTCAGGAAAGATGACCGTCTCAGTCGTCATGAAGATTGGGAATAGTGGGTAGAGGCGGGCTACGCCAGCGCCGGTGCGTGCCTGGCAACGTCGCGGCCGAAATAGAAATGCTGGATGTCTTCGCGCTGGCTCAGCTCGTCGGCGCTACCTTCCAGCACTGCGATACCGGCCTCCAGCACAGTGGCGCGGTCCGCGTATTGCAGGGCCACCGTGGAGTTTTGCTCCGCCACCAGGATGGACAGGCCCTCGGCGCTGTTGAGTTGTCTCAGTCGCGCGAAGATGTCCCGCACCACCAGTGGCGCCAGACCCATTGATGGCTCGTCGAGCACCAGCAGGCGTGGGCGTGACATCAGTGCTCGACCAATGGCTGCCATCTGCTGCTCGCCGCCCGACGTGAGGCCGGCGGCCACTTGGCGCCGGGCCTGCAGGCGCGGAAAGATCGCGTATACCCGCTCAAGATCCGAAGCGGTTTCTGCGCGCGAGGCACCACGGCCCAGCGCACCCGTCACCAGGTTCGCCTCGATCGACAGGTTGGGAAAACAGCGCCGGCCCTCCAGCACTTGCACCAGCCCCAAGCGCACGAGCCGTGCAGGCGTGGTACGGGCCACATCGAGCCCGTCGAAGCGAATGGTGCCTGCCGTGATCTGACCACGCTCGGCCGCCAGCAGATTGGAGACCGCCTTGAGCGTGGTTGACTTGCCTGCGCCGTTCGCGCCCAACAGCGCATGTATCTCGCCGTGGCGCACGGTCAGGCTGACGTCGTGCAGGGCGACGATGGCGTTTTGGTAGGTCGCCTCCACGGCGTCCAGTTGCAGCAGCACGTCAGGATCGCTCATTGCGCTTGTCCTCAGGCAGCTTTCGCTACGGGTTGCGCTGCCGCCCCCGGGCCCGCGCCGATCTGCCAGACATACGGCGGCTCGGTGCCGTTGATATGCCAGTCGCCCACGATGCGTGCCTTGTAGATCAGCGGGTTGTGCGAAGCGACCGTGCGCGCGTTGCGCCAGTGGCGGTCCAGCGATTTGCTCGATGCGGTGGCCGATGCGCTGAGCGCGTTGAAGAACTGCGTGGCCGCGCGCAGTACAAAGTCCGAGATCGCCACTTGGCCCTGGGCGGATTCGAGTTCGGCTTCGATATTGGCCTGGCGCTCCTGCTCCGCATCGCCGGCCCAGTGGGCATCGTAGGCGCGCTGTGCTGCAAACGTCGCGCGGATGGCTGTAGCCTCGGCCGCATAGGCCAATGCCGATACCTCGCCGACCACCTGCTGCACCTGCACGTCCTGCGCTACAGCCGGCGCGTTGCCGGTGCTGAAGATGCGCTTGCGCTCGCGCACCTGCTGCGCCACCTCCCGCGTGATGGTACGGGCGATCCCTGCCAGCGTGGCTAGATGAAAGAGCTGGTAGAAGGCGGTCTGGTATGTGAAGCGGCTGGCAAACGGGAAGATGTTTTCTTCCTGCACGACAGCGTTTTCATACACCGAGGTGCCGCTGCCCGTGGTGCGCTGGCCAAAGCCGTCCCAGTCGTCGTGGTGGGTTACGCCGGGCTGGTGCGAGCTGACGGCGGCGATGATGTCGGTGCCGTCTTCCAGGCGTGCGTACAGGTCGACCCAGTCACCAAAGATGCTGCCGGTGCTGTAGTACTTGCGGCCGTTGACCACCCAGCCACCGTCCCGCTTCGAGACGCGCGTGATGACGTCGCCAATGGCCACGTCGCCCACCTCCGTCCAGGCGTTGCCGACCAGATCACCTGCCGCGAAGCGCCGCAGCCAGACTTCGGTGCGGGCATCGCGCGGCGCGTTCAGGCGGTCCTCCACAAAGGCGAAGTGCCCGCGTAGCGCCTGCACGATGTTGGAATCGGCATCGGCCAGCTCGATCAGCAACTGGAACAGTTGCGGTAGTGCGGCGCCGTCGCCGCCATATTCCACCGGCACGCGCACCGCGCCAAAGCGCGCTTCCTTGAGCCACTGGATGGCATCCACGCCCAGTTGCCGGTTGTGTTCGCGCTGTAAGGCGGTGTCGCGAATGCGCTGGAAAATGGGGCGGTACTTCTGCGCCAGGGTTTCGTATTCGGCGCCGAAGAGGGTGCTGGCGTGCGCTTGGGTCATGTCAAACCTCCATCAAGTTGGGGAAAGGTGGCAAGGGGAGAGCCGACAACGGGCATCAGTCGTTGATGCTGGTGCGCACCTTGATGTTCTTTTCCTTGGCATAGGCCAGCGACGATTTCTCGATGATTGGCCGCAGCAGCTTCCAGTCGGGTGCGATCCAGTCGGAGATCACGTTCCACTTCGTGCCATCCCACTGCTGGAAGGCCACGCGGCCGTCGCCCTCATGGTTATCCCAGGTCACATTGATGGAGTGGAACAGGCCCTTGGCACCCAGCGCAGCCGCGCGTGCCTGGTCGATCTTCAGGTTCTCCAGGCCCCAGCGGACTTCGTCGCCGGTCAGGGTGCGCTTGCCGAACTTGGTCTGCGCAATGCGGATGGCCTCCACGTTGAGGATGCCGTTGAGCACGCCCAGGTTGTGATACACGCTGCCGATGCGCTTCTTGTCCTGCAGGTTGCCCTTGCCGTTGTCATACAACGTCTTGGTGATCTGCTGGAGCACTGGGTACTGCGCGCCCGCTGCCACTGTGGTGATGGCCACGTAGCCCTTGGCGGCATCGCCCGCCGGAATCACGTCTTCTTCCGAGTTGGACCACACGTTGCCGATGATGTGATCGGCCGGGAAGCCCGTCTTCTGCGCGGTCTTCAACGCCACGGGGTTCATCACGCCCCAGCCGCGCAGCACCACGTAGTCAGGCTTTGCACGGCGGATGGCGAGCCACTGCGATTGCTGCTCGTTGCCTGGGTGCGGCACCTCGATCTGCTGCACCGTAAAGCCATACTTCTTGGCCAGCAACTCGTAGATCGGGATCGTCTCCTTGCCGTAGGGCGATCCGTGATACAGCACCACGATCTTCTTGCCCTTGAGCTTGTCGAGGCCGCCTTCTTTGGTGCCGATGTAGTTGACGATGCCCGAAGTCTCGCTGTACGGGTTGAGCAGCAGCGGGAAGATGTACTTGAACACGCGCCCGTCAGTGGTGTCGGTGCGGCCGTGGTTGATGGTCAACAGCGGCACCTTGTCGGCCGTCACGCGGTCGAGCAGCGCGTAGGCAATGCCCACCGACAGCGGGTTCCAGGTGGCGATGCCGGGGTGGGTCTTCAGGCGCTCGTACACCTCCACGCCGCGTTCAACTTCGTATTGCGTTTCGCCTTCCTCCCAAGTCAGCTTGACGCCGCCCACACCGCCATCACGCGTGTTGACCAGATTCAGATAGTCGATGAAGCCGCCAAAGAATCCGGTGCCCCCGGCTGCGTACGGACCTACTCGGTAGCTCTGCAGCGGGAAGAACTGCTCATCCGCATGGGCGGCCTGCAGCCCCGAGAGCGCCAGCGCGCCGGCCAGCAACGCCATCTTGATGGTGCGGGGAAGTGACATGGTGCAAATGCTCCTGGTGTCGATATGACGTAGGTTGAATGGAGAAAACGAAGGGAATCAGGTTTCTAAGGCGCGCGGCGCCGCTCTGCCTATTCGGCGCAGCATCCGCTGCCACAGGGCGGCAAGGCCTTGGGGCTCGGCAATCAGGAAAGCGACGATGAGCGCGCCAATCACGATGCGCTGGCTCAGATCCAGCACGCCGGAATCAAACCGGCTGCCGAAGACGAACGCGCCGAAGCGGGACAGCAGCAGGGGAAACACCACCACCAGCGCCGCACCCAGGAAGGCGCCGCGGATGGTCGCCAGGCCACCGATGATGACGATGAACAGAATCTGGAACGATCGATCGAGATTGAAGCCCGCCGGCTCCACCGTTCGCAGGTAGACAAAGCCCCAAAGCACACCCGCCACGCCAATCACGAAAGACGACACCGCAAACGCCAGCAGCTTGGTACGCAGCACCGGCACGCCGGTCACGCGTGCCGCCAGCTCGTTGTCGCGCACGGCAATGAAGTGGTGGCCTGTGGGCGTCTGCACAAGGCGCCAGATCAGCGTCGTGAGCACAGCCACCACTGTGAGAGCAAACAGGTAACGCCGCGCCGGCGTATCGAATAGAAAACCCGCCACCACAATCGGCGGTGCGTCGATCACGCCCGATGCGTTGTTGTTGCTGAACCACCCATACTTGGTCAGCGCCCATTGCACGAAGAACTGCGCGGCCAGCGTGGACACGGCCAGGTAGAAGCCGCGCAGGCGTAAGCTTGGCAGCCCGAACACCACACCGATGGCAGTCGCCGAGAGCCCGGCCAGCACAACGGTCGCCAGCAAAGGCAGACCTTCCACGCGCAGGTTGAAGTTGTACGCGGCAAACGCCCCCACGGCCATGAAGGCTGCCGAGCCGAGTGACAACTGCCCCGCGTACCCCGTCAGCAGGTTCAACCCCACGGCTGCTAGCGATAGCGCAAGAAAGGGGATGAGAATGGCGTCAAGCCAATAGTCCGATGCCACCAGCGGCACCACAATGTAGGCCAGCAGCAGCGTCGCCACCGGCGTTACCCACACGGGCCAGGACAGCGTGGCCTGTGCGGTGGAGTCACGCGACGCGCGCGCGGAAGAAGAATCCAATGCAGTCGGCATGGCTTAGGCTCGTTCGACGGGGCGCTGACCGAATAGGCCGCCCGGTTTGACCAACAGGAAGGCCAGCGCGGCCACGTAAGCGATCCAGCTTTCGATGCCGCCGCCCACGAACGGGCCGAGATACACCTCGGCCAGCTTCTCCAGCGCGCCGATCATCAGCCCGCCGACGATGGCACCCAGGATCGAATCGAAACCGCCCAGCACCAGCACCGGCAGTGCCTTGAGCACCACCAGCGACAGCGAAAACTGCACGCCCAGGCGCGCGCCCCACAGTAGCCCGGCCACGAGCGCAATCACACCGGCGGTTGCCCACACCGTGGCCCAGATGCGCGGTAGACGTAGCCCGACGGCGATGGCGGCAAACGTGTCGTCGGCCACGGCGCGAAACGCAAGCCCCACGCGGGTGTAGCGGAAGAAGAGCGACAGCACTGTCACCATGAGTGCGGCGGTGCCTGCGGCAAACAAGTCGAAGCTGGAGACGAGAATGCCGGCCACTTGCAGAGGCGCATCGGAGATGCCGAGGTTCAGCTCATGTACCTGCGTGCCCCATACCAGTTGTGCCACGCCCTCGATCACGTACGACAGCCCCAGCGTGGCCATGAACAGCGTGATGGGAGGTTGGTTGACCAGGGGCCGCAGCACCGCGCGCTCAATGGCCACGCCGAGCAACAACATGAGCGCGAAGGTCAGCAGCAGCGCCAGCGGGAACGGCACACCGCGTTCGACCAGGCTCACGAAAGTGAGCGCCGCAAACAGCAACTGCGCGCCCTGCGCAAAGTTCAGCACGCCCGAGGTCTTGTAGATCAGCACAAAGCCGATCGCGACGAGCGAATACATGACGCCGGAGAGCAGGCCGCCGACCAGCACTTCGGCAAAGAACGCCGCGTCGAAGTCGCCGATCATGCGGCCTCCGCGACGTTGCTGGCCGCTTCTTGTGTCAGCTCGTGCGCTACGCCGAGATAGGCATCGACGACCGCCGGATCGTTGCGCACCTCGGCTGGGGTGCCGTCGGCGATCTTGCGACCGTAGTCGAGCACGGCCACCCGGTCCGACAGACCCAACACGATGCCGATGTCGTGCTCAATCAACACGATGGTGGTGCCCCATTGATCGCGCGCGGCACGAATCAGCGTGGCCATCTGCGCTTTTTCCGTCACCGTCATGCCGGCAAGCGGTTCGTCGAGCAGCAGCAGGCGTGGGCGTGCAACCAGCGCGCGCGCAAGCTCGACACGCTTTTGCAGGCCGTAGGGCAGGGTGCCGGCCAGCCGGTCCTGCACGTCCGCCAGACCGACGAAGTTGATGACCTGCGCGGCACGTTCGCGTGCGTCAACCAGCTCGCGGCGTGCGCGGCCAAGACCGATCAGTTGTTCCACGAAAGTGGAGCGTGTGTACTCCACGCGGCCGAGCGCGATGTTGTCGCGCACGCTCAGCCCCTTGAACAGTGCCAGGTTCTGGAACGTGCGTGCAACGCCCAGACGAGCCAATCGCGCCGACGATACCTTGGCGAACGCACGACCATCCAGCCAGATGCCGCCGGCGTCGGGCCGGTACAAGCCACTGATGACGTTGACGAGCGAACTCTTGCCCGCGCCGTTGGGGCCAATGATGGCGCGGATTTCCCCCTGTTCCACCGTCAGGTCGATGCCGCTGAGCGCCTGAATGCCGCCGAACGACAGCGTGATGCTCGACAGGCTGAGCGCCGGTACGACCGCCTTCGCGGAACTAGGGCCACTGGACGCGAGGGCTCGCACTAGTTGCGGGTCGTCCGCGCCATGCGCAGCAGTGCTGCGTGCAAGCGGCGGCGGTACGGCCAGTTCAGACGACGTGTGGGGCATGGCGGGTCTCCGCAAAGCGACGGGCAACACGACTCCCCCGCGCCGTCTCGCAGGAGTTGGCGCGTTTGGGGGAAAGTGCTGGGGTTCAGATCAGGCGACGGACGCGGCAGGCTCCGGCTCGTGGGCACTGGTGTTGGCGCTGGCGGCCTTGGCCTCCAATTCCCGCACGAGTGGCAGCACCTTGCGGCCGAAGTACTCGACTTCCTCGATGAAGTGCAGGAAGCCCGCCAGCACCAAGTCCACGCCAATCGACTTCAGGTGGACGATGCGCTCAGCAATCTGCTGCGGCGTCCCGATCAGGTTGGTGCGGAAGCCATCGTTGTACTGGACCAGGTCTTCGAAGGTGGACTTTGCCCAGTTGCCTTCGCCTTCGGGCGAGGCCTTACCAGCTTGCTTCACTGCATCGCCAAAGGCGTGCACGGCCTCTACGTGAGCGTGTTTGATGATGTCATCCAGCACAGCCTTGGCTTCTTCTTCGGTGTCGCGCGCGATGATGAACGCGTTCACCCCGACGCGGACCTTGTGGCCGTTCGCGCGGGCCTTCTCCTGGATGTCGTCGATCTGCGCTTTGATGCCCTCGGGCGTGTTGCCGTTGGTGAAGTACCAGTCCGACACGCTGGCCGCGTTGTCGCGCGCAGCGCGCGAGCTGCCGCCCTGGAAGATTTCCGGATGCGGCTTCTGCAGCGGTTTGGGGCTCAGGGTGTAGTCGTTGATGCGGTAGAAGTCGCCTTTGAAGGTGAACTTGTCCTGCGTCCAGATGCCCTTGAGCACGCGGATGAACTCGTTGGAGCGGCGATAGCGTTCGTCGTGTTCCAGCCATGGTTCACCCAATGCCTGAAACTCACCCTTAAACCAGCCGCTGACCACGTTGATGGCGACGCGGCCGTTGGAGATGTGGTCGATGGTCGCCAGTTGCTTGGCCACCACGGCCGGATGCCACGGCCCCGGGAGGATGGCCGCCAGCACCTTGAGCTTGGTGGTGGCGTGCAGGATGGCCTGGCTGAACGACACGGATTCGTGCTGGTGCTCGGCGCCGTAGCCAGCGGTAAAGCGAATCTGGCTGAGTGCATAGTCAAAGCCGGCGTTCTCCGCCGTCTGCGCAAGCTTCTGGTTGTATTCGAGGCTCCAGTCGGTGCGCTGCTGGATGGTGCTGACCACCAGCCCGCCGCTGACATTCGGAACCCAATAGGCAAACTTGATACCGGCGCTGGAAGAGTATTGGCTCATGGCAAGGGTCCTGTGCTGGATAGGGGAACGAAACGACGCGGGCCGCTTCAGGCAGCTTGCGCTATAGGAGTTGCGCGCACTTCATCGGTATGCGGAGCAGCCAGCAGGGGCCGCGCACGCGCCGCCGCCAGCGCAATGCGCTCGCGCAGAGCGTTGCTGGTGATCTCGTAGCCACTGAAATCCTGCTCCGATGCGTACACGCCCAGTGGCAGCGTGCGGGCCTGGAAGAAGCTGAAGAGAGGGCGCAACTGGTGGTCGATCACTAGCGCGTGGCGGTCGCTGCCACCGGTAGCTGCCAGCAGCACGGGCACATCAATCAGGGCTTCGTGATGAACGAGGTCGAAGAGGTGCTTGAACAGTCCGGTGTAGGAGCCGCGGTACACGGGGCTTGCTACGACCAGCACGTCGGCCGATTCAATGGCAGCCAACTCCGCCTGCACCGTGCCCGGCAACTGGTCGCGATACGACACACCGCCGATGGCAGGAGCGAGGTCTTCAAGTTTGATCAGGTGAACATCAACCGGCACCACCTCGGCCAACGCGGCCAGCAACTGTTCAACCAGTACGAGCGTCCGCGAGGGGCTCTGCACGCTCCCCGAGACAGCGACAACCTTGACCTTGCGACTCATCTTGACCACCTCTGCTCTTGTGCAACCAACGGAATGACATGCTTGTGTGAGCGCAGCCGGCCTCAGGGTATGTCTCAAGGCGTGTCCTGCGCTTGCAAATCATTCTGCTGTGCACCATGCGAAGCAGCCAACGTAGAAATCGGAGCATCTATATGTCGTCGTCTACGTTGGTCGCTAAGTGCTTGAGCGATAAAGATAATTAAAGCCAGTGTTCGAAGTTACACGGTCGCAATGGCCTATTCGCATATATAAAGATGATTTCCGGATGCTGGAAAGCGAGCAATTTGCTGCTGAGTTGTGTGCAGGGAGTCACGGAAAAGCCGTTGGCATGTTCTGTGTTTTCAGGATGGGATGTTCTTTCACGGATCCTCAGCGCGAAACGGCATTCTTGTGTCATACAAGAATTGGAATATTTAATAGTGAAGAGTTCTTTGCCGCCAAAGCATCAGAACCAGCGCACCGGAAAATACCTCTTGAAGCGCGTGTGAGAAGCCGCCTTCAAGATAGCAGGCGCAATCGGCGTGCGATGCGTCGTAGTTGACGCCATTGACGACTCGGAGGTGCGCTTCTATGAGGAATACGGTTTCGTCTCCTCACGATTTGCCTACGCGACCGATCCTAACGCGGACACGGTTCGTCAATTCGTTCCTTGACTGACTGAACCGGCTGCGTCGGTCAGAAGAGGGGCAACCATGGCGACTTATCAATTTGAAATTGCCTCGCGTCCAGCCAGGTGGAGGCGGCTAGACCATACGGGCTGTTGGCCGACGTGATCAGCGTTTACACACGCAGTCTCTATGGCGCGCATCTGCGCCGAGGGTCCCTATTTGGACGGGGCAATTTTCGGCGAGTGCCGACAGGCGCAGCGCGATGATGCGACGAGCTCATGGAGCTGATAGCCAACTTACGGGAACGGGAAACTGCCGGTCCTGCTCCCGCGAAGGAGCAATGGCGGCGCTCGCGGAGTGCGTTGCATGGACTCCGCGCTCGCGGCAACGACGATATCCACCCACTTCTACAGATGCTGTTACGGAGAGGACTCGCAACCGGGGAGTGGTTGCGATGGTTGCAGCGTTGTGAGCTACGCCGTCTGCTTGGTCGCGCTCATGTAGTTGCGGTTGTAATTGAGTACTCGCCGCGTGGCGAGGTCATAGCCGATTCGATCAGTAAGCGTCTCCAGCGCGCGCCCATACAAATGGAAGTGGCGCGTAGGCCGGTCGCCCACCACGTGGATGCTGTGGATGTCGTCACCCAGGAAGGTGATTGGTGTGCCGGGCCGCACGACCACCTCACGCGAGAGGGCGAGCGTGGCGTGTTCCGGGTCGCGGCCATCATCGGTGCGCGTGTAAACGCGATTGAGTTCTTCACCTTCCAGCGCAACGATCACAGCCCAAGTGGTGTGGTTGTGTGGTGGCGTGGTCTTGCCCGGGTTGATCGAGTTCAGGTACAGCGCGAAGGTCTTGTCGGCGTCTTCGTGCAGCAGATAGCGGCTTGATGCGTCGGCTTCGCTGGCTGGGGGCGGCGGAAAGGCGTCGAGCGGGAACAGCGCCTCTTGCGCTGCCAGCTCTTGCAGTCGATCCGCAATGCGCGCGAGCGAGGCGTGCGTGATGCCGTCTTGCGCGGCAATGGCGCGGATGGCGGTGAGGGTCTGGCGGACGGCGGCGTCGCGTTGCTGCGCTAGGCTCATGATGGAATGAGACAGGTCTGGAAAGTCCCCAGTGTAGGGTGCTGAGCGCGTGCCGCCAACGCAGCATCCTGCATATGCATAGATGCATCGCTTCGTTCGCGCACGCGTCCAGGGGTACCTAACATGATCGCTTCCTGAAATGCTTGAGGCTCGCATGTCCATTCCTTCCATTGATGCCGTCACGCTAAAACACTGGCTGCATGACGGCACGGAGATCGCGCTGTTCGACGTGCGCGAGGCTGGTGAATTTGGCGAGGGGCATCTCTTCTTGGCTACGCCCGTGCCCTACAGCCGGCTGGAGACGGAGGCCGTGCGTCTCGCTCCACGGCGCGATGTCCGCCTGATGGTGACCGATGAAGATGGCGGCCCGATCGCCGCACTGGCGGCGCGCCGCCTGCTCGATCTCGGCTACACCGATGTACACCTGCTGCAGGGTGGCAACACAGCGTGGCAGGCCGCCGGGCTGGCGCTGTTCCAGGGCATCAACGTGCCGTCGAAAGCCTTTGGTGAGCTCGCGGAGCTGGCATATCACACGCCCCATATCACAGCCGGCCAGTTGGCCGCTTGGCAACGCGAGCACAAGCGACATGTACTGCTGGATGGACGCACGGTCGCCGAATACCGCCGTATGACGATCCCCGGTGCCGTGTCGTGCCCCAATGGCGAACTGGCATTGCGTGCGCATGCGCTCATTCCGGACGACGACACGCCCGTTGTCGTGAATTGCGCGGGGCGCACGCGCAGCATCATCGGCGCGCAGACGCTGCGCAACCTCGGCTTGCCCAACCCCATCTATGCGCTGGAGAACGGCACCCAGGGCTGGCAATTACACGGCCTGACGCTGGAGTACGGTGCAGATCGCCGCTACCCGGACACGATCGCCGTGCCGGTGCGCCGGCGGGCGCAGGGTGACGCAGCGGATCTTTCCCGCCGCTTTAACGTGCCGACAACGACGGCCGCCGCCGTGCAGGCCGAGCGGCAGGGCGGCGCACGCACGGTGTATCTGCTGGATGTGCGCACTGCCGACGCCTTCGCGCGCGGCACTTTGCCCGGTGCAGTGCATGCGCCGGGCGGCCAGTTGCTGCAGGCCACGGACCAGACCGTTGGTGTGCGCGGCGCGCGACTGGTCGTCTTCGATGACGATGGCATTCGCGCGCCCGTGATCGCCAGCTGGCTGCGTCAGATGGGTCACGATGCGGTAGTGCTGTACGGCGGCCTCAGTGACGAGAATGCGGCTGCGTTGCTGCAGAACGACACGCCATGGCAGCCCGCCGTTCCTGCAGCGGTGGATGCCGGCGCGCTGCGCAATGCCGTCACGCACGGCGAAGTCGTGCTCTTCGATCTGCGCAGTAGCGCAGCGTATCGGGCGGGCCATATTCCAGGTGCGCGCTGGGCAACACGGCGTCAGTTGACCGACGTGCGCGGTGCACATGTCGTGCTGGTGGATGATGAACCTTCCGTCGGTGCGCTTGCCGTCGTCGACTTGCGCGAGCAGGGCGCAGCGTCAGTGCGGCGTCTAGAGGGCGGCATCGCGGCATGGCACGCTGCGGGCCATCCGCTTGAAGCCACCCCGGAGTTGCCCTCGGATGCTGAGCGCATCGATTACCTCTTCTTCGTACATGACCGCCACGACGGCAATCTTGACGCCGCGCGCGGCTACCTTGCCTGGGAGATCGGCCTGGTGGCACAACTGGATGCGCAGGAGCGTGCCGGCTTCACACCAGGCACGCCCGTCCTGACCGTTGCCGAACGCGTTGAAGCGGAGGCCGAATGACGCGCAATACCCGCGACGCATCGGAAGCACTGGCCACGCGCATCATCCACGCGGGCAGCCCGCCGTTTGTTGATGGCACCGCGCCGGTCAACGTGCCGGTGGAGCGCACCAGTACCGTACGCCATGCCAGTACGGCTGCCCAGCACGACGTGCACGCGCGCCGCAAGGCTGGCGAGAACGTCGCCAGCTACGGCCGCCACGGTTCGCAAACTCACCGCGCGCTGGAAGATGCGCTGCTGGCGCTGGAGGGTGGTGTGCGCGCGTTTCTGGTGCCGTCGGGCTTGTCAGCGATTTCGCTGACGTTTCTGGCGCTGCTCTCCCCAGGCGATCACGTGATTGTGACGGACAGCATCTACGCACCCGTGCGTCGGCTCGATGCCGCGTTGCTGCAACGCTTGGGCATCGATCTGTCCTATGTGGACCCGAGCAGTGGCGGGCCTGAGGTGCTTGAAGCGGCCATCCGGCCGCATACGCGGCTGATCTATACGGAGTCGCCCGGATCTCTGCTGTATGAGATCTACGATCTGCATGCCGTTGCTCGGGTGGCAAGGCGCCACGACATCGTGGTGGCGACGGACAACACTTGGGCATCAGGCATTTTGTTTCGCCCGCTTGACGCGGGTGCGGACGTTTCTGTGCTGGCAGCCACGAAGTACGTGGCCGGCCACTCCGACGTGATGATCGGTGCCGTTATCGCACGCACCGATGCTGTGGCGGCGCGCATTGCGACCACGCATGACGTGTTGGGCCTGACGGTCGGTGCGGACGATGCCTACCTCGCCCTGCGCGGCGTGCGCACGCTGCCCGTGCGCATGGCACAGCACCAGCGCAATGCCACGCGCGTGGCGCAATGGCTGCAGACGCAGCCGGGCGTGGGCCAGGTGTTCTACCCGGCCTTGACGGATGATCCCGGCCATGCGTTGTGGAAGCGCGATTTCAAGGGGGCGAACGGCCTCGTCTCGTTCGTGCTCGAAGGCGCGGATGCGCACGCCGCGGAGCGTGTGGCCGATGCGTTGCAGCTTTTTGCTATCGGTGCCTCGTGGGGCGGTTACGAGAGCCTAGTCACCGTGGTTGCTCCCGAGCGGCTGGCTGATCACGCACAGTGGAATGGCGCTGGCGCGGTGCTCCGCCTGCATGTTGGCCTGGAAGACGTGGATGACCTGATTGCCGATCTGGCACAGGCACTGCAGCATGCACCCGTGGCGGCACTGCATCCCATCGGTGGATGAGGGGCAGGCGATCAGACAGCGAATGCCGCGCTGGTAAAGGCGGCATGCCACGGTGCATGCGCCGGCGGACGTGCCCCAGCATGACCAGATAACGCGCGCGACAGGAAGGCCCGTGTCCGCTCGCTGGCAGGCGACGAGAAGATCTGCTCTGCCGGGCCGTGTTCCACCACGACACCGTGCTCGGTGAACACCACCTCGTCGCTGATGGCGCGTGCGAACGCCATCTCGTGCGTGACCAGCACGCAGGTCAGCCCGTCATCAACTAGTTCACCGATCACGTTGAGCACCTCGCCCACGGTCTCGGGGTCGAGCGCGGAAGTGACCTCGTCGAACAGGATCAGCTCCGGCCGCATGGCCAGCGCCCGGGCAATCGCCACGCGCTGTTGCTGCCCGCCCGAGAGCTGGCCGGGGTACGCAAGCGCCTTCTCGGCCAGCCCGACTTTCTTGAGCAGGGCACGCGCATCAGCCTGTGCTTCTTGCTTGGCGCGGCCGAGCACGCGCACCGGGGCGGCAGTCAGGTTGTCGAGCACGCTCAGGTGCGGAAACAGGTTGTATTGTTGGAACACGAAGCCGATACGCTTGCGCAGGGCGATGGTCTCAGCCTCGGTGGCGAGCTGATCCACGCGGATGCCGTCTACGGTGATGCTGCCGCGCTGCGGACGCAACAGCCCGCTGATGCAGCGCAGTAGTGTCGACTTGCCCGAGCCAGATGGCCCGATGATCGACACGGCCTGGCCGCGATGCACGTGGAGGTCGATGCCGCGCAGGACGTGCGTGGCGTCAAAGGTCAGGTGCACATCCCGCAGCGCAACGAGCGGTGTCCCCGTGGTGCGCGACCCCGGCGTATCAAGGGGTAGCAGTTCAGCCGACGACATGGGCACGCTCCAGGCGCCGAGTCAGGCGCGAAATCGGATAGCAATAGACGAAGAACAAGACGAGCACGGTGAAGTAGGTGAGCACGGTGAACGGCGTGCGGTTGATGGTGTTGCTGGCGATCTGCGCGGTGTCTAGCAGATCGTGCACGCCAACCAGCGAAGCCAGCGCCGTACCCATGGTGATGACGGCGTACAGGTTCATCCACGAAGGCAGCATGCCGCGCACGCATTGGGGCAAGACGATGCGCCACAGAATGTCGCGGCGGGTGAATGCCAGCGATGCTGCCGCTTCCCACTGGGTGGATGGGATCGACAGCACCGCACCGCGGAAGATTTCCGCCACGTGCGCGCTGGCGGGCAGCGCCAGCGCTAGCGTGACTTTGAGCCAATCTGGAAACGGAAACACATGGCCGCGGATGACGATCTCGAACGGCACGGCATACGCAATGCCGTACACCAGTACAAGCCATGGCGCATTGCGGAACGTCACCACGTGGGCGGCCGCCAGTCGCTGCAGCCATCGAGTAGATGACAGGTGCAACGCACCGACTGCCAGCCCAAGCAGCGACCCCAGCGCAACCGCCAGCAGGCTGATGCCGATGTTGATGCCCAGCCCGTACAACAGCGCGGGCGCCCAGTGCAGCAGCGTTGCAAAGAGGCCCTCAGGCATGGGCAGCCACCCCGGTTTTGACGTGGGTGGCTGCGCCGTAGCCCGGCATCTGCAACCGGCGTTCGAGCCACAGCCCACCGGCGTGCACGGCGTAGGTGACCACGCCGTAGAACAGCAGCAACAGCACCATGCATTCGAGCACGTTGTCGCGCTGCGTCCAGATCATCAACGCGCTGTAGGTGAGATCGCCCACCGCAATGGCCGACGCCAGCGACGACGCCTTCACCAACTCTACCGTGTTGTTCATCAACGAGGGCAGCGCAGCCCGGAATGCCAGCGGCAGTTGCACGCGCCATAGCCGCTCGCGTGCGCTGAAGCCCAGAGAGGCGGCGGCTTCCAGCATGGCAGGCGGCACGGCGTCAATGCCGGCGCGCAAGGCCTCAGCATGAAACGCCGCTTTGTGCAGCGACAGAATGGCCACCGCCCAGAAGAACGGCGTGAGCGGATTCGTCAATTGCCACTGCGCCAACGCTTGCGTGATGAGGGTGTTGACGACCAGGAACGCGCAGCACAACTGCACCAGCGTGGGCGTGTTGCGCGTGAGCTCCACAAAGCCTTGCGCCAGCCGTGCCACGCCCCGGCGCGGAGATCCCAACAGCCGGGCCAACCCGACACCAAAGACAAGGCTCAGCACCACGGTGCTCAGCATGACCAGCAGTGATAGCTTGGCGCCTTGCAGCAGCGTGTTGCGTTCGTAGGCCTCGACCAGGAAACCGTAGTCGAGACCGGTGTGGCGCACCAGCGCTATTGCGCGCAGGAGCAGATCGTCACTCAACTGCGGGCCTTCAGCTTGTCATGCCACTCAACCAGCGCGGGTGAGGGTGGCTGGATGCCGTTCTTCTTCTCGGTCTCGATGAACCAGCCGTCGCGGTGCAAGCCCTGCACAATGCGGTCGAGCGCGGCCACGGTATCGTTTTCGCCCTTGCGTGCCCAGACGACAGTGGGTGAGGGGATCAGGTCAGGGCCGACGATGCGGTAATCCTTCCACTCTGGATTGGTGCGGGGCAAGGGTTGAAGCAGCGTGCCATCGTGCACGGCGGCGGCGCAGTTGTTGCCGCGCAGGGCCAGTAGCGATTCGGCCGGGCTCTTGAAGCCCTTGGGCGTGGCGCCGATCTCGGCTGCCAGTGGCTTGGTATAGCTGCTGCCTTGCGAGAGGCACACATCCTTGCCTTTCAGATCGCTCCATTGGCGCACGGGGCTGTCTTTCGGCACCAAGGCCACGCCACCCACGCGGTAGTAGGGCGTTGGCACGTGGGCCAGCAGTTCGGCGCGTTCTGGGTTCAGTTCCATCGAAGCGACAAGAACGTCGACACGCCCTTGCTGCAGGAACTGTACACGGTTGGACGGACCGACCTGGACGGTCTCGACTTCGACGCCCAGCCCGCGGGCCAGGGCGTGCGCGAGGTCCACATTGAAGCCCGTCGCACGCTGCGTAGCCGGGTCAATCGAGCCGAATGGCCCTCCCGACAGCACCACGCCCACCACGAGCTTCTTGCGCTGCTGGATCTTGTCGAGCGTGGCATCGGCCTGCACGGACATTGCGGCGCACAGCGAAGCCGCTACCAACGCGGTGTAAGAAAGACGGAACCAACGGGAGCGAGCAGACATAGCGTGCGACATATTGTTTCTGAGACAGCCATTGTGTGAGACGTCGCGTCGCGCGGGGAACGAATAAAAACCGGAAACGTTATGCAGCGGTCACGGCTTCTGCGGCCCCGGCCGTGTGCGCCACGTGCCGCTGATAGTGCATCCAGTTGATCGTGCGGCGGCCGAGCGCAATGGAAGGATCTCAGTAGACATCGGTCACTGTTCGCGTTCTTAAGGCGACCAGGCAATCGGTCAATGCCCTGATAGGTGCCGCCGCCGTTGTCTTGCCGAAAGTGGACACGGGCATGAAGGGCAGACGTTTTTTGATGAAGGCGACGTATCGAATTTCACGGGCGACGCACTAAAGCGTGAATCTCGACTACAACGGCGAGGTCGCACCCCGCGAATTCCGGCTTCTGATCGAAACTTCGCAGCAGCGCACCTGATGAAACGCTATGGCAATTTCCGCAGTGGCATCATCTGACGCCTCCGATTGACTTCTATGCCCCTCACAGCGAATCAATCATGACGATATGCAAACTGATTAGTTGGCGGCCCAGCACAAGTCCGTAGCATTGCTCCAAAAGGGGAGCAGATTGACCGACATGACGTCTTTGTGCATCCGACATACCGTCATGGGGCCTTCGTGAGTAGTCCAGTCAATCCGTCATCGATGTCTTCGCAGCCTGGTTGGCAAGCCAGTCAGGCAACCTTCGGTTCGCGCTTGCGGCCGAGTCCCTTGCTCAAGGCACGCCTCGGTTTTCTAGCGGCTTGGGCAGCGTTCTTCCTAGTGCTGTTCGTGTTGCCGCAGCCGGCAGGGTTGTCACCTGCGGGGCGCGCCACCTTGGCTGTGGTGGCCTGGGCTGGGCTGATCTGGATGACGGAAGCTGTGCCGGTGGGCGTGAGCGGCATCCTCATCCCGGCCCTGTTGGTGCTCGCGCACGCCGTTACCCCCTTTCCAAAAGCGGCCAGCGGCTTCGCTACGCCGGTGGTGTTCCTGTGCCTGACTGCGTTTCTGTTCTCGTCGATCATGCAGGGGGCCGGGCTGGACCGCCGCATTGCGCTGTGGCTACTCGACAAGCTCAAGACCAGCACCGCCAATGGCGTGATCTGGGCCATGTTTGCCATCAACTTCGTGCTGAGCTTTCTGGTGCCGGCGGCCAATGCGCGCGCGGCTGCGCTGCTGCCGGTGGTCAATGGCATTGCCGAACTGTTTGGCGACACCCCGCGCGAGCGCAGTGCTAGGAAAGCCATCGTTATCCAGTCGCTGGTCTATGGCTCGATGATCAGCGGTATGTGCATCCTGACCGCTCACTTGCCCAACCTGGTGATCGTGGGCTTGCTGCAGAAGCAGCTCGGTCTGCATCTGTCCTATCTCGACTGGTTCAAGCTGCAGTGGCCGTACCTGGGCATGTTCGCGCTGACGCAACTGTGGGTGCAGTTCTACTTCAAGTCGCGCGCTGTGCGTCTGCCCGGCGGCACTGCCGCCATTGCGGCAGAACGTGCTGCGCTGCCGCCGGCGGGTGGGCATGCCAAGGCCATCCTGTTGGTGTTCACAGCAGTGGCCGTGCTGTGGGCCACCGAAACGTGGCACGGCTTGCCCTCCGAGATCGTGGCCCTGATCGGTCTGGCCGCGTTGTTCGCGCCTGGGTTGACTGGGCTGGGCTGGAAGGACATCCAGAATCGCACGATCTGGGGCACGTTCTTTCTGCTGGCGGGCGCGCTGAGCTTGTCTGCCGCCATCAGCGAGACCGGCCTCGCGCCGTGGGTGGCCGACTGGTTGTATCGCTTTGCGCAAGGCCACCCGTGGTGGCTGGCACTGCTGATCGTGATGATCGGCACGCATGTGGCACGGCTTGCCATGCTCTCCAATGTGGCGGCCGTCACCATGATCGCGCCCATTATGCTGGCGCTCGCGCCCAAGCTCGGGCTGCATCCCGTGGCCTTCACGCTGCTGGTGTGCGACAGCGACAGCTTCGCCTACATCCTTCCCACGCAGATCACCGCCGCCGTGGTCGCCTACAGCAGCGGCACCTTCACCACCGCGGAATACGCCAAAGTGGGTGTGGTGTCCGTGCTGATCGGCGTCGCCTATGGCGTGTTTGTGATGGCGCCCTGGTACGCGCATCTCGGCATTCCCGTATGGGATGCGGGTGCGCCATGGCCTTTCCATTGATCGGAGTCTTTCCATGAACGACCGAGCGTCCCTAGCGGTGGGCTATGCCGCCCTGCGCGAGCGGCTGGGCGAACACCATGCACCGGCGGGTTTGTACGAAAAGAACAAGGCGTTGCCGTTCGCCGGCCGTGCCACCTGCTCGGTGAGCCGGCTGGAGGCGGGCGCGTGGGCAGAGATCCTGATCGACTATGAGGTCGGTGCCTCGGGCATTGCCGATGGTGCCTGGCTGAAAACCACCTTCAAGTTCTATTCCGACTGGGCGCTGTTCCAGACCACGGACCCGTCAGGCGCCAATTATCTCAGTGCTGAATACCAGGCCGGCCCGCTGGTACCCGGCCAAAGCCCCGCGACCGTGCAGGCGCTGAACGTGCGCTTCGAGCAGAAGGGGCACGAGCGTCCATTCCAGAAGGCGATCATCGTCGACGTGCTCGACGGCTACCTGAACGCGGGTGACCACATCCTGATCCGCCTGGGTGACCGGCGGCGCGGCGGGCCTGGCACGCGGGTGCAGACTTTCATTGAAGACAGCTTCCGCTTCCGGCTATACGTCGACCCGCTGGGCACCTCGCGCTTCGTGGCGGTGCCGGGCGACGTGGTGATCGACATTCATGCCGGACAGCCCGCGCAGGTGTTACTCCAGGCGCCGCGCTTTGCACGGCCGGGTACGCCGCTGTTGGTGCGCACGTCATTGCTCGACCGGTGGGGAAACATCAGTTCGGATGTGGGCGGCACGATCCGCCTGACGGCTTGGGATGGCGATACACCTGTGCACCAGCGTGACTACCCCGTACCGGAAGACGGCTGGGCCACGCTCGGCATCGATGATCTGCCTACGGGCGCCGGCACGCTCCGGCTGGAGGCCGTTCTGCTGAACGCGCCGCGTGTGAGCAAAGGCACCGCCTGGTTGTCGATTTTCGATGCACCCAGCGCGCGCGCGTTGTATGCAGACCTGCACGTGCACGCCCACGACACCGTCGGCACCAATAGCCCCGCGTATAACGCCGCCTACGCGCGGGATATCGGTGGCATCGACGTGTTCGGCTACACCGTCAACGATTTCCAGATCACCGATGCTAACTGGAAGCTCGGACTGGATGCTGTGAACACCTTCAACGAGCCCGGCCGCTTTGTCGCGTACCCCGTGCAAGAGTGGTGCGGCAGTTCCACCGCTGGTGGTGACCACAACGTCGTCTTCCTGGGCGATGACGCGCCAGGCTTTCCGTACAACGCGCGCGGCGAGCACAACCGCACGTTGGTGTGGAACGAAGACATGAAGGGCAACGCCGCCGAACTTGGCCGCTGGCCGATCGAGGAGTTGTGGGACGCGTACGTCGACTCGCCCGAACAGCACTTGATCATGCCGCACGTGGGCGGGCGCCGCTATATCCCCGACTGGCATCACCCTAAGCTCGAACGGCTAGTGGAGATTGCTTCCAGCTGGGGACATTTCGACTGGCTATACCGAGACGTGATCGCACGCGGCTACCAACTCGGCGTGGCTGCCAGCGGCGATGAGCACCGCGGGCGACCTGCCGGCGGCACGCCTGGCGTCCAGGTGTTTGGCGTGCGTGGCGGTCTGACTGGCGTAGTGGCTGAGCGGCTTGATCGCCAATCGATCGGCCGTGCCCTACGTGCACGCCACACCTGGGCCAGCACCGGTGAACACACGGCGCTGCTGGTGCGCAGCGGCACACATATCCAGGGCGATGCCTTCACGCATCAAGGCCCCGTACGCTTTGACTACCGATTCCTGGGGCAGGCCGGCTGGGAATACCTTGCCGCGTACGACCATACCGGGCTGATCTGGGAGCGAAACCTGCATCAGGAGGTCGGCTTCTCCGATCGGCTGGTCCGCGTGCGTTGGGGCGGCGCCCGCATCCAGGATCGCTACCGCTGGGCTGCCTGGCAGGGGCGCATCCGCGTTCTCAATGGCACCATCCATCGCTTCGGCGGCCATGGCTTCGAGCACCTGGAGGAATCCTGCTGGCGCGAAGGCACTACCGACATTGGCTTTCGCAGCGACACCTATGGCGATGCCGACAGCGTAGAGATCGATATCGGTAACCTCGCCGCTGCACGGATCGTAATCGAGGGGCGCATCGACAGCTACATCAAGGTCGGAGACCCGCTGCAACGCAACCCGTTTGCGCATGCGCCGGATTTCCATTGGGAGGTAAGCGGGGCTGAGTTGTTAGCCAAGGATGGCTTGCGGCTCGATCTAGGTGGTACTGAACTGTTCATTGCGGTGGAGCGATTGACCGAACAGGCCTTGCCGGTCGACGTGAGCGGGGTGGTAGAGGTTGAGCCGGTGAACGGGCCGCTCGGCTTCCGGCCGGTGTATTTCCACGGGCGCGAGCGGGGCGACCAGAAGGTGTGGTCATCCGCACAGTTCGTAACGTTTGTATGGGAGTAACGTCGCACCAGATTCCTGTTCGACGGAAGCAAATTTGACTACATTTGCCTTGCGCTAAGCCCTTGATTGTTCGGTGAGAATGGAAAGCGTGCGCTGTTTTTGCTGCAACCAAGCTCCTAGCAATTGCAGCGACGTTCTAGCCAAGGGGTGGAAAGCCAGCGAACTGCTGGCCGATGAGAGGAATTGCAGCGACGATCTGAGCAGTCATTTGATGCGATAGCCGATCGCAACCAACCGCATTTTTAGGTTCGGCGACTTGTACCATTTACTTGTCAAGGCGTTGCGCAGAATCGGGCCAAACGAGCAAAGACGCGCAACACCTGAAAACCTACCGTCTGTCCAGCCGGTTTTTAGTTGTCGTGCTCGCAACCAAATTCAAATGTCGGCACGGGCGTGCACTTTGTGCTCGGTTCGATTCTTCCTGGGGGCGGCTCGTAGGGTGGTGGTGCTGGTGGCTGGCACGCTGCTGGGCTGGCCTGGCCCGACTTGCTGCATGGCCCGCTCCAGGTCCAGCCGGTTGATCAAGCGCTGCCGCTTGGTCTGCGGCGCCGGATGTTTGGGCCGCGGCGGCTCGCCCACCAACGTGCGCGAGGGCCCGACCTGCCGTCGATCATCGCGCTGCGCCTGCAGTTCGGCCGCCACCGCCAACACGTGCCCCAACCGTTTGTGCTCCACGATCGCGCCCTGGTCAATCTGCGCCAGCCGGTCATAGGTGGTGTAGGGCAGGGAAGCGCCGTCGGCCCACAGCTCGATCGTGCCATCCGGGTACTCGGCCACCTCGAGGTAGCGGTGCACCAGCTTGCGGTGCTCCGGCCGGTCTTCCAACAAATACATCACCTTGGCGTACTGCAGGGTCAGGCTCGCCGACACCTTGCGCCATTCGCGCCAGCAGAAGATGCGCGCCAGGTCCTCGTCGCCACGCAGCGGCCGGTGGGCATCGAAGTCGCTCCTCGGCAACTTGGCAAAGTGCGCATTGAAGTCCGCCATGAACGCCGGCGCAAACGCGTTGGCCGCTTCCATGGAGTGGATGCCGCGCAGGCGCAACTCCTTGACCAGGCGGTCCTGCAGCACCCCGTTCATGCGTTCCACGCGGCCCTTGGCCTGACTGGTGTTGGCACACAGGCTGTCGATGTTCAGCTCAAACAGGGCGCGTCCAAACTGCGTGTAGCCACGGCCCTCGGCGTTCTCGCGGGCATTGCCCCGGAAGGTGCTGGCCTTGTCGCTGTAGAACGCCTGCGGCTTGCCGTGGCGCTCAAGGTAGCCCCGCGTGGCGGTGAAGTACGCCTGCGTCGATTCGGTCGGCACGAACAGCAGCTGCATCAGCCGGCCGGTGGCGTCATCGACGTACACCAGCAGCGTGCAGGCCGGCGCGCGGTCCTCGAACCACGCGTGATCACTGCCATCGATCTGCACCAGCTCACCCAGACACGCGCGCCGGTTGCGCGGCTGGTGCACCTTGGGCGGGCGCAGCTTGCGCGGCACCCAGAAGCCGGCGTCGGTCATGATCCGGCGCACCGTCTCCGTGGCCAAGTCGATACCGTGCCGCTCACGCAGCTTCTCAGCGGCCAGGGTCGGGCCGAAATCGGCATAGCTGTCGCGGATCAGGCCACGCACGCGCGACTCCAGGCCGGGCGGTAATTGGTTGTTGCCCGGTTGCCCTTGGTGTCGATTCTGCAGACCCGCCGCACCTTGAGCCTGATAGCGTCGCAACAACCGCAATGCTTGGCGGACGCTCACGCCCAGCCTGACTGCCGCAATGCCAGTCCTGAGGTGCCCATCCGCGAGCGCCTGGAGGATCTTGAGTCGATCGAGTTGCCGCATCGTCAAGGTAACCGTGTCCGGGCGCATGGCCGACTCCTTCAAAGCAAGGAGCCGTCTAGGCTACGCTCAGTCACTCGGACATTTGAAGTCGTCGAACCTAAATCGCCTAGCCCTGAAAGCACGGCTCTTCGGGGCAGTTTGGCTACAACGCATTATTGCGTCCATGACGTCCCGGACGTAATCGTAGGGCGACAAATGCCTTTCGACAGAAAAATGCAGTGACAAATTCGCGGAAAAATGTGTTCGTCAACGCATTTTTCAAGTGTGGAACACGTGTGAGGCTCAGTACAGGGCAGGCAATTCCAAATGCACTAGGCCACTAGCCACGGGGGTTGCGTTAAATTCAAACTCATAAAATCGCGCCCAGTAAATAGAAAAAATCGTCCGTCACAGTGATGTTGTGCATGGATTTATCGAAGCCGAAACAAAAAAATATATGAGCTCTGTTTTTTTTGTAAAACTCGTGGCTCGAGCCTTTACTTTGCCGGCATTTATGCTTATGTGTAAGCAGAATTGGAACACGTCAGAACTTGACTGGCCAATGTAAGACAAGCGGTTGCATGGCAGTGCGACCGCTCGAGTGGCTGAATGAAGCGCTTCGGATGAGGGAAATTTATCGAAACGCAAGCCCAATGTATTCGCACCTTCACTTAGTGGGTGAGCGGTACGTTAGCCCTCGATATGCAAATTGCTTTTGGTTGAAGTCGCGGCCAAAGTCAAGGCGATTTCGCGCCTAGTATTGGCGATCGGGGCCTTCGTTAGAAAAATCTATCGAGGCGACGATGGTACGAGTGATTCAGCCTAACTTAGGTCGACGTGTTAAACCAAGGGGTGCAGCGAAATCCTCTTATAGAGGCCGGCGCACGTTGTATATCTTTGATTCGCCGCGCAATCGTCAACGCTTCCAGGTGTATGGTCAGCTTTGTTTTGCCCACTGCGTTCTCGCAGAGGGTGATCCAAATATTCGGCGCTATCTACCATCAAAACCGCCGGACGAGCCCAGCGAGGGCCTCTATCGACAGACGGTTATGGTGGAGCGTTGTGACGGTCATTGGGAGCGATGGCAGTTCGAAAAAAGGCACGCCGATGACTGTGTAGGCGACGCCAAGCTCGTCCTCAAAACAGAAGATCAGATCAGGCGATCCAAGTTTTTGCTAATGAATTGGATGGCCTTGTGCGCTGATCAAAATCGCGTGCGGGGCGAATCATTGGCGCGGGAGTTGGGAGCGCTCATGAGGGCGATGGATGGTTGCGAACGCCTGACAGTTCAGCAGGCTATCCGCATCGAGGGAATCGATCCTGCACTGATGCTGGGGGTTATCGCGATGCAGTTGGCAGATGGCCTTCTGTGCTGCGATCTGGAGCAGACGCCCTACTGTCTAACCAGCGAACTCTGGCAACCATGAATATCCGGTCGGGATCGCGCCGAGCCCTCATTCCCTTCGAATATCGCGACCTCGAGGCTTGGCCTAGCGTTGATGTTGCCTCGCTTGGCGAGAAGAAGCGCACCCGCTTCTATGCGATGAAATCTGCGATATCACTTTATCATGCCGGCGTAGATTTTACCGAGATAAAAAAGAGAACGAAGATCTCGGAAAACGAAGTGAGAAGAGAAATTCATCGTTGCTTGGCGCCGGATGGCCGCGGGTCAATTTTCGGCTTCAGAGCAATTGTCGAACGGTGTCGGGTGGCTGGATATGAGCGAAGGAAATCTACTTCTCGGCCAAAATCAACCCTGTCATGTGGGTTATCCGGTGCGCTCGGTAGACTTTTTGAAGAGCACCCTGATCTGCAGGAAAGAATCGAGTCCCAGTTCTTCGGGAGCTGTAAAAGCGAATACTATTTTGAGCCAAAAAAATCGATAGCAGATATCCACCATGATTTCATCAACGAATTGAAATCGATCGGATTGACTGATGTCGACTGGCCATTTAATACGGAAAACCTCGGGTACAAGAGCTTATCGAGATATCTCAGGAAGCTTCTGAAGGATCAGCCCGCGAGGTATGTCGAAGGTCGGCATGGTACAGAGTCGGCTCGGCGCCTTCGCGTTGGAACTGGTGTAGAGCCGCTCCTTCGGGCGAATATTCCATCAGCTATTCTTGAGTTGGATTACGTGATGATCGACGCGCCCGGCGGCATCGTCATCATCTCTGATCCACTTGGGGTAGAACATAGGATTCTTGCGGAACGATGGTATGTCGGCGTCCTGGCGGACGCATACGACGGCGCGATCCTAGGGGTGAGTCTTGCACTGGAAAGAAATCCGAGTGCCGACACGGCTCTGCAAACCATCTTGAGTTCCATGCAAGATGAATGCTACGACACCACTCCCATTTTGGAAGCGCTTCTTCCTTCGGGGAGATGCCTAATGCCTTCGTTACTTCCGCAATATCAACGACAGGGATGCAGCCTCCTGCGAGTGGACCACGGCTGGTGCAATCTCGCTGAAGATTTCGTCAATAACGTCATCGATGTAATGGGTTGTACGGTTGAATTCGGCGAACTTTTCGCATGGTGGATGCGGGCCGTGGTTGAGAGAATGATCGGCGTGTTCCATGCGCGTGGCCTTCATCGATTTGCTTTTACATGTGGGAGTGGCGCGGATGACACGCGACGCCGCAACCCTGAGCAAGCGGCCGAGTCGTTTGAGGTTCGTATCGAAGATATCGAAGCCATCATCCTGGCGACGATATACGACGTTAACGGCACGCTCGGGAAAGAGCGCTTCTTCGGAAGCACATTGTTGACGGTGAGGACGCGATTCTCGGCGGATCCGAGCCTCGGATGGCTGCCTCGGCCCCTACCTAAGTCAACCGAAGCAATCGCGAGACTTCTGGATCATCAAGTCGTTGTCCCCGTAAGCGGAAATGCGAAGAAGGGGATACGCCCCTATTTGCAATATGCGAAGCGAAAATATACCAATCCGCGCATCGCGTCAGATTTCTCCTTACTGCACAAGCAGGTGCGCCTGCACATCGATCGCCAGGATCCTCGCAAAGCCTCGGCATCCTTGGCTGACACCGGCGAGGATTTGGGGACGCTCATAGTAGAACGTAAATGGCGCGAGTGGCGCATGTCACTTCGGGAAAGCACTATGCTCACTCGGCACACCTGTGCACGGCCATTGGATCGTGGTCGCAGCACGCCAGAGGCGTTCCTTGCGGCCAAAGCGGACGAACTCATTGCAAAGAAGAGACCTTCAGGAAACAGGGGGATGGTCCGCGGGGCGGTGGACTATGCGCGGCACAAACGGTCCGTGCAAACGGATGTGGGGCGGTCTGAGGCCCAGGCTAACAAAACCTCGTTGGCCTGCGGGGCACGCAATCTCTTCGGCATCTTCCGACTGGCAGGTAACGTGGAGGACGATGATGACTAACAACACGACCGCTCCCCTGAGTCGAGGGCCCGAATGGTGGCGGCAGCAGGCCATCTGCCACCCCTTGCTTGCGAAGCACAATCGAATTCCACTATGGACGCCACCGGTTGAACGGTTCTATGCACGGGCCAAATGGCTCATTCTGCAAAGGCATAGCTTTTATGTGGACGAGCCCACAGGAGAGGGGAAGTCTGCTGTGGCGAACGCACTCGTTGATCGTATCCAACGGGATCTTGGTGACATCGTCACCATTGTCTACTGCACCCAGAACAAGCAAGGGCCATCAGTGCGTTCATTCTTCAAGGGGTTTCTAGACACTATCGGGAGTCCCAGCACAAGCGGCGAGACGTGGGATTTGCAAGCACGTGCACGTCGCCGCTTGGTCGCCTTGGCCAGCGAAACCACTTGGCGGACCATCCTGCTCGTTATCGACGAAGCGCAGGCGTTGTTAGTCGACGATTTGGAGTTTGCTAAGGACATACAAAACCAGCTTGAGAGAGAGCACATTGACCTTGTAGTTGCGCTGTTTGGTGAGTCTCCAATGCTTGAATTGGTCAGTGCGAGTGCGGGGCAGGCTAAACACTACGCCTGTTTTGACAGGTTCACGCACCACAGGATCCCGATCGACGGTTACGACCGTGAGTCACTCACTTGCTTGCTTAGGATGATGGACGTTTCGATTTGGCCGCCAGGGTCAGGACTGACATGGCCAGGCTTCTTCTATCCGCAGGCGACTGCCCACGGATTTCGTTTTGAGCACCAGGCGGGTCGTGTCTGGCACGCTTTGAAGGAAGCCAACCTAGTCAGGTCGTACGAGGACAAAACAGTGGTTGCGCGCAGAGTCTTTGAGCTAATGGGCTATGTAGCTGCGAACGCGGAACACTACGACGTGGACCGTTCCGACCTGGATGATCAACTGTGGACGGCCGCCGCGTTGTTTTGTGCGGGAGAACAGGACGTCTGAGCCAGGAGATACGCTGGACTAGCATGCGCGATAGCGAACGAGGGTGGACTGGGTCGTCTTGGTCCGTTTTGCCATTTGAGTCGTCTTTCTCCGTTTGTACACGGTTCGCTTGGCTCAATGCTCTAGATCGCGCGCAGCTCGATCGTCTGGGCGTGCTTAGCCGAGTCAAACGCGCGCGTACCTTCCTGGCCCATGAAACAAGCATGGCGAGCAACCTTCAGCGCGTGCTGCAACGCCCGCTCCCGCTGCCCATTGAGCACGCTTTGTTCGAAAGCAACGCCATAGGCCTGCTGGGAAGTTTGTTTTCTTGCTCATTGCGAATCTGTCCGTTGTGCCTGGAGGCGGGGTATCACGCTTTTTGGCATCAATGCCGGCCTCTGGTTTTGTGCCCCATCCACGGGGTGGTGCTGATGGAGCAATGCATGACTTGTGCCAAACCGCTGCCATCCTTTGGTGACGCTGCGTTGTATGTGCGCCCGTACGCCTGCAACGCCTGCGGCCATCCCTACTGTGGGGCGGACTTCACAATCGACGCCTACTTGGATTTCCGTCTGCACGCCGATCTTCTGGCCGAACGATTTGCCGAGATCGCGCGGTGGTTTGAGCAACTTGACGGAAGCTTGAACTGGGCATTCTTTAGGGATGAAGAAAGCGAACGCTATTGGGCAGCGCGATGGCGCCTCGCATACGATTTTTGTGGCTCCATCGTGCCGCCTCCCGCCGACTGTCCGCGGGTGGAGCATCGGGGGATCGTAATGCGGCATTGGGTGAACGCGCCGGCGCGGGGAGCTTACCATGCGCAGGGTTTCATCAATAGGCGCGAAAGCGATCGCGTTCAACAGATCTATCGCTCGACTTTGCGGCTCTTGAAAGCCTGGTTGCACAATCGAGTGCCAGCGTGCTGTGACGCGAGTGCCTCGCACAGGACGCTACGGATTGGCCACGACGGGATGATTGAGTTGCAGGGAGATAATTTTGAGCTCGCTTATCTGCTACTGCGATGTGTGTTGTCCGATGATGCTTTTGCCGGAAACGTCCGTAGAGTGACCGACGACATTGCGCGGGCCTCCCCAGGTCCGGCACTCGCCTGGTTTATGCCCTCGTTCGATATGCCGCGTATAGCGGTCCGTTTGGTCTTTTTGTGGCTTTACACAAAAATGATGGAGTTTGTGATCGCACATAGAGGCCGATGTGTCGTCTCCTTTTTTGAGATCCAGGATTTTCTCGGCAGGTGTGATTCGCCGGTGCTTTTTGGCAACACTCAGCAGGTGCGTCAGGGGATGATTATTTTTCGGTCGGCGCTGGACATCCCACTGTTATAGATTCGGCAGCCGGTAGCCAGTGCTGACGTACGAATTAGCTACATCCGCAGTGTCGGAAAGGGTCTGGTTTCGTACGCTTCAGTTATGCAGCGACCCCATCCTTTCGGGAGCTTGGGCGGGCCGCCTCAACGGCGACGCAGGGGGATGCTGTTTTTTGGGGGACGACAGTGCTCCGGGAGGCGCCTTATGTTGATCCACCCGCGGTGGTCGTAGATTTCGATATGTCTGCACGAAAAACGTCTGCGCCTACATTCATGTCCGAATGGGCCCCGTAGCAAATAGAAACTATGCGGGTTGCGCTGGCTCAAGAAGCGACGCAGGCGTGACGTTCAGTGCAACAGCTAAGCGCTCGATGTTGTAGATGGTAACGTTTTTCTCGGAGCGCTCGAGCATGCCTACGTAAGTGCGATGCACTCCGGCCCGTTCCGCGAGTTCCTCTTGGGACAATCCGAGCGCGAGACGCCGACGCCGTACATTCTCGGCGAATACAGTGACAAGGTGGCAGTTCTGTGGCGCAACGGACATATGCCAAATGTCCGTCGTTGCACACTATGGTTCTACATACTATGATTAGCATATCGCCGGCGACAAGCGAGATGTCGAGTGGCAATAGGTCCGTTCGGTAGGGGGTACATTGAAGTCTCGTAGTCGCAGTCAGTCAACCAACATGTCAGGTCATAGCACGCGCGAATTGCGGATCGGATTCGAGGGCGGCAAGGTCGTCTTCCAGGCTCTCCGGAGCGGATTCAACTTCGTGCTCGATCAAGGGGAGGTTAAAGGGCTGCTCTTTCACGAGGCCTCCAAGAAGCTTGAAGTCTCATTGCATCGTGGAAGCACGGTCAGCATCAGTTGCGATTTTGAGAATGCGAAGTTCTTCGCCGTGCGCCTGCTTCCCGAAGAGCGTGATAACGAATTCATGTATCAACCCATTGTTGGTGAGCAGTGCCACGCATGGGATGATCTTCGTTAGACGATCATCGTCGGTTCCCTGACCAGTCCCAGGGCATCATCTGCTGATAGCTTCAAACTGTGTGATGGTGTATGGTCTGCATGTAGTAGCACCACCTGATTGCACTCAAATATCTCCATGGCTGCCAACGACATCCGCCGTCACCAGCTGACCCCACAGGTCGGTTACGGCAGCCGTGCGCTCGCTCCAATCGAGCGCTCTCATACACGAATAGCAATCTGACCCTGGCCTTATTGATCCCGATATAGACGGGCTAGTCAGTTGCGGCAGTACGCTGCCCTTCGTGTATGGAGAAATACCATGTCCTCTCCGCAATTTATTCCGGAGCATTCACCCGGTTTTTTGCCCTTGGGCGAACTCTCGGTTCTGCGTAGCGCCGCCGCATGGCAGTTGCTGATTCCCGCGGATACGCACTCCGCCCTCGTGATGGCTCGACAAAACAGCGGAGACCGAGCGGAGCCCAAGGAGGAGATTCCCGATTGGACCACAGAGAGACGTTCCACTGCCGAACAGCAGGCTCAGACGCCTCAGCGGCCCAAGCCCAGGCATGTGCAGATCTTTGACCCTGAGGCCCTGGAGCAAGCACGCGAACGCCTACGTGCCGGAGAGCGGGAACAACAGCGGTATGGGTTGACCTTGTTGGATCAAGCCAAGAGTGGTGGTGGATACCGGGCCTTGCCACGTCTGCGGTCAGCGCTGAATCGGCTCGACGCGTCGCGGTACATGTTTGGCAATCTGCGTGAGCCGATCAAAAAACTGAAGATCGATCTCACGCTCGTAAGTGCAATGCGGTCGAAGGATTTTCGTATTCGCCCGATGTTGCTGACGGGGCAACCCGGTGTCGGCAAAACACAGTTCGCGCTGAAGCTGGCGGAGATTCTGGGTGTGCCGATGCAGAAGTGGTCGGCGGGAAGTGCGCAAGCCGGCTTCCAGTTGACCGGCGGTGATGGTGCCTGGCGGAGCGCGCGACCTGGGATGATCTTTGAGATGCTGGCAAAAGGCACCTCAGCGGCGCCTGTCTTCGTTCTCGATGAAGTTGACAAGATTGGCTCTGACAATCGCTACTCCGTCACAGCGGTGCTGCTTGATCTGCTTGAGGCGGGGACTGCCAAGACCTTTGAGGACTCATTTCTCCGCGCGACATTTGATGCGAGCCGGGTGGTCCATGTTCTTACGGCAAATGATCTGGATGCAGTGCCTCCCGCACTACTGAGTCGGGTAGAGGTATTCGATATCCCACCACCGGCTGCCGAGCAACGGCTCCAGATCATTCTGTCGGAAGCCCAGCGCTTGCGCCGCGCCACGGGCTACCGCATCGAATTGGACATTCACGCTGCAGAGGGTCTCGCTGAACGGTGTGATCTCGACCTGCGCAGGACGCAGCGGTTGGTAGCAGATGCATTTGCCACGGCGATGGCTTCAGGAAAGCTTATCGCTACGCCAAATGCCCCGAGGCACGCGAGCCGCAGAGCGATCGGCTTCGTCACAGACCATCAATCTGACAGGAAAGCTAGCGGCGGTACGCAATGAGAATCCTCATCCTCAGCGATCTTCACCTTGAATTCTCATCGTTCGACATTGACGCGGCTAACGCCGACGCCATCGTGCTCGCAGGCGATATTCACCTCGGAACAAGGGGCATCCCGTGGATCCAAGCGCAGTGTCGTGATCTGCCTGTCATCTACGTGCCCGGCAATCATGAGTTCTACAAAGGCGAGCACAGTCGAGTGCTTCGAGATCTGCGTGCGGCGTGCGCGGCGACGCCGAACATTCATCTACTCGACATGGACAAGATCACGATCGGGGATGTGGAGTTTCTCGGGACCACGCTCTGGACAGATTTTGCTCTGTATCGCAGGACAGGATATGGTGGCCTTGCGGCCGAGGGCTATGCAGCCCAAGGTATGAGTGACTTCACCGGTGCGATCCGTTTCGAGACGCATGGCGTGTTCAGAAAACTCCAGCCGCGGGACACCATCCGCATGCACATCGCCGCACGGCAATGGCTGGACACCGAGTTGCAGGTTCCGACGCAGCGCAAGCGCGTTGTTGTCACCCATCATGCTCCTTCGGAGCGAAGCGTGGCTCCGCAATATCGAGGTGACCGCCTCACGCCGGCGTATGCCAGCGACTTGGACGCTCTGGTTCACATGGCAGACCTATGGATCCATGGTCACATGCATGACAGCGTTGACTATGTCGTCGGGAAATGCCGAGTGATTTGCAATCCGAGAGGTTATGCGCCGAGGGGACGTAGCGCAGAGAACTCTGCGTTCGAGGCTGGCTTGATCATCCAAAGTGAGATTGCGGCCACGGCCGGCTGAAGGATTGGGTCGCATGGCAGTTCACGCCCGCCGGCAATACGTCCATGGAGCGATAAACATGAATCCGACTTCTAATGGAGGCGAGTGCTCAGCGGTAGCGCTTTCTATTGCGCTCTCTCCCTATCTCGCCAAGGTCCTGCGAAGAGGGTGCATCGATGGCGACGGTGCTCTTCTGCCGCGGCTGGAGCGTGCGGTAGCGCCGCTGTCTATAGCCGATCAAGAAACCGCCCGACGGTTCCGTGACGGTCTGGAGCATGGGCGGCTCGAAGTCCATGGGGCTTCCATCTCGGTTGTAACCGCAACTCTGCTGGGAAAACTACGCGAGTTTCACGACCCTGCGGGACTGGGTTACCGAGTAGATAGCACATTCAGCGATTCGGACGAGGAATGGTGCCGGATGTCGGAGAGAGGGCAAGGACGGTTTATCGAGGAGGCTCGTGACTTGGCTTCTATGGCATCGCAAGCTTGGCGCAAGATGGAGGACTGTCGCGAACCCCGGTCCTGAGGATTGGCCTCACGGAGCCACGTGCAATTTCAGCGTACACAGGGATGTTCAACGCAACGTGAGAAGTTCGCATGCACCGAAGCACTCGAGCCTGAGCAACGGTTGCCGTGCGTCGTGGCAGAAGTTCGTAGGCTGCAGCGGGTCATAGGCAAGCGCATTGAACTGGACGTCAGTGCGGCAGACGCCTTGTGGGGTGCTACCCATCGGGATGCAAGCTTTTCTGGGCACGATACCGACATTTGAACTGAATCGCCCCGGCCTCGGTAGACACCTGCAAGCCTCAAACTAGAGGTTAGACAGGAGAAGCAATGAGCGCACAGAGATAGCCGAGGAATTCAAGATCGAGGCAGTCAATCAGGTCATGGACCGAGGCCACAGCGTTGCCGAGGTTGCGCAGCGGTTGGGCGTGAGCCAACACAGCCTGTACCAGTGGATCAAGCAGCGCCGCCAGCCCGTGGCAGAGCAGCAAGGGCAGGGATCGCAATCAGACGAGGTACGTAGGGTCAAGGCCGAGCTCAAGCGGGTGACCGAGGAGCGCGACATTCTAAAAAATGTATGGTCTACCCCGTTTTGCAAGCTGTCTCTTGCCGACGTCAGAAGAACGTTTTGCGTCAATGTATCCGGCCTACAGTTGGGAACGCTCGTTCCCGGCCTTGATGGAATCCGCGGGCGCCTTGCCTCATAAAGCGTTCAGTCATGAAGGACTGCTTTTTTAGCCAGGCGTAAGGTGCGCCGGTCAACGGTTCTGTCATCAACAATCGCGGCTCGCAAAAACAAGACGGTATGACTTCCTTCGGATGTTCGATGGCCCTCAGGCGGTCATCAGCGCATTCGGCCACACAGCAAGATCGCGCCCCTTGCCGAACGCTTGGCCACTACCGATCGCGGCGACCATGGCGCTGGCGATGATCGGGCCGACCCCTGGCACGGTAGTGGCACGACGGCACAACTCGGAGTCTTTGGCAATCTCATGGATCTCGGTGGAAACCGAATCGATCTCCTTGTCGAGCCCCTGCCAGCGTTCCCCGCAACCGCTGCAAGAGTTGACGCATCCTGATGGACAGGCCGTTCTCTGTATCTTCCAGAACACGCGGCAAGCTACGTGCGAACAGCGCACGGCCGACAGGGATCACGATGCCGTGCTCGAGAAGCAGGGCTCGCAGCTGGTTCACGACAGCGGTGCGTTCAACGATGAAGCGCTGCCGGACACGGTGCATAGCTTGCATCTCCAACTGGTCGGTCGACTTGAGCGGTACCGTTCG
>Ga0207678_10000040_pt1 | contig 100102 bp, 80 predicted proteins | sample KBSC63metaG_FD_184319 | JGI IMG/M metagenome (GOLD analysis project Ga0207678, IMG submission 184319) | Corn rhizosphere microbial communities from Kellogg Biological Station, Michigan, USA - KBS C6-3 metaG (SPAdes) (version 2) | ecosystem: Host-associated > Plants > Roots > Rhizosphere > Soil... | reverse complement strand
CGGGAGCTTCTCGATGAACTCCTCGAGCCCGGCCTGGACGGCCACCGCCCGCAGGCCTTCCTCGTCGTTGGCGTGGGCGAGGGAACCGAACGCGATGTTGTCCCGGACCGACAACCGGTAGCGGCCGAAGTCCTGGAACACCGCGACGACCTGCCGCTGCCAGCTCCGCCGGGTCGCGTCGTCGATCCGCGTCCCGCCGACGTGCACGGAACCGCCGCCCGGGGCGTCCAGGCCGGCGAGGAGCCGGGCCAGCGTCGTCTTGCCCGCCCCGTTGAGCCCCACGATGGCCAGTGACTGGCCCGCGGGGATGTCGAGATCGATGTCGTGCAGCACGTCGCTCTCGGAGCCGGCGTACCGGAAGCGCAGCGCACCGCAGGAGATCGTCGCGTCCGGCGGTTCGACGACCGGCACCGCGTCCGCCGGGGCCTCCTCGGCGGGGAAGGCGAGCGCTTCGGCGGCGGCCTTCGAGCCGAAGCCGATGCGGAGCTCGTCCTCGTCCGCACGCAGGATCTGCAGGAGGGCCCGGACGGCGAGCCCGCCGATCGCCAGGTTCCCCACCGTCGAGCCGCCGACAGCGGCCTCGTGCGCCAGGTGGTAGAAGACCGCGGCGACGGTGATGCCGGTGGTCACGACCACCACCACGACGAACAGGTCGTGTTCGCGCCGTCGGCGCCAGACCTCCGCCATGTTCGCGCGCCACTGCGACTGGTAGGCCTCGCGGAAGAAGGCCGTGAGGCCGAAGAGGCGAACCTCCCGCGCGGGGCCCGGCGTGGTCGGCACGTCCCGCAGGTACGACGTACGCCGGAGCTTCTCCGTCTGGCTGATGTTTTCGACGACGGCGATCCGGTAGTTCCGGACCAGCCGGAAGTGGATCGCGACGAAGATCGCGAGGACCACGCTCCCCACCACCCAGTTCAGGGTGGCGAGCAGGGCTGCGGAACCGAGGGCGGTCACCCACATCGAAGCCTTGGTGGAGGCGCCGAACACCGCTTCCCCGGGCGGCATGAAGAGGATTCCCTCGCCCCGCGCGCGGGCGAGCCGGCCGAGGTACCCCGGCTCTTCGAGGTGGCCGACGGTCGCGGGCCCGGAGGCGGCCGTCATCACCCGCTCGCCCAGCCGGCCGGTCACCCGGCGGCCCAGTGCCCGGCCCAGTGCCGTGCGCGCCGACTCGGCGAGGTGGGTGAGGAAGAACAACGCGACGACGACGGCGACCCACCGGTAGGCGTCGCGGGCCGCCGGAGTGTCCGTGCCCTGGCCGATCGCGGTGGTGAGCCCACCCACCAGTTCACCGATCCCGACGGTGATCCCGACCGGCGCCGCACCGGCGAGGACGGCCAGGACCGCGGTCAGACCGGCGGTGAACGGCGACTGCGCGAAGGCGTACCGGACCAGGGCGGGCCACGCCCACCGCCGGCTCGGGTCCGCGCTCATGCCTCGTCTCCGTTGCCGAGAGCGCGGGCCGGTGTGCGCCTGAAGCGGGCGCTGGGCATCGTTCCTCCTAGTGGACTGCGGTTGTCCTGCTCGGGACCGGCTGCTGGTTGCCTCACAGTGCCTCCGGCTCGATGTTCAGATAGGCCGTGCGCAGCTCGTCGAGGTACGGGCTGCGTCCGGGGAACCCGGTGCCGTCGATGCCGGCGATCGGCCGGACGCCGATCGCCGCGTTGGTGGCGAACGCCGCCCGCATCCGCCCGAGATCGGCCAGCGAGACGGGGGCGACCCGGTGGGACGGCTGCCGCAGCAGCCGCATCGTCACTCCCGGGAGGCACGGCGTATCGGGCCAGACGACGTGGTCGCCGTCGAAGAAGCCGATGTTCCAGGTGGTGCCTTCGGAGATGTAGCCGTCCTGGTCGGTGAAGAGGGCGTCGTCGTAGCCCTGCAGCTGCGCCGCGCGGCGTTGCCTCAGGCTCCCGAACAGCCCGGCGCTCTTGATTTCGGGGCTGTCGCGCCGGTGGACGGCCGACCGCACGGTCATCGCCGGCAGCAGCTGGTCACCCGCCGCGCGCCGGGTGACCAGCACGTGCGGATCCTTCGCCTCGGCCGGGTGAGCGAGATCGGTGGCCGGGTCGAAGACGGTGACCCGGATCGTGCACACCCCGCCGGGCGGGGCGGCTCGCCGGAGAAGTTCCCGCACGCGATCCGGGTCGAGCGGGACGCCGAAGGTCGCCCGGCAGTCGCGGACGAGGCGATCGAGGTGGAGCGCGAGGCCCCGGACCCGGCCGGCTTCGACCCGGAGAGTGGTGAAGTGGCCGTAGCCGGTCATCGCCAGTGCCTGCAGTTCCCCGGCCGTCACCGGGCGTCCGTCGAGTTCGGCCGGGGTGTGGGCGTCGTCGCGGGTTCCCCGCCGCGGTGCCGGAACCGCCGTCCCGGCGCTCGCCGCCGGACGTTCGAGCGCGGTCCGGACGAAGTCCGCTACGGCCGGGCGGTCGACCTTCCCGCTGGCGTTGCTGGGCAACCGGCCGACGGTGAACACGCGCCGGGGGACCAGGTAGCCGGGCAGGGTGCGGACCAGCTCGGTGCGCAGCCGGGCCGCCTCGCCGTCCGGGGCCAGGCAGACGGCGTGCAGTCCGAGGGTGTCGGCAGCCTCGGGAACGGCCACGACGACCGCGTCGGTGACGCCGTCGAGAGAGCGCAGCGCCGCCTCGATCTCGCCGAGTTCCACGCGGTAGCCGTTGATCTTGACCTGCTGGTCGGCCCGCCCGAGGAAGACCAGGGCGCCGTCGCGCGTGGTCACCCGGTCCCCGGTGCGGTACCAGTGGTCCGGCGGGACGGCCCCGGCCCGCACCGCGGCCGAGGCGGGGTGGAACCGGCCGTGGTTCGCGGCCGGGTCCAGGTACCCGTCGAAGCGCTGGGGCCCCCGGACGCACAATTCGCCTTCCGGGGCGGGGTTCCCCGCGTCGTCGAGCACGGTGTGTTCGAGTCCCGGGTAGGGCAGGCCGATCGGGAGGACGTCGTGAGGTGTGGCCGGCCACGCGCCGGGATCCGGCGGCAGCGTGAAGTCGCTGCAGGCGATGGTGAGTTCCGTGGGCCCGTAGAGATTGGTCAGTGCGCTCCCGGGCGCAGCCTCCTGCCAGGCCCGGGCCTGGTGCCGGGTCAGGGGCTCGCCGCAGAACAGGCTGTGCCGCAACGACGGCATGCTGCCCGGCTGCAGCCGTCCGCCCGCCTGGGCCCTGCTGATCGCCGACGGGACCGAGAACCAGTGGGTGAGGGCGTGGTCGGTGACGAACCGGACCGGCCGCAACAGGTCGTTGCGGCTCGGCACGACCAGGGTGGCGCCCGCGGCCCAGACCGCGAACAGGTCGAACACGGACAGGTCGAAGGTCAGGTCGAAGCACTGCGAACACCGGGCGCCGGGGGCCAGCCCGTACCGGTCTCGAACCGCGGTGAGGAACGCGGAGACGTTGCCCTGCCGGATCGGCACTCCCTTGGGCGTGCCGGTCGACCCGGAGGTGAACAGCAGGTACGCCTCCGCGCCGGGGTCGTCGCGCAGCGGCGGCAGCGGTGGTGACGGCTCCCGGTCCGGTGCCGGATCCACGGCCAGCAGGCGGATCCCGCCGAGCGGCGGCGGAGCGAGCTTCGGATCGGCCAGCACCAGACCGGTCTCCGACGCCGCCAGCATGTGCTGCGTTCGTGCCTGCGGGAAGGCCGGGTTGAGCGGGACGACGGAGGCACCCAGCCGCTGGACGGCGAGATAGCCCACGTACGCGGGCAGGCTTCGCTCGGCCAGCAGACCGATCCGCCGGGGAACGGTCTCGCGGTCCCGGCGGATCTGCGCGGCGAGCGACTCCGCCATGCCGGCGAGCTGCCGGTAGGTGAAGCGTTCGCCGCCGACCTCGAGGGCGGGCCGGCTGCCGTGGCGGGCGGCCGTGGCCTCGAACCAGTGGTAGAGCATCATGGGCCCGGCTCCGGTTCAGACATCGCTCGTCGCTTTCGCCGGGTCGCGGTCCGGGAAACGGGCGCCGAGCAGCGACAGCAGAGGAACGGCCTTGACGGCCGTCTCGTCGAACTCGGCGTCCGGGTCCGACAGGGCGACGATCGCGCCACCGACGCCGTAGCTCACGCGACCGGGCTCCGCCACCAGCGTGCGGATGGCGATGCTCAGGTCGATGGCTCCGGACAGCGAGAAGTAGCCGATCGCTCCCGAGTAGACGCCGCGGGGCCCGCCCTCCAGCCGGTCGATGATCTCCATGGTGCGCAGCTTCGGCGCCCCGGTCATCGAGCCGCCCGGGAAGGCGGCGCGGACGCAGCCGACCGGGCTCCGGCCGGGGCGCAGCCGGGCCGTCACGGTGCTGATCAGCTGGTGGACGGTCGCGTAGGTCTCGACCGTGAACAGCTCGGGGACGGCCACCGAACCGACCGTCGTGACCTGGGCCAGGTCGTTGCGCATCAGATCGACGATCATGAGGTTCTCGGACTGGTCCTTCTCGCTGGCGGCCAGTTCCGCGCGGAGAACCTCGTCCGCCTCGGCCGAGTGGCCGCGCGGGCGGGTGCCCTTGATCGGCCGTGCCTCCACCCGGCGCTCGCCGTCGATGCGCAGGAACCGCTCCGGGGAGGTGCTCAGGACGGACAGCTCACCCAGCCGCAGCAGGGCCGCGAACGGCGCCGGGTTGTCCCGGCGCAACGCGGTGTAGGCCGGCCACACGTCCAGCGCGCACTCCGTCGTGAGCATGTTGGTCAGGCAGATCTCGTAGCTCTCGCCGGCGGTGATGGCGTCCTGGCAGGACTCGATCAGCTTCAGGTAGGTGTCGCGGTCGTGGCGCAGCGACACGGGCGCGGCGACCGGCTCCGGCGCCGCGACCGGGCGGCGGGCGGCCCCGGCCAGTGCCTCGACGCGGGCCCGCGTGGCCGCGAGCCACCGGCGCGCCGGCGCGCCGTCCCCGGCGTGCAGCGCGAGCAGGTACGTCCGGGCGGCGGTGTGGTCGAAGACGACACAGCGGTCGGCGAACAGCAGCGACGCGTCCGGGTGCGGGGACCGGTGGGCCTGGCGGGCACCGCACTGGGCCTTGAGCTCGTAGCCCAGGTAGCCGACCCAGCCACCCCGGAAGTCGAACGGCAGCCCCTCGCCGCCGGCGACTTCGGCGGCGCCGAGGCGGTCGTCCAGCCAGTCCAGGAACGGCCGCACCTCCCGGCGGGTGCCCTGCGGCGAGCGCACGGTGACCGTGCCGCCGGCCACGTCGGCCGTGGCCACCTCCGAGAGGGGACCGTCGGCGGCGCCCATGATCGAGAAGCGGCCCAGCCGCGGATCGGGCCGGCTGCTGTCCAGCCAGAACGCAAAAGGGCGGTCGAGGAAGAGCTCCTCGTAGACGTGCTCCGCCTCGGCCGTCGTCGGCAGCTCTTCGACCAGCAGGTGGTACTTCACCCGGTTCGCGGTGCCCGGGCTTTCCGGGCGGGCCGGCCGCGGTCGCCGCGCGCGGGCCCGTCTGCCGTGCCGCAGGTTGGCTTCTTCGCTCAGCCGGGCGAAGTTGGCCAGCAGGCGGTGACCGTGCTCGGTCGCGATGGACTCGGGGTGGAACTGCACGCCCCAGTGGGGCCGGTTCCGGTGGCGCAGCGCCATCAGCACCCCGTCGGGCGTCCAGGCGAGCGCCTCGAGCTCGTCGGAAAGGCGGTCGACCGCCCACGAGTGGTAGCGCACGACCTCGTGCGGTGACGGGATCCCGTCGAACAGGCCGGTGCCGCCGTGGAACACCGGCGACCTGCGGCCGTGCCGGGGTTCCGGGGCGAGGGCGATCGACCCGCCGCCGAGCGTCGCGATGCCCTGGTGGCCGAGGCAGACGCCGAGCAGGGGGACGCGGCCCGTCGAGATGACTTCGCGGCAGAGGCCGAAGTCGGCCGGGACGTCCGGCGTTCCGGGCCCGGGGGAGATCACGACGTTGTCGAACCCGTCGAGGTGGGCCGGCCGCCACCCCGGCTCGTCGTTGCGGATGACGGTCGGCTCGGTCCCGGTCACCTCACCCAGGTAGTGGGCCAGGTTGTAGGTGAAGGAGTCGTAGTTGTCGATGAGCAGCGTTCTCATGCGACCCCTTCGGAGCGGTTCGGGGCGGAGTCCCCGGAGTCCCCGGCCGGCTGACGGCGGCGGGTGAGCAACGAGACCCGTGCCGGGCGGCCCGCGTCCTCGACGAGCGGGAGCCAGTCGTCCGCGACGCGGAAGAAGACCGAGTTCAGCACCTGGGCGTTCGAGACCTGGCCGTCGGCCAGCACTCCCCACCGGACGAGACTGTTGACCAGGTGGGGGTCGAAGGCGGTCCAGACGCCGTCGAGCCGGATTTCCGGCCAGTAGTGCTCCAGCGAGTAGGGGCTGGACAGCAGCAATCCGAAGCTGCGCCGGGCTTCCCAGCCCTCTTCGTTCGCCCGCTTGGCCAGGTACCGGGTGGCCAGCTCGCAGTCGGCGAGCGACGTCGCCGCGACGAAGGAAAGGTCGCCGTACAACGCCTTGGGCAGGATGTGGAAGTGGAACCCCGAGACCTCGCCGAAGATCCGCCGCAGGTCCGGTGGGGCCACCCCGGGCCGGCCGGAAGCGCCGACCTCGCGGCTGAGGGTGAACTTGCGGGCCGTGTCGTCCGGCTGCGCCCCGAGCGCCTGCACGGCCGCGGGCAGGCGGAAGCTACACCGGTGGGCGGGCGCCGCGGAATCGCACTCCGCGGCGATTTCGAGGTCGTAGCGGACCGGGCGGTTCTCCGCCACCGCCCGGAGCACGTCGGGCCAGCGCCGCATGGCGAGGTAGCGCGGAGAGGGCAGGTGCAGGGCGAGCGAGGCGTTCGCCAGGTCCAGCTCGTCGAAGTGCTGCTGCCCGCCCGTCGCACGGTGCGGGAAGCCGAGATCGAGCAGCGCGGACAGGACCGGCGCGCCGATCCCGAAGACCTTGAGCGCCGTCGAGGTGTCCCGGTCGAAGACCCGGTGCCGGTCGGGGACCAGCCGCACCCGGGCCGTGATGTCCTGGAGCAGTTCGGAGTTCACGCGGGTTCCTCCCGGAGACCGGAGATCACGTTCCAGAGCGCGCCGGGCGAGGCGAAGATCTCGAAGGCCATCACCTCGTCGGGGATCCGCACCAGGAAGACGTCTTCGATCGCCACCAGGAGCCGGACGACGGTGAGCGAGTCGATGCCGAGCTCCGCCAGGTCGCTGTCTTCCCGGAGCTGCCCGCCCGGCGGGATCAGGCCGTCCAGGCATTCCCGCAGCACGGCTTCGAACTCGGGGTTCAGCGCGGCGGCCCCACTGTGCGGCACGTGATCCTCCCTGGAAGTGTCGGACGGCAGGCCCCCGCGGCCGCCGCTTCGGTTCGCCCGTCAGCCCGCGGTGCCGAAGCGGTCCGGGCTGAGCCCGGCGAGGTACCGGTGCACGGACCGGGCCGAGTTCAACGTCTCCAGCACCTCGGAGCCGGGCGGCTCCAGCTCGAAGCCGTAGCGCTGCTCGAGCAGGTGCTGCAGCCAGACGAACCCGAAGGAGTCCATGACTATCTCGGTGTCGTAGCCGAGAGGCGCATCGAACACCTGGAGTGCGGTGCATTTGGTGATGATCTCGGTCAGCTCCTCGCGCGTGATCACTGATCGTCCACTCCCCGCATCCGGTCCATGTCGTCGGCTCCCCGGGCGGCGGCGAGCAGAAGCCGTTGCAGCCGCGCGAAGAACTCTTCTGCTTCCGCGTCCGGCAGGAACGCCGGATCGAGGTGGAGCTCGAGGGTGAGATCCGTTTCGGAGGCGGCGGCGTGCAGGTAGAACTGCGTGACGTTCCAGTCGGCACCGTCGGCCCAGTGCAGTTCGCAGTCCTGCGGTCCGGCGTCGAGAACGGTCCGGCGCCAGGCTTCGCGATCGCCTGCGCCGACGCCGGAATCGCCGTGGAAGTTGAAGTACGAAGCAGGGTCGGCCAGGCTGCCGGACCGCACCGCGTCGTCGATCACCCGCCGCACCGCTGCCGGGTCCGCCATGCCGTACCGCACGGCCAGGATGCTCTGCTGCGCGCTCTCGGCGAGGATCTCCGAGAAGGACGGCCGCCGCACGTCGAGCACGGCGATCGCGGTGCCCGACCGGCACGAGATCTCGTGCCGGTCCGCGGGCGTGATCCGGTTCGTGGTGGCGAGCTGCAACGCGGCGGCGCGCCGGCCGCGGGGAACCGCGTAGGCGCAAGCGGTTGCGGCCAGCAGGACCTGGGCGACGCCGACCCGGTGCCCGGCGGCCAGCAGCCGGCAGGCGGCCAGCGCGGCCGCCGAGCGGAACCGGGCGACGTGCAGGCGGGGCTCGGGGTTCGAGCGGTCGGGCCGCGTCCCGGCCGCGGAGGTGCCGCCCGCGGCGCGAGCCAGCTCCTGCCGCCACCGGTCGACCGTCCGGTCGAGGTCTCGCCGTCCCTTCGCCGACGTCTCGTAGGCGACCTGGTCGAGCGGATGGGTGGCGGGCCCGGACGGCGCTTCGGCGGTTCCGAGGAGAAGGCGTTGCAGGAGCTCGAAACTCCACTGGTCGGTGGAAAGGTGCGAGCACACCAGCACCAGCCGCAGCGGCGTGCTCCCGTGCCGGACCAGCGCGACGCGCACCGGGAGGTCGTCCTCGGTGAACGGGCGCCCGGCCAGTGCGGCGCAGGTCTCGGCGGCCGCGTCGTCCGCCGCTCCGGGGTCCGGGACGTCGACGAGCGAGACGTTCACCGTCGCGGAGGAGGCGACGACCTGGCGCGGACCGGCGAGGTACCGGGTGCGCAGCGATTCGTGTCGCGTCAGTGCCTCGGTGAGGCGGGTGGCGATCTGCTCGGTGGTGGTGCCGCCCGGCACCGGCCGCACGGCACGGAGGGAGAGCCGGTGCGCGAATTCCCGGAAGCTGCCGATCATTTCCCCCATGCCCCGCTGGCTCCAGGTCAGCGGTCCGGCCCGGCTGCGCAGCCCCGCGACGGAGACCGTCAGTTCGCCGTCATCCATCCCCTGCTCCTTCGCACGACAGGGAGTGGCCCCCGGCCCGCAGCCAAAGCTGATCAGTTCGAAACGCAGACAGAAAGCGTTCCAATACCCCCAGTGCCGTCACAATAGCGCGGTTGTGCGCGGGCGCCATATCTTCCCGTGCGCTTGACAGCGCTTCCTCGAGCATTCGGCGAGAAACACGCTTTCCGTTGGTGTGGCACAGTTTGTGCATTGCGGATTGCCATGGGGTGGCGCAATGAGGGCAGGGGGTGGCCTGGTGGAAAAGGTGGTCCGCGACGCGCCGCCGTCGATGTCGGCGCGGCAGCTGAGCGACCGATTGTGCGGTGGCGTGGAATCGGGCGATCCGGTGTGGGCCGACGAGTCGGGAACCTTCGGCAGGCGGGCACTGCACCGGGAGGTCGCCGAATGTTTCGCGCTGCTCGAGGCGAGTGGCGTCCGCCCCGGCGACTGCGTTGCCGTACAGCTCCCTCCGGGCGCCACGTTGTTCGCGTTGCTGCTGGCCGTCTGGCGGATGGACGCTCGCGCCGTGCTCTTGGACCACCGGTTGACCGCTGCCGAGACCGCTTCGCTGACCCGGTTGTGCCCGCCGGCGTTCCACGTGCGGGCCACGGCCGGGGCGGCGCACTTCACCGGCCGGTCCGAGCCGGAGGTCGCGGCGCTGGCCGGGGCGGTGCCGCTTCCGCGGCAGGTGTGCCTGGTGCAGTTCACTTCCGGGTCGACCGGGCAGGCCAAGGTCGTGGCCCGGTCGGCGGCCTCGCTGGACGCGGAGATCGACCGGTACGCCGCCGTCGACGGGATGCCGGGCCGGGAAGACCGGCTTCTCCTGCTCTGCTCGCCGATCCACACCTGGGGCCTGCTCGGCGGCATCCTGTACGGCCTGGCGGCCGGCCTGCCCGTCCTCTTCCCGGCCGCGCAGCACGGTGGCGCGATCGCCCGCGCGGCGGCGGCGCTCGAGCCGACGGCGATCTTCGGGGTGACGACGCACTTCGAACTGCTCGGAGCCACGGCGGAGCTGCCCCGGCTGCCGCGGCTGCGCATCGCCACCAGCGCGGGGATGCCGACCGGCCCGGCCGTCGCCGAGCGGTTCCGGCGGGCGACCGGCTGCCGGCTGGGGCAGGTGTACGGCTTGACCGAGGTCGGCGTGGTCACCGCCGATCTCGCCGGCCGGTTCCCGGTGCCGTCCGTCGGCAGGCCCGCCCCCGGCGTCACCGTCCGGGTGACCGGCGGTGAGCTGTACGTCAAGCTCGACGAAACACCGTACCTCGTCGACGACGGCGTGGCCCGGTTCACCGGCGGCTGGCTGCGGACGTTCGACCGCGCGGCGATCGACGAGGAGACCGGCGCGGTCGGCATCCTCGGCCGCGCGGATTCGGTGGTGTCGATCGGCGGCATCAAGGTCGACCTGATGGAAACCGAACAGCTGCTCGGGCAGCACCCCGACGTCGCCGCGGCCGTCGTGACGTACGGGACGGTGATCGAAGCGCACGTGGCGGCCCGCAACGGGCTGACGGATCGCGCGCTCGCGGCGTGGTGCCGGGAACGGCTGAATCCCCTCAAGGTGCCGAAGCGGTACTACCTGCAGGAGCACCTCGTCCAGACCCCGACCGGAAAGGTTGTCCGTGAACGAGCACAACTCCTCTCCGCATACCGAGAGCGGCGAACACCGGCCGCCGGTGACGGGAATCAGTGAGGACCAAGTCCGCGGCATCCTCGCCGACTGCGAGAGCGCCGGGCTGCCGGAAGAGATCGACGACGACACGCTGCTCGTCATCGATTCCTACGCCGCGACCTGGATCCAGCACCTGCTGGAAGAGCGGCACGGCGTGGTGGTGCGGCTCAACGGCGAGACCGCCGGAGTCGACTCCGTGGCCGGCCTGCACGCCCTCATCAACCGCAACCTGGACGTCGGGGCCCCATGACGGCGGAGGTCTACGTCAGCGGCTTCGGCGTGTTCAGCGCGTTCGGCTTCGGGCCGGAGGCGCTCTTCGACGGCGTCTTCTCCGGAACGCCGGCGTTCCGCGCGGTCACCCGCTTCGACGTCTCGCACTGCCGCACCGGCCAGGCGGCCACCTACCCCGGAGCGGACGGCGAACCCGGCTTGGCGACCGCGGACGTGGCGGTCGCCTGCGGGCAGCAGGCCATCGCCATGGCGGGCCCGCGCGACCCGGCCGGACTCGCCGTCGTGCTGGCGACCAAGCTGCGGGCGCCCTCCACTGAGCCGGAGCTGCCCGCCGAGATCACCGAGCGGGTGGCCGATCGCCTCGGTCTCGGCCGGCCGAGGCGGACCTTCGTCAACGCCTGCTGCGCCGCGACGAACGCCATCGTCCACGGGGCGCAGCTCGTCCGGACCGGGGTGACCGACGCGGTGCTGGCGGGCGGGGCGTTCCTGGTCGACCGGCAGGCGTTCGCCCTCTTCGACTCCGCGCAGGCGCTGGCGGCCGACGGGCAACTGCGTCCGTTCGACCAGGACCGGCAAGGCGTTCTGCTCGGCGACGGCGGCGCGATGCTGATGCTGGAGTCCGGGGAGAGCCTGCGTGCGCGGGGCGCCCGGCCGCTGGCCAGGCTCGCCGGCTGGGCCATGACCGACGACGCCTTCCACGTGGCGAAGCCGCACGCGCAGGGCGCCGGTGTCGCCGCCGCGGTCACCCGGGCCCTCCACCGCTCCGGCATCGGTCCCGACCGGCTCGCCTACGTCAACGCCCACGCCACCGGTACCCCGCTCAACGACGCCGCGGAGGCCGCCGGACTGCACACCGCGCTCGGCCGGCACACGGAGCAGGTGTTCGTCAGCGGGACGAAGAGCACGACCGGCCACGCGCTCGAGGCCAGTGGCGCCTTGGAGGCGGTCATCACGCTGCTGGCGATGCGCTCGTCGACGCTGCCGCCGACGGCCGCGCTGCGCCGTCCGGACACCCGCCACCCGCTGCGGCACGTCAGCGCGCCGGAACGGGCCGAGGTGCCGTACGCGTTGAGCCTGAACTCCTCGGTGGGCGGGCTCAACGCCGCGATCGTGCTGGCCGCCGCATGACGACGCAGCAGGCTTCCGAACTCGTCACCAGCGCGGTGGTCCACGCCGGGCTCCAGCTGCCGCAGCTGCCCGGCTTCATGGCGTCGGACTTCGCCCCGCTGGTGTACGCGGCCGTCCGCGAATGCGTCGGCGACGCGCGGCCGGGCCACCTGCTCGAGGGCGTCGGCGACCGGACCGGGCTGGTCCTCGGCTCACGGCGGTTCGACACGACCAGCCTGGAGCTGTCCGTCGAACACGTGAACCGCGGCCGGGTGAGCCCGATCCTCTTCTACCAGGTCCTGCCGACCGCCGTGCTCGGCCAGATCGCCCGCGACTACCGCCTGACCGGCCCGGTGAGCTGTGTGGCCGTGACCGGTGACGCGCGTGCCGAGGTACTGGAGCTGGCCCGCCTGACCCTGGCGGACCGGGACGCGGAGTGGGTGCTCGCCCTCACCGTCGAGCTGGCTCCCGATCCCGCGCGTGCCTTCGCCACCGCCGACCTGGTGCGGTCGCCGCCCGGGCCGGGGCGCCGGGAGGAGCCGTGATGGGCTCCGGGGCGTCGAAGGGCGCCGTCGTGCGGGGCACGTGGCTGGTGAGCAGCACCGCCGACGGCGTCACCGAACCGACCACCTTCGAGCTCCACGACCGGCAGTGGGACCTGCTGCCCGGCGTGTTCGCGCCCACCTACTGCCTGTCGACCGGGTTCTTCACCGAGTCCGTCCCGTTCCCGGTCGGCGGCTCGTTCCTCGAGGTGGGCAGCGGGGCCGGGGTCACCGCGGTGACGGCGGCGGTGCGGGGGTGCGCCAGGGTCGCGGCCACGGACATCAGCGCGGCCGCCGTCGAGAACACGAGGCTCAACATCGCCCGGCACGGGCTGTCCGGCCGGATCGGGGTGTACGTCGGGGACATGTTCGACGGCCTGGACCCGCAGGAGCGGTTCGACCTGATCTTCTGGAACTCCCCGTTCATCGATCCGGGCGCCGGCGGGCGACCGGTCCGCGACGGCACCCGGAACCGGCTGCGGCAGGCCGTCTTCGACCCCGGCTACCGGGCCCACGCACGCTACCTCGCCGAGGCCGGCGCGCACCTGACCGGCACCGGCCGGCTGCTGCTCGGGTTCAGCGACCTCGGCGACCACGACACGTTGCGCCGGCTCGCCGCCGGCGCCGGCTACCGGATCTCGACCCTGCGCACCTCGGGAGACCTCGTGCGCGGTGTCGACTACCAGCTCCTCGAGCTGGTGCCCGACGACCGATAGGAGATGCCGCCATGGGGGCCACCTTCGTCCCGCCCGACGTGCGCACCGCCGTCGCCGCCGACCCGGCGGTGGGCGGCGGCAACGCGCTCGAGGTGGCGATGCGGATCAGCCCGGACCGCGACGCGCCGTACCTCTTCGCCGAGGTGCCGGTCCGCGACTCGCACGGGAACCCGCGCGACCGGCTGAGCCTGGCGGAGCTCGCCGCGCTCGTCGGTGCGTGGAGCGCGTGGTACGCCGCACGCGGCGTCGGCCCCCGCGACCGGGTCGGCGTCTACGTGCGGGACGGCGCCGACGACCTGGTCCACTGCCTGGCGCTCGGCCGGCTGGGCGCGATCGCGGTGCTGGTCAACGGCGGGATGGACCCCGCCGTCGCCGTCGCCTACCTGCGGCGCACCGCGCCCGCGGGCCTGGTGACCGACGACGACCGGCTGGCCCGGCTCACCGGCGTTCTCGACCCGGGGACCGACCGGTTCTGGGTGATCTCGATCGGCACCACCACCGCGTCCGGGGACTTGCCGGTGCCGCCGCCGTACGGGCACGCGCCCGGCGACCCGGTCCTGATCTGCCACACCTCGGGCACCACCGGCGCACCGAAGCCGGTGGTCTGGACCCACGCGCAGATGATGGTGGGCATCCGCGCGCACCTGACCCGGTTCCGGGACCACCCGCGGTCGCTGATCCTTTCCGCCCTGCCCCAGTCGCACGGGTCGGCGATCGGCTACGCCGTGCTCGCGATGCTCTCCGGGGTGCCCCTGGCGCTCATGTCGGACCGGAGCGGCGGGGCGGTGGCCCGGGCGGTCGGCCGCTACGGCGCGACGATCGTGGTCGGTTTCGCGGTGACGCACGCCGAACTGGCACTGCAGGAGGCCGACGCGGCCGAGCTCGACCTGGTCGAGCGCTGGGTGAGCGTCGGCGACGCTTCGCACCAGGCGCACGTCGCCCGGCTGGTCGAGCGGGGCCGCCACTGGGCGGGCGCGGATCCGGTGCCCGGTTCGGTGTTCGTGGACGGGTTCGGTTCCTCGGAGCTCGGCTGGGGCGGGGTGCTGAACATGATCACGATTCCCGGTGTGGTGGCACCGCACCGCTGTCTCGGCGTCGCGCAACCGTTCGCCGAGGTCGCCGTGCTCCGGCCGGACGGGACGCCGGCCGAAGCGGGTGAGGTCGGGTTGCTCGGGGTGAAGGGCGCGACGGTGACGCCGGGGTACTGGAACGACTCGGACCGCACCTACCGCAGCCTGCTGAACGGCTACTGGCTTTCCGGAGATCTGGTCTACCGCGACGCGGCGAACCGCTTCTACCACGTGGACCGGGCGGTCGACGCGATCCGCACCGCCGCCGGGACGGTCTACTCGGTCCTCACCGAGGAGATCCTGCTGGCCCACCTGCCCGAGATCACCGACTGCGTGGTGGTTTCGGCGGAACAGGACGGTGACACCCGCGCCATCGCGCTGGTCCACCTGCGCGAAGGCCACGACACCGGCGGGATGCTGGCCCGCGCCAACGAGGTCCTGGCCGGCCAGGGCCGGCCGCCGCTCGCCGGGCTCGACGCGGTTGCCGGGCGGTCGGTTCCGGTCGGCGTCACCGGCAAGGTGCTCAAGCGCACGCTCCGGCAGGAGCACGCCGCTGCCACCGGGCCGGCCGCGCCGGAACTTCAGTCCGGAAAGGACAGACGATGACCCGTGTCGCGCAAGGGGAAGTCGTCACCGTCGGGCGCGGTCGCCGGCCCGGTCGCCGGGCGGTCGCCTACCTCACCAACCAGCTGCCGTTCCCCGACATCAGCGGTGGCCAGGTCCGGGAAGCGCAGACCCTGCTGCGGCTCGCCGAACGCTTCGACATCCACCTGGGCGTCATCACCCCGCAGTTCCGGCGGGACCTGGCCGCCGTCGACGCGGTGCCGGCGGCCTTCGCCAGTGTGACGGTGGCGCCCAACCTCGGCGGCACGGATCCGGCGGCGCACCGGGATCCCATCGCCAACCCGGGATTCGTGCGGCAGTGGGCGCAGACGGTGCGGTCCGCCGACCTCGCGCACGTCGAGGGCTACTTCATGCTGCCGAGCCTGCCCCACCGGCCGGGGCGCGGCGTCCTGCTGGTGGAGGAGAACGTCGAGTTCTGCCTGCACCGGTCGTTCGCCGAGGAGGCAGGGCTCCCGGAGCCGACGTGGCAGCGCACCAGGCGCGAGGAGATAGCCGCCTGGCGCAGCGCCACCCTGGTCGGTGCGGTGACCCCGGACGACGTCCGGGCGATCGCGCGGGCGGCTCCGGACATCACCCCCGTGCACCTCCCCAACGGCTGGGACCACCTCGCCGGTCGACCCACCGAGTGCCGGGGTGTGCCGGGCGAGGCCACCGTGCTGTTCACGGGCAACTTCTCCTGGGCGCCCACCCGCGACGCCGTCACCTTCCTGCTCGACGACATCTGGCCGATCCTCCGGCGGGCCCACCCCCGGTGCCGGCTGGTCCTCGCCGGGGCGTCGCCGACACCGGCGATGGAACGAGCGGCGCGGCGCGATCCGCGCGTGTGCGTGACCGGCCAGGTCCCCACGCTCCGGCCCTACCTGGACAGTGCGACGGTCTACCTCTGTCCCATCCGGTTCGGTGGCGGGATCAAGGTCAAACTGGTCGAGGCGCTCTGTTCGGGCCAGGCGATCGTCACCACGCCGTCGGCCATGCAGGGACTCGGGAACCGGTTCGACGACGCGGTGGTCGTCGCCCGGACGGCCGCCGAGCTGGCCGCCGCGACCTTGACCCTGCTCAACGACTCCCGGCTGCGGAACCGGCTCGCGACGTCGGCCGCCACCGCCGTCCCCGCACTGCCCACCTGGGACGAAGCCGCGGCGCGGCTGGAACGGGCTTGGAACCGCGCTGCCGGGAACGGCCGGGAAGCCCCGTCCCTCTCGCCGGCCACCCGGACGACAAGGAGCACGTCGTGCTTGTACTAGGGATCTGCGGACTGTTCGGAACCGAGGACGACGAGTTCCTGCCCGGTGTCGAACGGGGCTTTCACCACGACGCGTCCGCGTGCCTCCTCGAAGACGGCAAGGTGGTGCTCGCGGTCGAGGAGGAACGGCTCAACCGGGTCAAGCACACCAACCTCTTCCCCGCACGGGCGATCCGGGCGTGCCTCGACGCGCGCGGAGCCACGCTGGGGGACCTCGACGCCGTCGCCTACTTCTGGGACGACAACCACCTCGACGTCGACCTGGGCCGGCACTACCTGCGCCACCCCGGCCTCCCGGCCACCCGGACCCGCGACCTGGTCGCGAACCGGCTGGAGCTGGCACTGGGCCAGAGCTGTCCGGAGAACACCATCGAATTCCACCTGCACCACGACTCGCACGCGGCTTCGGCGTTCCACGACTCCGGGTTCGGCGAAGCGCTGGTCCTCGTCATGGACGGCAACGGCGAGGACAAGTCGTGTTCGGTGTACGCGGCCGACGCCAAGGGCCTGCACCTGCTGCGGACGACTCCGGTGGACCAGTCGCTCGGCCACTACTACACGGCCGCGACCCAGCTGATCGGCTACGGCTCGTTCGACGAGTACAAGGTGATGGGGCTCGCGCCCTACGGTGATCCGGCCCAGTTCGCGAAGACGCTCGACGAGCTCCTCGACCTCGGCGAGGACGGCGAGTTCTCGCTCGACATGCCCCGGCTCCAGGAGCACCTGCTCCGCGCCGGGTACCGGCCCCGCAGGGCCGGGGAACCGTTCGACGAAACCCACAAGAACCTGGCCGCCGCCGTGCAGGACCAGCTGGAACGCGTCGTGTTCCACATGCTCCGGCACTGGGCCGCCCAAGGGCACACCAACCTCTGCGTGGCCGGCGGTGTCGCGCACAACAGCACGTTGAACGGCAAGATCCTCCAGTCCGGGCTCTTCCGCCACGTCTTCGTCCACCCCGCCAGCCACGACAGCGGCGCCGCGATCGGCGCGGCCCTGCTTTCGACGACGAACCCGGCGAAACCCGGACGGCGCAGCCTGCGAGGGGCCGGCCGGGTCCGGTCGGTGTTCTGGGGCCCGGAGATCGAGACGCGGGACGAGGCGGAAACCGTCCTCCGCCGGTGGGCCGACTTCGTCACCTGGGAACGGTGCTCCGACAGCGCGACCGTGGCCGCCGGCATGATCGCGGACGGTTCCGTCATCGCCTGGGCCACCGGGGCGTCCGAGTTCGGCCCGCGGGCACTGGGGCACCGGAGCATCGTCGCCGATCCGCGGCCGGCGTCGAACAAGGACCGGGTCAACAGCCTGATCAAGATGCGGGAGGGGTACCGCCCGTTCGCCCCGGCCGTGCTGGCCGAGCGGGCCGCAGACTACTTCGACCTCCCGGAAACCGAAGCCGCGTACGACTTCATGGGCTTCGTGGCGACCGTCCGTGAGCCGTGCCGGGCGGTGCTCGGGGCGGTCACCCACGTGGACGGGACGGCCCGGCTCCAGACCGTCGACGAGGCCGCGAACCCGCGGTTCTGGAAACTCGTCCACGAGTTCGGGGAGATCACCGGGGTACCGGTCGTCCTCAACACCTCGCTGAACAACAACGCCGAACCGATCGTGCAGTCGCTGGAGGACTGCCTGGTCACGCTGCTGACCACGGGCCTGGACGCCCTCGTCCTGGACGGGCACGTCGTCCGGAGGCGGCCGGTGGCGGCCGAGGCGATCCTGACCGGCCGGTTCACGCTGCCGCCGCTGGTCCAGCTGACCTCGACCGTCACCGCCGGAACCGGCGGCCCCGCCACCACGACCACGCTCGGTTTCCGGGACTGGCCCTCCTCGCGGGTCCCGGTGAGCCGGGCGGTGCGCGAACTGCTCACCGGCGCGACCGGCACCGCGCAGCTCGACGGGACGCAGCGGCAGCAGGTCGCGGCGGAGCTGGCGGATCTGTGGCAACGGCGGCTGATCCGGGTGACGCCGTGCGGCACGCCGTGACCCCGGGCCGGAGCGACGAGAGGATGGACCGAAGGTGAACGCGAAGCCGTTGCAGGACGCGAACCCGAGCCCGGAACCGGGCGACGGCGTCACCGTCATCACACTGACCCGCGGGGACACCCGGTTGCTGGCCCGGTGTTCGGCCTCGGTGCGCGACCAGGACTTCGACGGCGAGATCGAGCACCTCGTCATCGGCGACGACGTCCTGCCCGATCCGGCGAGCTTCGCCGGGTGGTACCGGGCGGGCTCGGCCGGCCCGAAACGGCGGATCCGGGCGCACCGGGCCGGACGTACCCCGGCCGACCGGGTGGGCGGTGGCTCCCGGGCGGCCGACATCTACCCGCGCCTCGGCCGGATGTGGAACTGGGGCGTGCGCGCCGCGAGCGGCCGGTGGATCTGCTTCTTGGACGACGACAACGAATTCGACGAAAGGCACGTTTCGAGCCTGGTGGCGCACGCACGGGCGCGGCGGGCCGAAGCGGTGCATTCGTCCCGCCTGATCTTCAACTTCGACGGCTCGCCGTACCTGGACGAAGTGTTTCCGTGGTGCCAGGACGAAGAGGAGGGACGGCGGATCTTCGCCGAGCTTCGCAGCCGGGGTGTCTGGCCGGCGGGCGGGAACGTGCTCCACGACCGGGCGGACCCCATCCGGCCGGACTCCGAAGTGCGCAACAGCACCATCATGGCGGCCGAAGACCCGTTGGTCATGGTCGACATGTCCGCCTGGCTGTTGAGCCGGGACCTGTTGCTGAGGATTCCGGTCACCGAAACGATCACGCACCGGGACGTCGTTCTCAACAACGCTCCGGACGGTCTTCTGCTGGAGGCCTTGCTCCGCGACGGGGTCCCGGTGCACTCCACCGGCTTGCCGACGCTCCGGTACTACCTGGGCGGCATCTCGAACCAAGGGCAGGCCGCGGATGCGGGCTGAAGAGGGGGACTCCTGACATGCGTGCGGTGATCACCGGCGGCGCCGGGTTCCTCGGCAGCCACCTGTGCGAGCGGCTGCTCGGCACCGGCTGGGAAGTCGTGTGCCTGGACAACTTCGTCACCGGGCGGGCGGAGAACGTGGCTCACCTGCTTCCGGACCGGCGTTTCGCCCTCGTCCGGTGTGACGTCAGCGACCGGGTGGCGGTGTCCGGCCAGGTGGACGCGGTCGTCCACCTGGCCTCCCCGGCGTCGCCTCCCGACTACCTCAGGCTTCCGCTCGAAACACTCAAAGCGGGTAGCGTGGGTACGTGGCACGCGCTGGACCTGGCGAAGGAGAAGAAGGCGCGTTTCGTGCTGGCCTCCACTTCCGAGGTGTACGGGGATCCGCAGGTGCATCCGCAGCCGGAGGAGTACTGGGGGAACGTCAACCCCGTCGGTCCCCGAGCGGTGTACGACGAGGCGAAGCGGTTCGGAGAAGCACTCACCTCGGCTTATCGGGGAACGCACGGCGTGAACACGGCGATTGTCCGGATATTCAACACCTACGGCCCGCGGATGCGTCCGGACGACGGCCGTGCCATCCCGAACTTCATCACCCAGGCGCTCGCGGGCCGGCCGCTCACCGTGGCCGGCAGCGGCCGGCAGACCCGGTCGGTCTGCTACGTCGACGACCTCGTCGAAGCGCTCTGCCGGGTGATCGGTTCCGACGTCGCCGGTCCGGTCAACCTGGGCAACGAATCGGAACTGTCGGTGGTGGACCTGGCGAAGCGGATCGTCGAACTGTCCGGGAGCACCAGCGAAATCGCTTTCGTGGCGAGACCGGAGGACGACCCGGCCGTGCGCCGTCCGGACACCACCAGGGCCCGGTCCCTGCTGGGCTGGCAGGCGGAAGTCTGCCTCGACGAAGGGTTGCGGCGGACCATCGCGTGGTTCCGCGGAGAAGCTCGGGGGCACGTCGACGATGAACCGCGTTGAGCTGCACGACGGCTGGCGGCTGACGGCGGTGGGCGGCCCGGTGCCGGGTGAAGTGGCGGGCCGGGTCGTTCCCGCGACCGTGCCGGGTTCGGTGCACCTCGACCTGCTCGAAGCGGGGCTGATCGAGGACCCGTACCTCGATTGCGTCGAGGCGGACCTGGCCTGGATGCACCGCACGCACTGGCGCTACAGCCTGGAGTTTTCCGCCTCGGCTGTGGCCGATCGCGCGGACTTGGTGTTCGAGGGACTGGACACGGTGGCGACGATCCGGTTGAACGGCACCGTTCTGGGCCGGACCGCCAACATGCACCGCAGCTACCGTTTCGACGTGCGCGGGCTGCTGCGGGACGGCGGCAACGAGCTGACGGTCGATCTGCGGCCGGCGCTGGAGCACGCCGAGGCGGTGGAACGCGCGCTCGGCACGCGCCCGCGGGCCTATTCCCACCCCTTCAACACGATCCGCAAGATGGCGTGCTCGTTCGGCTGGGACTGGGGCCCGGACCTGCAGAGCGCGGGCATCTGGCGCCCGGTGCGGCTGGAACGCTGGCGCGGTGCGCGGCTGGCCGGGGTGCGGCCGTTGGTGACGGTCGACGACGACGGTACCGGCCGGGTCACCGTGCACGCCGACGTCGAGCGGGATTCGCCGGTGCCGCTGGAGGTGGTCGTCGTGGTCGACGGGCGGACCGGGCGTGGGGAGATCGCGCCGGGGGAGACGTCGGTGACGGTGGTGGTCACCGTCCCGGACGTCCGGTTGTGGTGGCCGGCCGGGTACGGCGAGCAGCCGCGGTACCCCTTGTCGGTCGAGCTGTCCGACGGTGGTGAGGTCCTCGATCGCTACGACCGCCGGGTGGGGTTCCGGACGGTCGCGGTGGACACCACGCCGGACGCGATCGGCACGCCGTTCACCTTCGTGGTCAACGGGAAACCGGTGTTCGTCAAGGGCGCCAACTGGATCCCGGACGACCATTTCCTCACCCGGGTCACCCGCGAGCGGGTCGCCCGGCGCGTCGGCCAAGCGGTGGCGGCGAACCTCAACCTGCTGCGGGTGTGGGGCGGCGGGGTCTACGAGAGTGAGGACTTCTACGAGGTTTGTGATGAGCGGGGGATCCTGGTGTGGCAGGACTTCCCGTTCGCCTGCGCCGCCTACCCGGAGGAAGATCCGTTGTGGACGGAAGTGGCGGCCGAGGCGCGCGAGCAGGTGGCCCGGCTGACTCCGCACCCGTCACTGGCGTTGTGGTGCGGCAACAACGAAAACCTCTGGGGCCACGCCGACTGGGGCTGGCGCGAACAGCTCGGCGGCCGCAGCTGGGGCCTGGCCTACTACCGGACGCTGCTGCCCTCGATCGTCGCCGAACTCGACCCCACCCGCCCCTACACCCCGGGCAGCCCCGCGGCCCCGGGCACGGTGCACCCGAACGACCCGGATCACGGGACCCGGCACGAGTGGGCGGTCTGGAACCAGCTGGACTACACCCACTACCGCGACCACGTCCCGCGGTTCTGCACGGAGTTCGGGTTCCAAGGCCCACCCACCTGGGCCACCCTGACCCGCTGGATCCACGACGAGCCGCTGACTCCGGCGTCCCCGGCGTTCCGGGCGCACCAGAAGGCCGAGGACGGGGCGGGCAAGCTCGAGCGCGGGCTGGCCGCCCACCTGCCGGTGCCGGCGGACTTCGCCGACTGGCACTGGGCGGCCCAGCTGAACCAGGCCCGTGCGGTCGCGTTCGGGATCGAGCACTTCCGGTCCTGGTGGCCGCGGACCGCCGGGGCGGTGGTGTGGCAGCTCAACGACTGCTGGCCGGTCACCTCCTGGGCCGCGATCGACTACGGAGAACGCCCGAAACCGCTCTGGTACGCCCTCAAACACGCCTTCGCCCCGCGGTTGTTCACCGTCCAGCCGCGGGACGGGAGCGAAGTCGTCATCGCCGTCAACGACACCGACGAGGACTGGACCGGCGAGCTGCGGCTGGAGTGGCGCGGCTTCGACGGGACGCTGAAGGACGCCGCCACCCTGCCGTTCACGGTCCCGGCGCGATCGGCCGCGACGGTCGGCGACGCGGGCGGGCGGCGGGAAGTGCTGGTGGCCGCCGGCGGCGACACCCGCCTGGTCCACGTCTCCGAGCACCCGCACGAACCGTCGCCGCTGACCGCCCACGCCGAACCGGTGCCGGGCGGGTACCGGGTGACCGTCACCGCGACCGCGCTGGCCGTCGACATCGCCGTCCTCGCCGACCGGGTCGCCGAAGACGCCGTCGTGGACGACATGCTGGTGACGCTGCTGCCCGGCGAGACCCGGACCTTCGAGGTGCGCACCCGGGCCGCCGTGGACCCCGCAGCCTTCACCGGCCCCCTCGTCCTGCGCTCGGCTGCTTCGTTGGCTTCAGGTGCTTGAAGGCCACCAGCGCCAGGCCGTCGGGGGAGTGCCGGCCTGCGGCGGCGCCGGAACCGGCGAGCCGCCACCGATCGCCAAGCGCTAAGCTGGCGGGTGCCACTGGTTCGCCCGGGCGCGGTGACGCGCGCGGGCGAGGCAACAGGGAACCCGGTGTGAATCCGGGACTGCCCCGCAGCGGTATGTGGGAACGAAAGCCGTCACCACGCGAGTGGTCAAGCACTGGACGCGACACCGTCCGGGAAGCGACGGCCGGTAGGCACGAGCTCGGCGCCCACGAGTCCGAAGACCTGCCCGTGGTACGCGCGCCGACGGCGTGCGTGAGTCCGGGCCTCGCGGGATGGGCACGACCGAAACGCGGCTCTTGCGCGTGCTCGGACTCGGTGGAACGAGCTCGCGAGGAGAGAGCTGTGACCGAGATCGGCACCACGGTGCTGGGCTACCCCCGGATCGGCCCGGACCGGGAACTCAAGCGTGCCCTGGAACGCTACTGGGCGCACGAAATCGACCAGGCCACGCTGCTGCAAACCGGCCGTGACCTGCGGGAACGGACCTGGCGCGCGCTGGCGGCCGCCGGGCTGGACTCCGTTCCGTCCAACACGTTCTCGCACTACGACCACGTCCTCGACACCGCCGAGCTGTTCGGCGCGCTGCCCGGGCGGTTCACCGCGCCCGGGCGCTCGGCGCTGGACACCTGTTTCGCCGCCGCCCGCGGTGTGCAGGACGCCCCGGCGCTGGAAATGACGAAGTGGTTCGACACGAACTACCACTACCTCGTCCCGGAACTCGGGCCGGACACGACGTTCACCCTGGCCGGCACCAAACCGCTCGACGAGTACCTCGAGGCGCGGGCGCTCGGCATCGAGACCCGGCCGGTGCTGGTCGGGCCGGTGACGTTCCTGCTGCTGGCGAAGTCCACGACCGACGGCTTCCGGCCGCTGGACCTGCTCGACGCGCTGCTGCCGCGGTACGTCGACCTGCTGCGCCGGCTGCACGCGGCGGGCGCCGGCTGGGTGCAGCTCGACGAGCCCGCGTTCGCCGCGGACCGCACCGAAGCCGAGCTGAACGCCCTGATCCGCGCCTACCACCGGCTCGGCAAGGAGACCGAGCGGCCGAAGCTCCTGGTCGCCGGCTACTTCGGCCACCTCGGGCGCGGGCTCGGCGTGCTGGCCCGCTCGCCGATCGAGGCGCTGGCCGTCGACCTGGTCAGCGACGAGTCCTTTGTGGACGCCGTGGCCGCCGAACCCGCGTTGCGGGACAAGGAGGTGCTGGCCGGGGTCGTCGACGGCCGGAACGTGTGGCGGACCGACCCGCACCGGGCGCTCAGCCGGGCCGCGACCCTGCTCGGCACGGCGAAGACCGTCAGCGTGGCGACGTCGTGCTCTCTGCTGCACGTACCCCACGACGTCGAGCGCGAGAGCAGCCTGCCGCCGCGGCTCAAGGGCTGGCTCGCCTTCGCCCGGCAGAAGGTCGACGAGGTCGTGCTGCTCGGCCGGGCGCTGCGCGGCGAAGACGTCGACCTTTCCCCGGCGCGGCAGGCGGTCGCGGACCGGGCGGCGGCGACCGAGCTGGTCGACGCGCACGTCCGCGCGCGGCTCGCGGCCCTGCGCCCCGAGGACGCCGTCCGCGCGCCGCACGCCCAGCGGGCGCCGGCGCAGCAGGCCGCGCTCGGGCTGCCGCCCCTGCCGACCACGACGATCGGGTCGTTCCCCCAGACCACCGAGGTCCGCAAGGCCCGCGCCGCGCACAAGGCGGGCAAGCTCGGTCACGCGGCCTACGAGACGGCGATGCGGGCCGAGATCGAGCGCGTCGTGCGGCTGCAGGAGGACCTCGGGCTCGACGTGCTGGTGCACGGCGAACCGGAGCGCAACGACATGGTGCAGTACTTCGCCGAGCGGCTGGCCGGGTTCGCCGCGACCGAGCACGGCTGGGTGCAGTCCTACGGCTCGCGCTGCGTCCGCCCGCCGATCCTCTACGGCGACGTCTCGCGCCCGGCCCCGATGACGGTGCCGTGGGCACGCCACGCCCAGAGCCTTACGGCCAAGCCGGTCAAGGGCATGCTCACCGGGCCGGTGACGATCCTCGCGTGGTCGTTCGTCCGCGACGACCAGCCCCTGGCGGAAACGGCCCGGCAGGTGGCGCTCGCCGTCCGCGACGAGGTCTGCGACCTCGAAGCGGCGGGCATCCGGATCGTCCAGGTCGACGAACCGGCCCTCCGGGAGCTGCTGCCGCTGCGCCGGTCCGGCCACGACGGCTATCTGGGCTGGGCGGTGCCGGCGTTCCGGCTGGCGACCTCGGGCGTCGCCTGCTCCACCCAGATCCACACCCACCTGTGCTACTCGGAGTTCGACGAGATCCTGCCCGCCATCGACGCCCTGGACGCCGACGTCACCAGCATCGAAGCGGCCCGCTCGAAGATGGCGGTGCTCGCCGGTCTGGCGGGGTTCGGCCGGGGCATCGGGCCGGGCGTGTACGACATCCATTCCCCGCGCGTCCCGGACGCCGGGGAGATCGGCGAGCTGCTGCACGCCGCTGCCGGCACGGTGCCCGCCGACCGGCTGTGGGTCAACCCGGACTGCGGGCTGAAGACCCGCGGCTACGCCGAGGTCGAACCGGCGCTCGAGAACCTGGTCGCGGCCGCGGGCGAAGTCCGGGCGAGGCTGGCGTGAAGGGCAAGCCGACGTCGGCGTCGCGGCTGACGCTGTCGCAGATCATGGACGACCACGACACGAACCTCATGGGCACCGTCCACGGCGGAGTGCTCATGAAACTGGTCGACTCGCTGGCCGGGGTCGTCTCGGCCCGGCATTCCGAGGGCGCGTCGGTGACCGCGTCGGTCGACGAGATGGTGTTCCGCGTGCCGGTCCGGGTCGGGGACGTGCTGCACCTGCACGCCCAGGTCAACTGGGCGGGCTCGACGTCGATGGAGATCGGCGTGCGCGCCACGGCCGACCGCTGGGACCGCGCGGTGCCCCCGGTCCACGTGGCCTCGGCCTACCTGGTCCTGGTCGCGGTCGACGCCGAGGGCCGGCCGCGGCCGGTGCCGCCGGTCGTGCCGGATACCGGGGAAGACCGCCGCCGCTACGCCGAAGCCGAAATCCGCCGGACCCACCGCCTCGCCCGGCGGGCCGCGATCACCGCGTCGCGAACGGTCGCCTGAAGTCCCCTCGGTGTGCGGGGCCGGGTCCCCGCGCACCGAGGGCTTCCCGGAGTTCCGGGAACCGTTCACCCTTTCGGGCCGACCTCTCCTAGAGCGACCGAGCCGGGGTCGCAGGGTGAAGGGAGCTCGATGTCGATCGACCAGAGCGAGGAGCGGACGGCCGGGCCGGCCGCGGAACCGCGGTTCACGTGGGCCGCCGTCCGGCCGCTGCTGCTGCGCCTGCACTTCTACGCCGGGGTGTTCGTCGGCCCGTTCCTGCTGGTCGCGGCGGTGACCGGGCTGGCATACATCTGGACCCCGCAGGTCGAGCGGGCCGTCTACGACCACGAGCTGCACGTCCCGGCCGCGCCCGGCGTCGTGCCGCTGGCGCAGCAGACGGCCGTCGCGAAGGCGGCGGTGCCGGACGGGACGGTGACCGGGATCCGGCCGGGGCCGACGCCGACCGACTCGACGCAGGTGATCTTCACCCGGCCGGGGCTCGAGCCGAGCTACCACCACACCGTGTTCGTCGATCCGCACACCGGGGAGATCCGCGGGCAGCTGGAGACCTACGGCTCGGGGCAGGCGTTGCCGTTGCGAGCCTGGATCGACGGGCTGCACGCCAACCTGCAGCTGGGTGACTTCGGCCGCTGGTACAGCGAACTCGCGGCCAGCTGGCTTTGGGTGGTCGTGCTGGCCGGGATCGCGTTGTGGATCGGGAGCCGGAAGCGGAAGAAGTCGCAGAGCGCCCGGGGGCGGCTGCTGTCGTGGCACCGCATGACCGGCCTGGTGATCGCGGCCGGGTTGTTGTTCCTGTCGGCCACCGGATTGACCTGGTCCGAGCACGCGGGCGACACCATCGGCGAGCTGCGTGCGCAGCTGGACTGGACGACGCCGTCGGTGCCGACCGCCCTGCCCGCGGCCACGCCACCGGGAGCCGACGTCGGTGTCGACGCCGTGCGCGCGGCGACGCTGCAGGCCGGGCTGTCGGACCCGGTGGAGATCCGGCCGCCGTCCGCGCCGGGCAAGGCCTACGTCGTGGCGCAGGTCGGCCGGGAGTGGCCGACGAAGGCGGACTCGATGGCCGTCGACCCGGCCACCGGCCGGATCACCGCCACGCTGCCGTTCTCGGACTATTCGCCGGCCGCGAAGCTGTCCCGGTGGGGGATCGACGCCCACATGGGGTTGCTGTTCGGCGTCGCGAACCAGATCGTGCTCACGGCGTTGGCCCTCGGGTTGATCGCGGTGATCTTCTGGGGCTACCGGATGTGGTGGCTGCGCCGCCCGACCCGCGGTGACGCTCGTGCCGGACGTCCGCCGGTGCGCGGGGCGTGGCGCCGGATCCCGGGGCGGGTACTGGCGCCGTTCCTGGTGGTGACCGCGGTGGTGGGCTACTACCTGCCGGTGTTCGGGTTGTCGCTGCTGGCTTTCCTGGTCGTGGACCTGATCGTCGGGGCGCGTCGTGCGGAGGTGAAGGCGTGATCGAGGCGACCGGGTTGCGGTGGATCCTGACGGTGGTGTTCGCGGCGGCGGGGGCGTTCTGCCTGTACCGCTGCGTCCGGCAGGGCGCGGTGGCGAGCCGGATCGGCGACGTGCTGCACGCGGCGATGTGCGTGGCCATGGTGGCGATGGCCTGGCCGGCCACGATGGGCGTGGCCGGCCTGGGCCAGGTGGTGCTGTTCGGCTTCGCCGCGGCGTGGTTCGCCGTGGCCGCGGCCCGCGGAAGCGCCCACGGCGGCCGCCGCCACCCCGCCTACCACGCGGCGATGATGCTCGCGATGGTGTGGATGGTCTTCGCGATGCCCCGCGCCATGGTCGGCAGCGGCGCGGCGACGACCATGGACATGCCCGGAATGGAGGGCATGGCCATGGCCCTCCCCTCGGCGGGCGGCGGCGTACCCGCCGACGTGGTGATCGTCGCGGTGTCGCTCGCGGTCGTGTTCTGCGTGGCGGGGACGGTGTTCCTGGCTCGGGTCGTCGATGCCGCCCGGGTCGGGCCGTTGTCGGTGGGTACGGCGGGGTGGGGTGCCGAAGCCCTGATGGGCCTCGGCACCTCCGTGCTCCTGCTGGCCATGCTGTGAAGCCGAGCCTTCGTCCGATGCAGACGATCGGATCAATGCCCGGTCGTCACCTCTCCCGGATGTTGGACAAGACCAGGCAGCTCGACGGGGGCTATCGCCGCGCCGGCGACCCCGAGAGTGTCCATGGTGGCGCTCCGGTGGCGCAGGTTCGCCAGTGCCGCCCGGTGCCGCGGCCAAGTGGCCCAGGTGACCACCGGGGTGGCCAGCACGAGGGAGACCCACTGCCGGCCCGGGAACGGCAACGGTGGCACCATCGCCGCCAGGACCACGGGCACGGCGAGCACGGCGGCGAGGCGCACCCGCAGGCGCAGGGCGTCCGGCGTGGCCCGGGTCGCCGCTCGGCGGTCGCGTAGTTGCCGGACGCCGTCGAGCCGGTTGAGCTTGCGTTCGATCCGCGCGGGCCGGTCGTGGGCATGCGCACTCACCCGGGCGGTGGAGACGCACGGCAACTGACGCGAAGGTTCCGGCTCAGGCCTTGTGCACCAGGGTCGCGCCGGTCCAGAAGTCCTCGAGGGCCGCGGTGATCGCCCGGTGCCGCGTCACGCACGAATAGCCGGGGACCTGCAGTCCCTTCACCTCGAGGGGCACCTTGGCGGTGCCCGTGACGGTGCCGTCGTCGCCGACCGGGTATTCCGCCACCTCCAGCATCGTCGCGGACCTGCGGATGTCGAGGACCGACTGGCCCCGCGTGCAGACGACGTTCACGTCGACCGTCACCTTCACCGAAATCGTGGTCGCGCCTTCCAGCGGCACATCCACCTCCTGGAACGTGACGGTCGCGACGGTGCCGTCCCAGCCGGCTTCGGTGGCCTCCGGCACGAAGTGCGCGTCGGCCGCCAGTGCGGCGCCGGAGCCGGCGGCCAGGAGCGCCGTCGTCGCCGCGGCCGCCGTGGCGAATCTCGCCAGACCCCGCAGGGCCGTTCCCGGCCGTCTGCGGGCGCCCGGCACGCGTGGCCGGCGCCTGGTTTTCGACGCGCGGGTTTTCCTGAGGGAACGCATGCTGACCCCTTGTCCGGCAAGAACCCGGCGGCGGCTGGTGCCCACCCCTGCCCGGCACCACCCGCCGCCATCGTCAACGCCTCGTCGGTTGGCGGGAAACTTCCGGTCAGACCGGCTCGAAGTCCACCGGGACCTCGTTGTTGTTCTGGTCCTTGGCGCCGCCGGACGCCCCGTTGACCACCGTGAAGTCCTTGGTCGTCCCGTTGAAGTTCAGCCGCAGCGTCTCGAAACCGATCCGCAGGGTCGACACGCCCCGCAGGTTGGCGGCCGAGACCCGGAACTTGATGTCGATGTTGACGTCGATCAGCTGTTCACTGAGGTAGGTCTGCTTCAGGACGCTCTGGCTGGTGTCCTTCTTGAAGCTGACGACCCACACCTTCCAGCCGGACGACGACGGGAGGTTGTAGACCTGCCACAGGGCCTTGTAGTTGTAGCTCCGGAGTCTGCCCTGGATGCGTCCTTCGAGATCGAAACCCTGCGACTGGATCGTGAGGCTCTGGAAGGTGCTGAACCCGTGGAACGCGGTGACCTCGTCGGCCGCGGTGGAGTGGCCGATCCGGGAATTCGGAAGGATGAGGTTGAACGGGCCGTGGCTGACGTCGATGGCGGCGGAGTTCGGCGCGCCGACGGCGCCGGCGGGGGCGGCGGACGCCGCGGTTCCGCCCGCGGCCAGGGTCATGGCGGAGACAGCGAGCGCCACCGCTGCCCGGGTGCACGCCTTCCAAGCACGGTTGTTCATGTTCGCTTCTTTCGTAGCCGGTGTGTGACGACTTCGGCCGTCGTTGCCCAGCTCATCAGGGGGTACTGGATGGCCGCTGGACGGCGATTGGACGGCGCGACCGGCGCTGCCCACCACGGTCCACATCGGACACTCGGGGGCGGATGGCCGGGAGTCCGGCCCGCTCGAGGACACCGTATAGCGCCCTCCACGCCGGTGCAGCCCTTTAGCCCGAGCGGAGCCACTTCCTTGTGTCCCGGCGGCCCGGACCACTACGTTTTTGGCCAGCAGCCGATAGCGGGGAACCACGGTGACAACGAGGTCGGTACGCATCCAGGTGCTGGGTTCGCTGCGGGCTTGGCACGACGGCGCCGAGCTCGATCTCGGTCCGCCGGGCCGGCGCGCGGTGCTCGGGCTGCTCGTGCTCGCCGGCGGGGATGCCGTGGCCCGGCGGGACCTCGTGGACGCGCTGTGGGGCGACCGGCCGCCGCCGAGCGCGGTGAACGTCGTCCAGACGCACGTCAAGCACCTGCGGCGGCTGCTGGAACCGGAGCGCGCGCCGCGGGCGGGCAGCGGGGTGCTGCCGCACGTCGGCGGGGGTTACGCCGTGCGGCGGGACGCCGTCGACGTCGACCTGTGGCGGTTCCGCGAGCTCATCGCCGAGGCCAATGACGCGCACCGCGACGCCGACGCCGCCCGCGTGGTCGCTTCGCTCGGCGAGGCGCTCCGGCTGTGGCACGGCAGGCCGCTGGCCGAACTGCCCCCGCTCACCGGCCACCCGAAGGTCGTTTCGCTCGTCGCCGAGCGCCGGGAAACGTTTTCCCGGTACGCCGGGGCGATGATCGAGGCCGGTGCCGCCGCCGAAGTCCTGCCCGGCATCGCCGAAGCCGCCGCCGAACAGCCGCTCGACGAAGCCGCGCAGGCCCTCCTGATCCGCGCCCACCACGCCCTCGGGCAGCGGGGAGAGGCGTTCCGGCTCTACGGGCAGGTGCGGACGCGGCTCGTCGACGAGCTCGGGATCGACCCGGGGCCGGAGCTGCTGGCCGCGCACGCGGCCGTGCTGCGCGCCCCGGCCGTCGCGGCGCCCGCCGAATCCCGGCCGGCGCACCAGATCCCGAAGCAGCTGCCCGCCGAACCGCACGGGTTCACCGGCCGGACGGTGGACCTGGCGGTTTTGGACACGGTGCCGGCCGGCGGCATCGCCGCGGTTTCCGGCACGGCGGGCGTCGGCAAGACGGCGCTGGCCCTGCACTGGGCCCACCGCGCCCGGGCCCGCTTCCCGGACGGGCAGCTGTACGCGAACCTGCGCGGCCACTCGCCGGGAGCGCCGGCCGCGCCGGTCGAAATCCTCGCGCAGTTCCTGGCCGCACTGGGGATGCCCCCCGATCGCGTACCGCCCGACGTGGAAACCGCGGCGGCCCTGTACCGGACCCTGACGACCGACCGGCGGATCCTGGTCCTGCTGGACAACGCCGTCGACCCGGACCAGGTCCGGCCGCTGCTGCCGGCCGGGCCCGGGTGCCTGGTGGTGGTGACCGGGCGCGACCGCCTGACGGGCCTGGTCGCCGTGCACGGCGCGCGCCGGCTCACGCTCGAAGTGCTCAGCCCCGACGACGCCGTCGAACTGCTCGCGGGGGTCCTGGGCCACGAGCGCGTCCACGCCGAGCCGGAGGCGGCCCTCGAGTTCGCCAAGCTGTGCGTCCACCTCCCGCTCGCGCTGCGGATCGCCGCGGCCAACCTCGCCGACCGGCCCGGCGCCGGCATCGAGGACTACGTCGCGGAACTGCGCGAGGGCAACCTCCTCACCGCCCTCGCGGTGCCGGGCGACGAGCAGACGGCGGTGCGGACCGCGTTCGGGCTGTCCCACGCCGCCCTGCCCGCCGACGCCCAGCGGCTGTTCCGCTTGCTGAGCCTGGTTCCCGGTGCGGACGTCGGCGCCGAGGCCGTGGCCGCGCTGGCCGGCACCGCACCCCCGCGGGCGGCCGCCCTGCTGGACCGGCTCGCCGCCGCGCACCTCGTCGAACACCACGCGCCGGGCCGGTACCGCTTCCACGACCTGCTGCGCCGGTACGCCGCCGAGCTGGCCGGACGGCTGGAACCCGCGGTGGACCGCGAGCGGGCGCTGCGCCGCCTGTACGACTGGTACCTGGCGGCCGTGGACGGCGCCGCGCGCCTCCTCTACCCGCACATGCTGCGGCTGCCGGTGTCCGGCGCCCCGGCCGCCTTCCCCGGGCTGGGCGAGGCTTCGGCGTGGCTGGACACCGAACGCGGCAACCTCGTCGCCGCCGTGAGGTTCGCGGCAGGCCACGGCCCGCGGGCGATGGCGTGGCGGCTCGCCGACGCGCTGCGCGGGTACTTCTGGATGTGCATGCGCTGCGTCGAATGGCTCGCGGTCGCCGAAGCCGGCCTGAGTGCCGCCGACGCCGACGGTGGGCCCCGCGCGCGGGCCGTCGCCCGGCTCAGCCTCGCCGACCTGCACTTCCGCCAGGGCCGGTACCGGCAGGCGGTCCGGAACTACACGGCCTCGTTGCTGCTCGCGCGGCAGGCGGACTGGGCCGAGGCGCAGGCCGCGGTGCTCGGCAACCTGGGGTGCGTCTACTGGCAGTCCGGGCGGCCGGCCGACGCCGCGTCCCGGTTCGGCCGCGGGCTGGCTCTGAGCAGGCGGATCGGCCAGCCGGCCGGGGAAGCCGTCGCCTTCGGCAACCTCGGGCTGGTCCACTGGGAAATGGGCAGGCTCGCCGAAGCCGCCGACCACTACACCCAGGCGTTGCGGCGCTACCGCCGGATCCGGTCCCGCTACGGCGAGGCGATCAACCTCGCCAACCTCGGGCAGACGCAGCGCGCCCGCGGGCGGACGGCCGAGGCGGTGGAGCTGCTGTGCCGGTCCCTCGACCTGCAGTGCGAGGCGGGAAACCGGGGCGGCGAAGCGGAAACCCGCAGCCGGCTGGCCTTGGCACACGCCGATCGCGGCCACCGGGCCGTCGCCGTCGAATGCGCCGGCACCGGCCTCACACTCGCCCGGGAGGCGGGGGACCCGCGGACCGAGGCGGAGGCGCTGGCCGCACTGGCGGCCGTGCTCGCCCGCTTCGGCGACCGGCCGGAGGCGAGCCGCCGGTACGGCCAGGCCCTCGACCTGATCCGCGAGACCGGCGATCGCTACCCGGAGGTCGACGCGCTGATCGGCCTGGCGGCGGTCACCGCGGACCCGGCGCCCGCCCGGCAGGCGCTCGCGCTCGCCGAGCGGGCGGGCTACCGGGCGCTGCAGGGCCAGGCTCTGACGGCGCTGGCCGAAGTCCTGTTCGCCCACGGCGAGCCCGGCGCCGCGGCCGAGCACGCCCGGCGCGCGCTCGCGGTGCACCGCGAGACCGGGCACGGACCGGGGGAAGCGCGGACGCTGGCTCTCCTCTCCCGGCTAAGCCGCGGTGAGCGACCGTAGTTCCGGCGCTACCAACGGATGCCGCTCTTGTCGACCGTGTAGGTGCCGTTCGGCTGGACGGTGACGACCACCCACGGGTTCACGCCCTTGGCCCCGATCGCGCCCGGGCAGGTGAACTCGCTCTGGTCGTAGACCGTCCGGCCGGTGCCGTCCTTCGCGGGCGTGTCCGACTCCTCGACCCGGCCCGCCCAGCTGCAGGCCTCGTTGAGCACCTGGTGCGTGATCGCCACTTCGACCGAGGTGATCACGGATCCTCGCGCGCACCACGAGACCTGGTTGGAGTACTTCCACACCCCGTCGTTGGTCAGCTCGATCGGGGCGGTGGACCAGCACCCGTCCGCCTCGGCCGCCGCTGCGCCCGTGACGAACGGGACGGCGGCGAGCAGCACCGCCGTGACGGCCGTGAGTGTGCCGGATCTTCGCATGGCAACCCCTCGTTTCGGTTTCCCCCAATGTCCTGGCTCTCCGCGGGGCCCGCAAGACGCCGATGCGGCGAGTCCAGCCGACGTCCAATGCACGTCCAGTTCGGCCGAATAGCGTCGGGTGGCCCCCGAAGCCCGAGGAGGAGACGAACGATGAAGGCACGGCTCAAGAGAAGGGTCGCCGTCGTGGCCGCGGTCCTGTCGGCCGCCACCGCGGTCTCGGTCGGCACGGCGCACGGCAGTGCTCAGGTGGCGGGCCTGCGTGCGTACGGCATCTCGGCCGACGGCACGCTGATGGCCATGTTCTCCACCGACCGGCCTCAGGTGCTCGACTGGGTCCGGGTCGTCACCGGTCTCAGCGGCGACACGGCACTGATCGGGATCGACTTCCGCGTCCAGAACGGCTTGATGTACGGCGTCGGCAACGCCGGCGGCATCTACACCATCACCACTCCGCCGACGACGCCCGACGTCGTCGTCAAGAAGGTCTCGCAGCTGAGCGTTGCGCTGTACGGCACCACGTTCGACATCGACTTCAACCCGGCCGCCGACCGGTTGCGCGTGATCAGCGACTGGGGCCAGAACCTCCGCCACAACCTCGCCGACGGCGTCACGGCCGAAGACGCCATCCTGACGACCCCGCCGGCGCTGGGGCCGACCCGGGGCGTCACGGCCGCCGCGTACACGAACAACGACCTGAACCCCGACACCGCGACGACGCTCTTCGACATCAACACGGGCACCGACCAGGTGGTCGTCCAGTCGCCCGCCAACAACGGCACGCTGGCCCCGACCGGCGCGCTCGGCGTCGACGCCGGCCTGAACGCGGGCTTCGACATCTACAGCGAGCTGGTCAACGGCAAGGCGGTTTCGGCGAACGCGTTCGCCACCCTGTCCGCCGGGAGCGGCAGCCAGACCTCGCTCTACAGCGTGAACCTGCTTACCGGCTCGGCGACGGCGGTGGGGCAGTTCCCGCTGGGCATCACCGACATCGCGATCGCGCTCGGCTGAACTCCCTCGCCGGCCCGTCGTCGTGACGGGCCGGCCGGTGGCTCACCAGATCTCGATCGGGGAGTCCCCGCGGCGGTGGTGGCCGGGCTGGGGGCCGGCCGCCCGCGCCATGCGCTCCTTGATCCCGTCGGACAGCTTTCCGGCTTCGTACAGCTCCCCGAACAGCGCCGCGACGCTGCCGAGGTCGAAGAAGTCGCGTTGCCAGGACCACTGCAGGCCGCCGGCGTAGCGGAACCAGCTGCCGCCGATGCCGGCGACCTCGTACGGCGAGCCGTCGGGCCGCCGCGGGCCGGCGGTCTGCTTCCAGAAGCCGACGACCTCGCCGGCCCGGTCGTCGACGAGCGCCCTCTGGTACGGGTACGTCCAGCCGTCCAGGCCGGCCATTTCGGTGCCCAGGGCGTGGTCGCGGATCTCGTCCCGGCCGACCGCGACGAACACCTCGCCGGGGCCCTGGTGCCAGCCGTAGGTGGCGTCCACTGTGTACATTTCCGCCAGCGGCCGCCAGTCGCCGGTCTTCTCGCAGCGTTCGTTGGCTTCGAGCCAGCGCCGGACCATTTCGTCGAGTTCGGCACGCGGATAAGCGGTCACGACGGCTCCTTCAGCGTCAGTGCTTGCGTCGGGCAGCTCCGGACGGCGTTCTCGACCTTGCCGCGCAGCGCGGTGGACGGTGTCTCGTCGAGGAGGATCACCTTGCCCCGCTTGGGCACCTCGAACACCTCGGGGGCCTCCAGCTCGCACATGGCGTGCCCCTGGCACAGGTCGAGATCGGCTTCGATCCTCATGACGGGCGCCTGCGGTAGCGGACCCGGCAGGGCTGGGCGAGCTGGACGACCATCTTCGAGTGGTCGTTGCGGTAGGTGTCCGGCGGCTGGGCCGGTTCGAACGTGAAGTCGCGCAACAGCACCGAGAAGATGGCCTTGAGCTGCATCATGGCGAACGCGGCGCCGACGCAGCGGTGCCGGCCCGCGCCGAAGGGGATCCACGTCCACCGGTTGACCAGGTCCTCCTGGCGCGGCTCGGCGTAGCGTTCCGGGCGGAAGGCGTCGGGTTCGGGGAAGTCCTCCGGGATGCGGTTGGAGATGGCGGGTGTGGCGCCGACGTAGTCGCCCGGCCGGATCGAACGGCCGCACACCGTGAACCCGGTGCTCGCCACGCGCAGCAGGAGGATCAGCGGCGGGTGCAGGCGCAGCGCCTCCTTGATCGCCGACTCCAGCCGGGGGATTTCGCGCAGGGCCTGGAAATCGACCGGCGATCCATCGGTGTGGAGCCGGTCCAGCTCGTCGAGGACGCCGGCCAGCACGTCCGGGTGGCGCAGCAGTTCGATGAGCGTCCAGGCGGCGGTGCCGGAGCTGGTGTGGTGCCCGGCGAACATCATCGAGATGAACATCCCGGTGATTTCGTCCGCGGAGAACCGCAGATTCCGTTCGTCGTCCCGGACCGACATCAGCACGTCGAGCATGTCCCGCTCGTCGCGGGCGGGCGGCGGGCCGTCGGCTCGTCCGGTCATGATGTCCTGCACCAGGTCGACCAGTCCGGCGCGGGCCTTGTCGCGGCGCCGGAAGCTTTCGATGGGGGCGTAGGGGTCGACGTACGCGAGCGCGTCCGTGCCGCGTTCCAGTTCGTGGTAGAGCTGGGCGAACCGGCCGTCGAGCTGGTTGCGGAACTTCGTGCCGATCAGGCAGGCGGAGGAGGTGTAGATGGTCAGTTCGGCGAAGAATTCCAGGAGGTCGATCTCGCCGTCCTCGCCCCAATCGGCGACCATGCGGTCGATCTCGCGCGAGATGGTCGCCGCGTGGAGCTTCATGTGCTCGCCGCGCAACGCCTGGTTGTGCAGCATCTCCCGGCGCCGTTCGGGGGAGGCGTCGAACACCACGCCGTCGCCGAAGATCGGTTTCATGAACGGGTAGGCCTCGCCCTGGTTCAGCTCGTCGTCGGCGGCGCGGAAGAAGAACTCGTTGGCCTCCGCGCCGGAAAGCAGCACGACGCGACGGCCGGCCAGGTCGAACGCCCCGACGTCGCCGCACTCCTCGCGGACCCGCCGCATCAGCCCGATGGGGTCGGCCCGCAGTTCCGCGAGGTGCCCCTGCTCGGTGTCGCCGCCGGAGACCAGCCGCGGCTCGGGTGCCATCACGGCTCCCGCAGCGGGGCCTCGGGCTGCACTTCGACCAGGGTCAGGTGGACGCCGCGGGGTGCGGACACGACCGCGGTCACCGCCGCCGCGATGTCCGACGCGCGCAGGAAGTACGGGTGGCGCGCGAAACCCCACTGCTTCCACTCTTCCAGCATGGCGAGGGTGGCCTGCTGGTCCCAGCCTTCGGCCAGGTTCGACACGGTCGGGCCGGGGCGGACGATCGACGAACGGACCCCGGTGCCTTCGAGCTCCATGCGCATCGCGTGCGCCATCGCCTCCAGCCCGGCCTTGGCCGGGACGTAGGCGCCCATGCCGGGACGCGGGGCGGGAACGACGTCCGAACCGATGAACACGACGTCGCCGCGGCGACGGGCGACCATGTCCGGTACGACCGCGGACACCAGCCGGTGCGCGCCGATCAGGTTCACCGCGACCTGGGCGGCGAACGTTTCGCTGTCCTGTTCGTGGATCGGCGAGGGCTCGAGCCCGCCGGCCCCGGACACGAGGATTTCGATCGGCCCCAGCGCGTCGGCCGCCGCGGCCGCGAACTTGCGGACCGATTCGCCGTCGCCGACGTCCAGTTCCAGCGCGACGGCCTCGCCGCCCGCGGCACGGATCCGCGCGGCGACTTCCTCGGACCTGTCGACGCGGCGGGCGCCCAGCGCGACCGGGTGCCCCGCCTCGGCGAGCGCGACCGCCGTGGCAGCACCGATGCCGGAGGACGCGCCGGTGACGATCGACGGCCGCTGCTCCGGATTAGGGGCGAATCGTGGCATGACGCCGGCCCGTTCCTGTGCTAGACATGTGTCCAGACGGTAGTACGGACGGGAGGGTGTGACAAGTGCCGAGCAGGTACGCGAAGTTGCGCCGGGCGGAACTGGCCGCCCTCTTGCCCGAGCTCCTGCTGGCGGGTCAGCTGATCGACCGGTCGGCGATGGCCTGGTGCATCGGCGCGTTCGGCCGCGAGGGGATGACGCGGGTCGCGATCGAGGAGTGGATGGCCGCGAGCCCGGTCTACACCCGCCGGATGCAGCGTGCCCTGCGGTACGAGGGCACCGACGTCGTCACGATCTTCAAGGGGCTGCAGCTGGACATCGGGGCGCCGCCCCAGTTCATGGACTTCCGCTTCACCGTGCACGACCGGTGGCACGGCGAGTTCCGGCTCGACCACTGCGGCGCGCTGGCCGACGTCGAGCCGCTCGGCGACGACTACGTGACGGCGATGTGCCACGACATCGAGGACCCCACCTTCGACGCGACCGCGGTCGCCACCAACGCGAAGGCGCGGGTCCGGCCGATCCACCGGCCGCCCCGGCAGCCCGCCGATCGGCACCCGTGCTGCGCGTGGACCGTCGTCATCGACGACACGCACCCGCCCGTCGCCGAGTCGGCCGGATGCCGCCGGCTCCGGAAGACCCGGGCGGCGGCGCTCGACCTGGACCCGATCGACCCGGCCGACGACGGCGCGGCGGACTACGCGGGGCCGTTGCGCAGCGACCTCGACTTCGCCGCGTTCTCGAAGTCGGCGCTCGTCCGGCTGGCCGACGAGGTCTGCCTGCAGATGCACCTGCTCAACCTCGGCTTCGTCCACGCCGTCCACGACCGCGCCGATCCCGAGCAGGCGCAGGCGATCTGCCGCAGGCAGCTGATCGGCATCGCCGGGCTCTCGGCCGGGCGCCTCCACCGGTCGCTCGGGCTCCCCGGCGGCACCGAGGGCGCGCTGCGGCTGCTCGAACTGCACCCGCTGCTCAACCCGGCGGCCTACGTGCGGGCCACGGTCGGGGAAACCGTGACGGTGCGGCCCTCACCCGCCCACGACGACGGCGCGTGGATCTCGCTGTGCGGACCCCACGAGCCGGCGCCGCTGCGGGCGATCGTGCGTGCGGTGGACCCACGCCTGGACGTCGAGGTCGACGGCACCGCGGTCGAGTGGACCGCCCGGCTGGTGCGGCGCGACGAGCCGGCGAAGGAGTTCGACGAGGTGGCGGTCACGAGGATCAGCACCGGGGCGTCGTTCGAGTTCCGGCCCCGCCGCTCGATCCCGATCACCCCGGTGCGGCCTTGAGCTCGAGCGTCGAGAGGTCACGCACCGCGTAACGGTGGTGCTCGGCTTCTTCCTTCAGCACCACCTTGAGGCAGCGGCGCACGACGTACTCCTGTTCGGGATGCTGGTCGGCCGGCTTGCGCCCGCACACCCGGTCGAGCTCGGCCTCGGTGAGCCCGTCGACGACCCGCCGCATCACGGCCATGCGGGCGAGCCGCGGCGCGAGCACCTCGTCGAGCGCCGGGGTGGCTTCGAGGGTGAGGCCGAGCTTCGCCGCCGCCTCCGGCGGCGTTCCCCCGGCGGGAAAGCCCAGCGGGTGGTACGGCGCTTCCTCCTCGAGCACGGCGTTGCCGAGCCAGGCATCGGAGGCGTACAGGAGATGCCGCTGCGTCTCGACGAACGACCACTCGCCGTCGACCCGCTCGTGCAGGGTGGCCTCGGGCAACAGCCTCGCCCGGTCGAGCGTCGCGCCCCACAGGGTCTCGACGGCGTCCCAGGCGGCCCGGTAGTCCCGAGGTGTCGCCGCATCGCGCGCCAGCACCCGCGCGGGGTGCCGGCGGTCGAGCTCGGCCTCGACGTAAGCGGTCACGTCGACGTCGTTGACGACGAGGCGCTCGAAGTCACCACCGAGGGAGACGTCGCCGCCGTAGCAGTCGACGATCTTCAGGCCGGTGACCTCGCAGTCGCGGATCTCGAGGCCGGCGAGGTCGCACAGGTGGATACGGGCGCCGCGGAACCGGTCGGTCTGCTCGAATTCGGGAACCATCGAAGCAGTCTCGCCGACTCGGCCCGCCCACGCCACGCCTCAGTCGCTGCGGCGTTTCGGGTCCTTCGTGCGGGGCCGGGTGTCGGCGAGCAGGAGTTCCGTCATCTTGCCGAGGCGGCGGGGGAGGTCCTCGAACGTCATGTACCCCGTGCCCGCCAGCACCAGGGCTCCGACGAAGGCCATCGACAGCGTCTCGCGGGCCGCCGCGGACATCGGGCCGATCGCGTCGCCGACGCGGCGCAGGAGCTCGCTGCCGATCTGGTCGCGGAGGCGGCGGACTTCGGGGTCGTCGGTGAGCAGGGCGGTGGTGCACGCGCGGCTGAGCTCGGGCTCCTTGGTGAACAGCTCGGTGATGTCCCGCACCGCGTCGGCGAGGGAGGCCGAGGGGGAGCGGCGCGGCCGGGCCTGCGGTTCCGGGAGGCTCTCGACCTGCTGCCAGAGGATCGCGCACACCAGGTGTTCTTTGGACGAGAAGTACGTGTACGCCGTCGCCGGGGAGACGTCGGCGCGCTTGGCCACCGACCGGACCGTGAGGTCGCCGTACGGGACGGCGCGGACTTCCTCCAGCGAGGCCGCGAGCAGCCGCTGGACCGTGTCGGCCCGCCGCCCGTCGACGATGCGGCGCACGGGCTCCATCACGCTGTCCTGCTCTCGATCATCCCGTCATGATAACCGTCCGGACAGGCGTCAAGCGGCACCGCCGGGTCCGACGCCCAGGCCGTCGGCGAGCCGCTCGAGCGCCAGCCGCGCGAGCGGTGTTGCCACGTCGAGGTCCTCGCCGAGCTCGATCGCCAGGGCGAGGTCCTTGTGGCCCAGGTCCCGCACGTGCGAAAAGATCGGGTACCAGCCCTCGTCCCGGGTGATCGGCGCGGTGGTGCCGCGCACCATGATCGCGCCGGGGCCGCCGGTGACGGCGTCGGAGTGCCGCACCACCTTGCCCAGCTCCACCAGGTCGAGCCCGGCCGCTTCGGCGAGGCGCTGGGCCTCCGCCGCCGCGGCGAACGACACGAAGTGCAGCAGGTTGCGAGCCAGTTTCGCGCGGGTGCCGGCGCCGGGCGGGCCCGCGTGCATGGTGTGGCCTGCCCAGTGCGCGAACACCGGGCGGCAGCGCTCGAACGCCTTCTCGCCGGCGCCGGCCATGACCGCGAGGGTGCCCTTCGCCGCGCCGGGCGCACCGCCGGAGACCGGCGCGTCCACGATCTCGATGCCGCGCGGCGCGAGTGTTTCGGCGAGCCGGGTGGCGGTGGCGGCGGCGATCGTGGAATGGATGGCGACGACCGTGCCCGGTGTGGCGGTCTCCAGGAGTCCTTCCGGTCCGAAAAGGACCTCTTCGACCTGCGCGTCGTCGCGCACCATCAGCGAGATCACCCCGGCGGACGCGGCCACCTCGCGGGGACTGGCTGCCGTGCGGGCGCCGGCCTCGCGGAACGGCTCGAGCACTTCCGGGCGGACGTCGTGGACGACCAGGCCGCCGGGCCAGTCCAGCAGCCGCCGGGCCATCGGCGCGCCCATCCGGCCGAGTCCGACGAATCCCACGGGCTTCATCGCGGCTCCCTCACTGCGAGTGGACAGCTGTTCGGACCTTAGAGTAGCGTCTGGACACGTGTCCAGTGAATTCGATCCGTACGACTACGGCATCCACGAGGACCCGTACCCCACCTACGCCCGGTTGCGCGAGCACGCGCCGCTCTACCGCAACGAGGAGCTCGACTTCTGGGCGCTGTCGCGGTATTCCGACGTCGTCGCGGGCTTTCGCGACAACACCAGGCTGTCCAGCGCGAACGGGGTGTCGCTGGATCCACTGGCGTACGGGCCGCACGCGCACCGCGTGATGTCCTTCCTGGCCATGGACGAGCCGCGGCACATGCGGATGCGTTCCCTGGTGTCGCGGGGCTTCACGGCGCGCCGGGTGCAGCAGCTGGAAGGGCGGGTCGAGGAGCTGACGCGGCAGCACCTCGACGCGGTGCCGGACAAGGGCGAGTTCGACTTCGTCGGCGAGTTCGCGGGCAAACTGCCGATGGACGTGATCTCCGAGCTCCTCGGGGTGCCCGAGGCCGACCGGGACCGGCTGCGCGCACTGGCCGACACCGTCATGCACCGCGCGGAAGGCGTGCCGGACGTGCCGCCGTCGGCGGTCGAGGCGTCCCTGGAACTGGCGAAGTACTACGCGGAAATGGTCGCCCGGCGGCGGGACCGGCCCGCGGACGACCTCGTTTCGGCGATGCTGGAAGCGGAGATCGACGGGGAACGGCTCTCCGCCGAGGACGTCATCGGCTTCCTGTTCCTGATGGTCGTCGCCGGCAACGAGACCACGACCAAGCTGCTCGGCAACGCGCTGTACTGGGCGTGGCGCAACCCCGCCGAGCTCGGCGCCGTCCTCGACGACCCGTCGCTGGTGCCGTCGTGGATCGAAGAAACCCTCCGGTACGACACGTCGAGCCAGATCATCGTCCGCACGGCTGCCACCGACCTGGACTACCACGGGCGCACGGTGCCCGCCGGTGCCCGCGTGCTGCTGCTGATCGGCTCGGCCAACCGGGACGAGGCCGCCTTCCCCGACGGGGACGCCTTCCGCATCGCCCGCGAGCCGGGGCCGCGGATCGCCAGTTTCGGTGCGGGCGCCCACTTCTGCCTCGGAGCCTCGCTCGCGCGGCTGGAGGCGCGGGTGGCGCTCACCGAGATCGTCACCCGGATCTCGGGCTGCGAAGTCGACGAGGCCGCCGCCGAGCGCGTGCACTCAACGAACGTCCGGGGCTTCGCCACGCTGCCCGTCCGGATGACCTTCCGCTGAACCGGCCGCCTTTTCGTGCTTCGCGACGACTTTGTCGACCGTCGTGGACAGCTTGGTGCCCAGCGGCCAGCCGACGTAGTGGGTCAGGAACACCGCCGCCTCGCGCAGCTGCGCCGCGTCGAGTTCCTCGTTCTGCAGCGCGGCCTTGACCTGGATCGCGGCGATGTCCTCCAGTCCCAGCGCGGCGATCACCCCCAGCAGGAGCAGCCGCCGGTCCCGCAGGGAGAGCCCCGGCCGCGTCCAGATCTCGGCGAAGAGGTGGTCCACGGTCACGGCGAAGAACTCGCCGGGCAGGTCCGGCATTTCCCAGCCGTAGACCTCGCGCATCATCGCGAGACCGCGTTTGCGCTTGTCGTCCATGGTCTCTCCTCTAGGCGGGCTCGGCGACGACCTTGGTTTCCAGGTATTCCTCGAAACCGGCCACGCCCATCTCGCGGCCGGTCCCGGACTGCTTGTAGCCGCCGAAGGGCACGTCGGCGGCGTACCAGACCGCGCCGTTGACGCTGAGCGTGCCGGTGCGGATCCGGGCGGCCACGGCCCGCGCCCGGTCCGGGGCGCCCCCGTAGACGGCGCCGGAGAGGCCGTAGGGCGAGTCGTTGGCGATCCGGACCGCGTCGTCGTCGCCGTCGTGCGCCAGGACGACCAGCACCGGCCCGAAGATCTCCTCCCGCGCCACCCGCGCGTCGTTGGTCAGGCCCGCGACGAGCGCCGGTTCGACGTAGAAACCCTTCCGCCGGGGGCGGCCGCCCCCGCAGACGATCTTGCCGCCCTCGTCCGCGACGGTCGCGAGGTGGTTCTCGACGCGGTCGCGCTGGCGGGCCGAGATCAGCGGCCCGCAGATCGTCCGGCGGTCGGCCGGATCACCGCAGCGGATCCGGCCCATCGCCGCGGCGGCCGCCGCCACGGCTTCGTCGTACCGGGCGCGCGGCACCAGCAGGCGGGTGGTGAGCGCGCAGCCCTGGCCGGCGTGCGTGCACACCATGAACGCGGCCATCGCGCAGGTGGCCGCGAGATCGGCGTCGTCGAGCACGACACAGGCGGATTTCCCGCCCAGTTCCAGGAAAACCCTCTTCAGCGTCCCGGCGGCCGCGGCCATGACCGACCGCCCGGTGGCGGTCGAGCCGGTGAACGAAACGAGGTCGACCCGGGCGTCTTCGACCAGCAGTCTCCCGACGCCGTGGTCCGCGGAGGTCACCACGTTCACCACGCCGGGCGGGATGTCGGTCTCTTCGGCGACGAGCGCGCCGACGGCGGCGGCGCACCAGGGAGTCTCGGGCGCCGGCTTGAGCACCACGGTGTTGCCCGCGGCGAGCGCGGGACCCAGCTTGGCGAAGGTGATCTGGTGCGGGAAGTTCCACGGCGTGATCGCGCCGACGACACCGGCGGGCTCGGCGAAGAGCGTCCGCCGGCTCCGCACGCCCATGGGCGCGGCGACGCCCAGGTCCCGGCGCCACGCGTACCCGTCGGCCAGGTCGGCGAACCAGGTGAGGTGCTCGATCGGGACGTCCAGCTGCGGGCCGTAGGTCAGCGCGACCGGCACGCCCGCCTCGGCCACGGTCAGCTCGCGCAGCTCGTCGCCGTGTGCTCGCAAGGCGTCCGCGAGCTGACGCAGGCACCGCGTGCGCCGGGCGGTGTCCCGGGACCAGCCCGTTTCGTCGAAGGCCCGCCGCGCGGCACCGACGGCCTCGGCGAGATCGGTACCGGTGGCGTTCGCCGCGCTCCCGAGGACCTCCTCGGTCGCCGGGTTCACGGTGGCGAACTCCCCGCCGCGGCCGGGCCGGAGGACGCCGTCGATGAGCAGCTCGGCGGGCTCGTTCCGCAGGCGGGCGACCAGGCTGGACATGTGTCCAGACGATAGTTTGATGTTTTGCCCGGCGCAAGGGAGCCGCCTTCCGCGCAGCCGGTGCTCACCGTGGCCGTGCCGGATACAGCCATGCCAGCGCGGCGAGGCTCTTGTCGAGGTACTCGAGGTGTCCCGTCTCGATCCCGTAGGCCATGTCTTCCAAGACGCTGCACTTGGCGTAGAAGGCTGCGCGGGTGCTGATCGCTTCGGCTTGGCGGGGGTCGGCTCGGTAGCCGAGGAGGGCGGCGTGGAGGGCTTCGGGGCCGAGGTCGCGGTAGAGAAGGCCGAAGTCACAGGCCGGATCGACCATCGCGGCATCGCTCCAGTCGATGATGCCGGTCACGGTCCAGGTGGCCGGGTCGACGAGGACGTGTTCGATGCCCAGGTCGTTGTGCGAGAACACCAGCGGGTGTCCGTCAGGGGGCGGTGGCGTGTCCAGGAACGCCTCCACGGCTGGACGGTGTGCCGGCGGTAGCTTCTGGGCGATGGTGGCGTAGGTGTCGGCGGCCTCGCTGAGCCACCGCTGCGCGGGCTGGTCGTCGGTGTCCACCAGCTCGGTCATCCGGTCGGCCGGAGCACGGTGCAGTGCGGCGAGCAGCTCGCCGAGCGTGGCGGCGATCGAGGTGCTGTGGGCCTCTCGGCGCGGTATCGGCAGGTCGATCAACGGCAGACCGGGAAGCTTGAAGTAGGCCAGGCAACCCTGCTCGTCGAGCGTGAACACCGGCGCCGGGACGCGCAGCGGTGAGATGCCCGCGACGGCGGCGAGGAGCAGGGCTTGGTCGTCGGCGGTCGTGGCCGGGTGGTGCGGATCGCCTTCCTTGGTGAACCGCACGATCAGTTCGCCGTTGACCTCGAACGCGATGTTGTCCTTGCCTTCGCCCACGAGCTCCACGGTGTCGATCCGGTAGCCGGGCAGGTGCGCGGTCACGGCGCCGCGGACGTCGAGGTCACGGTCGCGGCGCTGACTTCCCATGCCCCGAGCCTAGTGTGGCCCACGATGCGGTGGCGTGGTCGGCGCACTAGCCGGTGGGCGGGAGGAACCCCACGGTCAGCAGCAAGTTCGCGTAGAGACGCGTGTCGCCGGACGCGATGCACAGGGCGACGTCCGGTTGGCGGCAGGTCCGGTAGAACTCGAACCGCTCGAGGGGTTCGAGGGGGAGGTCCGGCCCGAGCAGGCGCTCGTAGCCGCGCCAGCACCCGGGTGGTTCTCCGTTGTCCGGCAGCATGGTCTGCGCCGATTCGACCGGCACGGCCGTCAGCAGCGGCGCGAGGATGTCGTCGACGGTCGCCAGTCCCGGGCGCAGGTTCAGGTGGATCACCTCGGTTCCGGGCGCGACGTTGGTCGCGTGCGCGTAGTTCGCGTCGGCGACGAGGATGCGTGAGCCGTGGCCGGTCGCCGCGAGGGCGCGCAGCAGTGGGGGGTGGAGCAACGGGTAGCGCAGCACCGGGATCTTCTCCGTTCGGCGTTCATTCCGGTTCGTGGTTGAGGACACCGGAGCGGAAGGGCGAGACACCTACGTCGGCGAAGCCGAGGGACCGCACGGCCTCCAGCAGCCGTGGATCGTCGTGGAGTTCCGCGGCCAGTGCGGCGTCGAGTTCGATGCGGGCGGTGCCGCCGAGGTCGCGGACCCGCAGGTCGCGGCACGGCAGCTGCCGGTCGTGGAGCAGGGCGCGGACGGCCGACTCCGCCCGCTCCACCCGGGCGAGGGTGGCGGTGGTGATCGGGATGCCGTACCGGACCCGGCTCGCCAGGCACGGCGCGGCCGGTTTGGCGGCCCAGGTCAGGCCCCAGCGCCGGGCGATGGCCCGCACGTCGTTCTTGGTCAGGCCGAGTGTGCGCAGCGGGGTGTGCACGCCGATCTCGTCGCCGGCCAGGATGCCCGGCCGGAACGGGTCGACGGCGTCGTCCGCGTTCGTGCCGGTGGCGACCGCCGGGAACCCGTGCGCGCGGGCGACCTCGGCGATCGTGGTCAGCACGGTCGTCTTGCAGAAGTAGCAGCGCCGGCGGCCGTTGGCCGCGTACCCGGGGTGGTCCAGTTCGGCGGTTTCCGGCGTGACGTGGTCGACGCCGAGATCGGCCGCGATCCGCTTCGCGTCGGCCAGTTCCGCCGCGGCCAGGCTCGCGGAGTTCGCGGTCACGGCGAGCACGTCCGCCGGGCCGAGGGCGCGGACGGCGGCCGCGAGCACCAGCGCCGAATCGGCGCCGCCGGAGAAGGCGACCGCGAGCCGGCCGAGGCCGGCGAGGTGCGTGACGAGCCGCGTCCCGTCCATCAGCGCCCCGCGGCGATCGTCGCGACGACCCGTGCCGGCAGCCCGAGTTCGCGTGCGGCGGCGACGACGTCGTCGTGCTCGGGTTTCGCCCCGTGCGGCCCGCGCTTGCGGCGCACCGGCATCCCGAGGACGTCGACCGTTTCGGTCTCCCGCGCGAGCGCGGTGCGGCGGACCGGGTGTTCGCGCAGTCCGAGACTGCCGGTTTCGGCGAGGACCAAGTCCCCGAGCCGGGCGGCGTGCTGCGGCTCGGCGAGCACGTGCAGGACGTGGGCCGGACGTCCCTTCTTCATGGTGACCGGGCTGATCCACGCGTCGAGCGCGCCGGCGGACAGGAGTTCGCCGACGACGTGCCCGAGCACTTCGCCGGTGACGTCGTCGAGGTTCGTTTCGAGCACCACCAGCTCGCGGGTCCCGGTGCCGGCGGTTTCGCCGAGGTGCACGACGGCGACGTTCGGCCGGTCCGGCAGCGATCGGGTGCCTGCGCCGTATCCGGTGGCCAGCAGCCGGAACTCGGGTGGCGGCTCGAACCGCGCTCCGGCGGCCTTCAGCAGGGCCGCCGCGGTGGGGGTGACCGTCTCACCCGCCAGATCGCTCCCGACCGTCCGCGCCCCCTTCAGCAGCTCCGCGGTCGCGGGTGCGGGACAGGGGAGAATTCCGTGCGCGGTGCGGACGGTGCCGCTGCCGAGCGGCAGCGGCCCACAGTACACAGTGGACACTTCGAGCGCGTCGAGCGCGGCGAAGATCCCGATGATGTCGACCAGGGTGTCGTGCCCGCCGAGTTCGTGGAGGTGGACGCGGTCCGGTGCTTCGCCGTGCAGCTTCCCTTCGGCCTCGGCGATCGCGCGCAGCGCGGCGACGGCGCGGTCCGCGACCGGGGCGGGCCGGACCCGGGCCGCCATGGCGATCAGCTCGGCCGCGTGCCGGCTGGTCGCCTGGTCGGTGACGTCGACGACGGCGCGGGAGGCGGTCAGCCCGTGGGTGAGCACGGATTCGACGCGCAGTTCCCACCCGGTCAGCCCGCTGGTGGCGACGGCCGAGCGGATCCGCTCCAGCGGGGCCCCGGCGTCGACGAGCGCGGCCAGCAGCATGTCGCCGGCGAGCCCGGTGAACGGGGAGACGACACCGATGTTCACCGTGGCCTCCCGGCGACCCGGGCCAGCCGGAAGGCGGCCATGGCCGCGCCGAACCCGGAGTCGATGTTGACGACGGTCACCCCGGCCGCGCACGACGCGTGCATCGCGAGCAGCGCGGTCACCCCTTCGAGGCTCGCGCCGTACCCGGTCGAGGTGGGCACGGCGATCACCGGGCAGGCGACCAGCCCGCCGACGGCCGACGCGAGCGCCCCTTCCATCCCCGCCACGACGACGACCACGTCGGCCTCGCGCAGCCGGTTCCGCTCGGCCAGCAAGCGGTGGAGCCCGGCCACGCCCACGTCGGTGACCGCGTCGACCGAGAGGCCGATGGCCGCGGCGACTTCCGCGGCTTCCTCGGCGACCGGGCCGTCGGACGTCCCGGCCGCGGCCACCGCCACCGTGAAGGCGGTCACCGGTGCCGGGCGCCAGACCAGCAGCCGCGCGCCGGGGGCGTAGCGGCCGCCGGGGACCTCGGCCAGCACCGCTCGAGCCGGGTCGGCTTCGACGCGGGTGACCAGCACCGGACCGGTGTTGTGCGCGAGCAACGTCGTCGCGATGGCCGCGATCTGCGCCGGGGTTTTCCCCGGCCCGTAAACGACTTCCGGGAGTCCTTGGCGGTGTTCGCGGTCCAGGTCGACGCGCGCGAAACCGAGGTCGGCGGTGCTCATGCCACGTACGGGATCGTCAGGGGGCCTTCCGGGAGGACGCAGGCCCGCGCGCCCGCCCCGGCCCGGTCGAGGGCCTCGGCCACGGTGGCGGCGATGTCGGTGGTCCGGGTCAGGTGGGCCGTCGCGAGGTCGGCCTCGGTCAGGAAACCGGTGTGCACCACGACCCGGCAGTCGTCCTGGATCTTCGCCTGGATCTGGACCTGCCACTGGTCGGGCACGGTCACCGGGCGGGCCGAAATCTCGGCGAGCAGGGCCGCGGGCGAACTCGCCGAAGCGAGCACTTCGCGGTAGGAGCCGTGGTCGGGGAACCCGTCCCGGCACTCCGCGGCGCAGACGATGGTCCCGCCGGGCCTGGTGATCCGGTGCGCCGCCGACATCCCTTTGACGGCCTGGTACAGGTTCTGGTCGAGGGGGTAGCCGGAATTGGTCGTCACCACGACGTCGAACGGCGCCGGCACCGGCCGCATGGCGACGTCGCGGGCGGCGCGGGCCGCGGCCGCGTGCATGGCCAGGAGGTCGCCGCCGAAGGCGTCGATGACCGCCTTGTCGCGGTTGAGGATGACGTCGAGGGCGAAGGTGACGCCGGTGGCCGCGGCGATCGCGCGGACGTCGTCGTGCACGGGATTGCCTTCGGTGATCCCCCAGGTGGCGTTGGCGTGCCCGATCCGGCGGGCGTCGTGCAGCACCAGCACGGTCTCCAGCGCCGCGAGCCCGGGCGCGACGAGCTTGGGACCGCCCGAAAAGCCGGCGAAGAAGTGCGGTTCGACGAACCCGGTGGTGATCCGCACGTCCGCGTCGACCCACTCGCTGTTCAGCCACACCGGGACGTCGTCGCCGTGGCGCCCCAGCCAGGTCAGGCTCGCGCGGTCGCGGGCGTCGTGGTTGACGATCCGGACGGTGCCGGCGACCTCGTCGCCGAACATCGCCCGCAGCTCGGCCTCCGAATTGCCGCGGTGCGTGCCGGTCGCCACGAGGACGACGACGTCCTCGAGCCGCACGATGCCGTCGAGCTCCTCGAGGATCGCCGGGATCATCAGTTCGCGCGGCTGCGGCCGGGTCCCGTCGCACGCCGAGATCGCGACCGTCTGCCCCGGCCGCACCCGCTCGCGCAGCGGCGGCCCGGCGACCGGTTCCCGCAACGCCCGGCGCAGCAGCACGTCCGCGGGCTCGGTGACCGGGTGGTGCACCGGCGTCACCACCGTGGTCACCGCCGGGTCGATGGTGAGATCCAGGCCGGTCTCGCCGTACGCGAGCCGGACGGTCGCGGCGGTCACGGCGTCAGCCCGTAGACGCGGGTCGCGGTTCCGCCGCGGACGGCGTCTTGTTCGGCCGGCGTCAAGCCGTCGAGCAAGCTGTCGGCGGCGTCCATGACTTCCGCGTACGTGCCCGCGAGCAGGCACACCGGCCAGTCGGACCCGAGCATCAGCCGGTCGGGCCCGAAGGCGGTGAGCGCGGTGTCCGCGTACGGCCGCAGATCCTCGACGCGCCAAGGCCGGCCGGCTTCGGTCACCAGACCGGACAGCTTGGCGACGACGTTGGGTTCCCGGGCCAGGGTGGCCAGGCCGGTCGCCCAGGGCTCGAGATCCCCGCTCGCGATCGGCGGTTTCGCGAGGTGGTCCAGGACGAAGGTGAGCTCCGGCAGCGCGCGGACCGCCGCGGTGGCCGCCGGGAGCTGGTGGGGCAGCACGAGCAGGTCGTACCCCAGCCCGGCGTCGCACACCGCCGCGAGCCCGGCCAGGACGTCTCCGCGTTCCAGCCAGCGCGGGTCGGGCTCGGCCTGGACGAGGTGGCGGATCCCGGTCAGCAGTTCGCCGCCCGGCGACGAGCGCAGCCGGTCGATGTCCCGGGCCGGCGAGCCGGTCAGGTCGATCCAGCCGACCACGCCGGCGATGAGCGGCTCCGCGGCCGCGGTCGCGAGGAACTCGACCGACTCGTCGAAGTCGGGCAGCACCTGGACGAGCACCGTCGCGTCGATCCCCGCGGCGGCCTCCCGGAGGTCGGCCGTGGTGTAGTCGCGCCGGATCGCCGCGGTGTCGTCGCCGTCCAGCCACGCGTGGCGGCGGGCGGAGGTCCGCCACAGGTGGTGGTGCGCGTCGACGCGCCGGCCCGTCACGCCCGGCCGATCCGGTGGCGCTGGCTGCCCAGGCCGTCGATGGACACCGTCACTTCGTCCCCTTCGGACAGGTAGGGGAAGTCGTTGGCCCCGAACGCGACGCCGGCCGGCGTGCCGGTGTTCACCACGTCGCCGGGCTCGAGGACCATGAACTGGCTGAGGTACCAGACGATGTGGTGCACACCGAAGAGCATGTTCTTCGTGGTGCCGTCCTGGCGCGGCTGCCCGTTGACGGCCAAACGAAGACCGAGGCTCTGCGGGTCGCCCGCCTCGTCCGGGGTGACCAGCCACGGGCCGAGCGGGTTGAACGTCTCGCAGGACTTGCCCTTGGTCCACTGGCCGCCGCGTTCGTGCTGGAAGTCGCGTTCGCTGACGTCGTTCGACACGGCGTACCCGGCGATGACCGCCTCGGCATCAGCCGGCGTCGCCAGGTACCGCGCCCGCCCGCCGAGCACCACGGCGAGCTCGACCTCGTAGTCGGTCCGGACGCTGGTGCGCGGGATGAGCACGGTGTCGTCCGGGCCGACGATCGTGTTGGTGGCCTTGAGGAACACCACCGGTTCCGCGGGTGGCTCGGCACCGGTTTCGGCCGCGTGGTCGGAGTAGTTGAGCCCGATGCAGACGAGGAGGCCGGGCCGGGCCACCGGGGGACCGGCGCGCAGGCCCGTGGGGTCGAAGGCGGGGAGGGTGCCTTCGCTCACCGCCGACCGGGCCCGCGCGACGCCGCCGGAGGCGAAGAAGGCGCCGTCGATGTCCGGGGTCAGCGACCGCAGGTCCCGCGCCGCACCGGTTTCGTCGAGGACGACCGGGACCTCGTGGCCGGGGTCGCCGAGGCGTTGGAAGCGCATGGGCGGGACCGTAGCAGACATATGATGTCTCGCTCAAAGGTCAGACAGGACATCAGATGTAAAAGCACGAAGAGTGGTCGGCGATCACGCAAAGTCCACGTTATGGCCGTGTTACGGACCAAGGCTGGACAATTCATGAGCGACCGCGTAGCCATACATATGTTGTCTGCCCCGAAGGAGAGGTGGCCCCGTTGGCCGAAGTGATCAGTGCCATCGACGCCGTGGACGTCCGCTTCCCGACTTCGCTGAGCCTGGACGGGTCGGACGCGATGAACCCGGAACCGGACTATTCGGCGGCGTACGTGACCATCCGCACGAGTGCCGGCGAGGAGGGCTACGGGCTCGCCTTCACCGTGGGCCGCGGCAACGACGTCGAGGTCGCCGCCGTCCGGGCGCTCGTGCCGCTGGTCGTGGGGATGCCGGTCGACGACGCGCTGGCCGATCTCGGCGCCTTCTCGCGCCGGCTGACCGGGGACAGCCAGCTGCGGTGGCTCGGCCCGGACAAGGGCGCGATCCACATGGCCGCGGCCGCGATCGTCAACGCGGCGTGGGACCTGCGGGCCCGCCGCGAAGGCAAACCGGTCTGGCGGCTGCTGGCCGAGATGCCGCCCTCGGAACTGGTCGACCTGGTGGACTTCCGGTACCTGCAGGACGCCTTGACCCGCGAGGAGGCCCTCGACATCCTCCGCCGCGCCGAACCGGGCCGCGCGGCCCGCCAGGCCGAACTCCTGGAATCCGGTTTTCCCGCCTACACCACGACTCCCGGCTGGCTCGGGTACTCGCCGGAGAAGCTGGCGGCACTCGCGAAGGAGGCGGTCGAGGACGGGTTCACCCAGATCAAGCTCAAGGTCGGCGCCGACCTCGACGAAGACGTCCGCCGGATGCGGCTGGCGCGGGAGGTCGTCGGGCCGGACGTCCGGATCGCCATCGACGCGAACCAGGCGTGGGGCGTCGGGCAGGCCATCGAATGGCTGCGGCCGCTCGCGCAGTTCGACCCGTACTGGATCGAAGAGCCGACTTCGCCCGACGACGTGCTCGGGCACGCGGCGATCCGCCGGGCGGTGGCGCCGATCAAGGTGGCCACCGGGGAGCACACCCACAACGCGGTGATGTTCAAGCAGCTGCTGCAGGCGGAGGCGATCGACGTTCTCCAGCTCGACGCCAGCCGGGTCGCCGGGGTCACCGAGAACATCGCGATCCTGTTGCTGGCCGCGAAGTTCGGCGTCCCGGTGTGCCCGCACGCCGGCGGGGTCGGGCTGTGCGAGATGGTGCAGCACCTGTCGATGTTCGACTTCGTCGCGGTGAGCGGCACCCAGACCGACCGCGTCATCGAGTACGTGGACCACCTGCACGAGCACTTCGTCGACCCGGTGCGGATCGAGCGGGGCCGCTACCTGGCCCCGCGGGAGCCGGGGCTCGGGGCGCGGCTGCACGACGAATCCGTGGCGCAGTACCGGTTCCCCGACGGGCCGGTCTGGCAGCGGGACGCGGTGGTGGTCGCGTGAGCGGCGGGGAGTTCGACGGCGTCCGGGCCGTCGTGACGGGCGGGGCGTCCGGCATCGGGCTCGCCACGGCGCTGAGGCTGGCCGCGCGCGGGGCCCGGGTCGTCTGCCTCGACCTGAACGAAAAGGTCGAGGAACCCCTGACCGGCGTGCGGGCCGACGTGGCGGACGACGACTCGGTGCGGGCCGCGGTCGCCGCCGCCGTCGAGCACCTCGGCGGCCTCGACGTCCTGGTCAACAACGCCGGGATCGGCGCGCAGGGCACGGTTTCGGACAACGACGACGCCGAGTGGCACCGCGTGTTCGACGTCAACGTCGTGGGCATGGTGCGGGTGACCCGCGCGGCCCTGCCGCACCTGCGGGAATCGCCCGCGGCGGCGATCGTGAACACCTGCTCGATCGCGGCCACCGCCGGGCTGCCGCAACGGGCGCTCTACAGCGCCACCAAAGGCGCGGTCCTCGCGCTCACCCGCGCGATGGCCGCCGACCACCTGGCCGAAGGCATCCGCGTGTGCTGCGTGAACCCCGGCACCGCGCACACCCCCTGGATCGACCGGCTGCTGGCCCAAGCCGACGATCCCGGCGCCGAACTGGCCGCGCTCGCCGCGCGTCAGCCCACCGGCAGGCTCGTCACCGCCGACGAGGTCGCCGCGGCGATCTGCTACCTGGCCGGCCCGGATTCCGGCGCCACCACCGGCACCGATCTCGCCGTGGACGGCGGGATGTCGGGCCTCCGTCTTCGCCCGAAACCTGTCAACGAGGAGAGGTCATGAAGTTCCAGCACCTGCGAGCCGCCGCCGTCGTCACCGCCGGCGCCCTGACCGCGGCCGCACTGGCCGGATGCAACGGCGGCGGCACGACCGCCGCTTCGGGGGGAACCGTCGTGGGCGTCGACTACCCGCGCTCGGACACCGACTTCTGGAACGCCTACATCAAGTACGTGCCCCAGTTCGCCGGGCAGCTCGGCCTCGACCTCAAGACGACGAACTCGCAGAACGACGTCGCGAACCTGACGGCCAACGTGCAGACGATGATCAGCCAGGGTGTCAAGGGCGTGGTGATGGCGCCGCAGGACACCGCGGCGATCATCCCGACCCTGCAGCAGCTCGCGACCAAGAAGATCCCGGTCGTGTCCGTCGACACCCGCCCCGACCAGGGCAACGTCTACATGGTCGTGCGGGCGGACAACCGCGCCTACGGCGAGAAGGCCTGCCAGTTCCTCGGCACCAAGCTCGGCGGCAAGGGCAAGGTCGTCATGCTGCAGGGCGACCTGGCGTCGATCAACGGCCGGGACCGCACCGAGGCCTTCAACGACTGCATGAAGAAGGACTTCCCGGGCATCACGGTGTTCGGCGAAGCCACCAACTGGGACGCCAACACCGCCGCCCAGAAGCTGCAGACCCGGCTGACGGCGAACCCGGACATCAAGGGCGTCTACATGCAGTCCAGCTTCGCCCTGTCCGGCACGTTGCAGCTGCTGAAGCAGCGTGGCCTGGCGGTCCCGGCGAGCGACCCGAAGCACGTGTTCATCGTGTCCAACGACGGCATCCCGGAGGAGCTCGCCAAGATCCGGGCCGGCGAGATGGACGCGACCGTGTCCCAGCCCGCGGACCTGTTCGCCAAGTGGGCCCTGCAGTACGTCAAGGACGCGATCGCCGGCAAGACGCCGACGCCGGGCAAGACCGACCACGACAGCACCATCATCCAGGTCCGCGACGGCCTGATGGAGGACCAGCTGGCCGCGCCGCTGGTCACCGCGGACGGTGCCACGTTCGGGCCGGTGAGCAGCGTCAAGGTCGACGACCAGTCCCTGTGGGGCAACAGCAAGAGCTGACGCGCTGCAGAGAGGGAGCGAACATGAACACCGTGCCGGTCGTCGAGGCGCACGGGGTGGTCAAGCGCTACGGCGCCACGGTCGCGCTGGACCACGCCGACCTGACCGTCCTGCCCGGACAGACGCACGCACTGGTCGGCCGCAACGGGGCGGGCAAGTCGACCCTGGTGTCCGTCCTCACCGGACTGACCGAGCCGGACGCCGGAACCGTGCGGCTGAACGGGGAACCGGCTCCGGCGCTGTCGGACCGGGACGCCTGGCGCTCCCGGGTGGCCTGCGTGTACCAGCGGTCGACGATCATCCCCGAGCTGTCGGTGGCGGAGAACCTGTTCCTCAACCGGCAGGAGACCCGCGGCGGGCTCGTCCGCTGGGCCGCGCTGCGCCGCTCGGCCGCCGAACTCCTGGAACGCTGGTCGGTGGACGTCGACGTGCACCGGCCGGCCCGGGAGCTGAGCGTGGAGCAGCGGCAGTTCGTCGAGATCGCGCGGGCCCTGTCGTTCGGCGCCCGGTTCGTCATCCTCGACGAACCGACCGCGCAGCTCGACGGGGCCGCGATCACCCGGCTCTTCGGGCACATCGCCGAGCTGCAGCGCCAAGGCGTCACCTTCCTGTTCATCAGCCACCACCTGCAGGAGGTGTACGAAATCTGCGACACGGTGACGGTGTTCCGGGACGCCCGGCACGTCCTCACCGCGCCGGTCGCCGAGCTGCCGAAGGCCGACCTCGTCGCGGCGATGACCGGCGAAAACGCGGTCACGACGCAGGAGCGGGCGGCCACGACCCGGCACGGCGCCGAACCCGTGCTCCGGGTGGACGACCTGAGCCTGGCGCCGTTCTTCGAGGGTGTGTCGTTCGACATCGCCCCCGGGGAGATCGTCGGGCTGGCCGGAGCGGGCGGCAGCGGCAAGACCGAGCTCGCCGAGGCACTGGCCGGGCTGCGCAAGCCGACCTCCGGCACGGTCTTCGTCGGGGACCGGCGGCCTCGGCCCGGCGACGTCCCGTCGGCGCTGGCCGCGGGCGTCGGGTTCGTCCCGGAAGACCGCCACCACCAGGGTTTCGTGCCGGAGATGTCCATTGCGGACAACACGACCATGAGCGTCATGGACCGGCTCGGCCCCGGCATCTTCGTGCGGTCCGGCCTGCGCGACCGGCTCGCCGGGACGATGATCAGCAGGCTCGCGGTGAAGACCCCGGGCCCCGAGCTGCCGGTGTCCGCGCTGTCCGGGGGCAACCAGCAGAAGGTCGTCATGGCCCGCGCGCTCGCGGGCGACCCCCGGCTGCTCGTGCTGATCACCCCCACCGCCGGGGTCGACGTGCGGTCGAAGGAGTTCCTCCTGGGCAAGGTCGCGGAGGCCGCCGCGGCGGGCACCGCGGTGCTGATCGCCTCGGACGAACTGGACGACCTGCGCCTGTGCGACCGGCTGCTGGTCGTGGTGCACGGCCGGCTCACCACCGAATTGCCCGCAGGCTGGCAGGACCGCGAGGTCGTGGCCGCCATGGAAGGAGTCGACCTCGATGCCTGAAAGCCCCGCCGCGGTGGGCGCCCCGCCGCGGACCACCCCCGGCACCGCACCCCGGCGGATCGCACTGGCCCGCCTGCGCGACTTCGCGCTGGTGCCCGGGATCATCGCGATCGCGATCGTCGGCCAGCTGGTGAACCCGGTGTTCCTCCAGTACGACAACGTGATCAACATCCTGCAGACGATGTCGGAGATCGCCCTGCTGGTCCTCGCCCAGACCATGGTCCTGGTCGTGGGCAAGATGGACCTCTCCCTGGAGTCCACCTTCGGCCTGGCACCCGGCGTGGCGGCCTGGCTGACGATCGGCGGAGGGCACTCGCTCGGGCTGCTGCCGTCGTGGACCGCCGTGCCGGTGGTGCTGCTGGTCGGCGTGGTGGTGGGGGCGCTCAACGCCCTGCTGATCGTCCGGTTCGGGCTGAGCGGGTTCGTCGTCACCCTCGGCATGCTGATCGTGCTGCGCGGCCTGCTGACCGGGATCTCCGGCGGCCAGACCTTCTTCGGCCTGCCCGATTCGATGCTCTACCTCGGCACGACGCTGTGGGCGGGGGTGCCGGCGTCGATCTGGATCTGCGTGCTGCTGTTCGCCGGCGGGATCGGCCTGCTCGGCTACACGCGGTTCGGCCGCAGCCTGTACGCGATCGGCGGCAACGAGGACGCGGCGAAGGCCGCGGGCATCCGGACCGACCGGATCGTGTGGATCGTGCTGATCGCGGCCAGCGTCCTGGCCGCAGTCGGCGGCCTGCTGCTCTCGGGCCGGCTCGCCTCGGTGGCCGCGGCGCAGGGCAACGGCTACATCTTCACGGTGTTCGCCGCGGCCGTGATCGGCGGGGTGAGCCTGAACGGCGGGCGCGGCACGCTCTTCGGCGCCTTCACCGGCATCCTGCTGCTGTACATGATCCAGAACGTGCTCACCCTGGCCGGCGTGCCCGCCCAGTGGATCGGCGCGCTCAACGGCGCGATCATCCTCATCGCACTGGTGATGTCCCGCATCACCAGCGGCAAGCGGCAGACCTGATGGCGGAGCTCGGCCTGGGCACCGCGGGGCTGGGCAACGTCTTCGGCGAGGTCGACGACGAGGCCGCCGCGGAGGTCGTCGCCGCGGCGGCGGGCGCCGGGGTGCGGTACTTCGACACCGCACCCTTCTACGGCTTCGGTTCGGCCGAGCGCCGGCTCGGCCGGGCACTGGCCCGGCTGCCCGCGGGCTCGTTCGCGGTGTCGACGAAAGTGGGCCGGACGCTCACCGGCGGCGGCTGCGTCTTCGACTTCTCCGCGGACGCCGTCCGCCGGGGGATCGAGGGCAGTCTCGACCGGCTGGGCCTCGACCGCGTCGACATCGTCTACCTGCACGACCCCGACGACCACGAAGAGCAAGCCGCATCCGAGGCGTGGCCGGAACTGTGCCGGCTGCGTGACGAAGGCGTGGTCTCCGCGATCGGCGTCGGGATGAACCAGTGGGAGATGCCCGCCCGGTTCGTCGAACGGCTCGACGTCGACGTCGTCCTGCTCGCCGGCCGGTACACGCTGCTCGACCGCAGCGGTGAGCGTCTGCTCGACCGCTGCGGCGAGCGCGGGGTGGACGTCGTGCTCGGCGGCGTGTTCAACTCGGGTCTGCTGATCGATCCCCGCCCCGGCGCCTGGTTCGACTACGCCCCGGCGTCGGCGGACCTGCTGGCCCGCGCGCTGAGCATGCGCGAGGTCGCCACTTCGGCGGGGTACGACCTGGCCGCGTGCGCGCTCGCGTTCGCCGTCGCGCACCCCGCCGTCACCTCCGTCCTGGTCGGCGTCACGAACGCCGCCCAGGTGCAGGCGAACCTCCGTGCCTTCCGCCGTGAGGTCCCGCCGGATCTGTTGTGTCGATTGGTTTCCTGTTAGCTCCCCGTCACCCTCTGGAGAGTGCAATGACGCCCCCTGACCAGAATCCGTTGTCGCGCCGGCAGTTCGGTGCCCTGGCGGCCGCCGGGCTCGCCGCCGCGGCCGTGCCGCCCGCGCTGGCCGGCCCGGCGGCGGCTGCCGCCGCCCAGTGCTACGAGCCTACGTGGCCGTCGGTCGACCGGCACCCGCCCGCACCGGAGTGGTTCCAGGACGCCAAGTTCGGCATCTACTGGCACTGGGGCGCGTTCACCACGCCGGAGTACGGCAGCGAGTGGTACGGCCGGAACATGTACATCCCGGACAGCGGCGAGAACAAGCACCACAAAGCCACCTACGGCGACCCCAAGGTGTGGGGCTACGACCGGTTCATCGACGGCGGCACCGACGTGGCAGGCAAGCCCGTGCAGTTCGCCCCGAAGCTGGCCTCCCGGGGCGGGCAGTTCGACCCGGAGGAGTGGGCCAGGGTCGTCAAGGCGTCCGGGGCGAAGTTCGCCGGCCCGGTCGCCGAGCACCACGACGGGTACTCGATGTGGGACAGCAAGGTCAACGAGTGGAACTCGGTGGCCAGGGGACCTCGGCTCAACCTGCTGAAGCTGTTCTCCGACGCCATCCGCGGGCAGGGCCTGAAGCTGCTGGTGGCGATGCACCACGCCTTCAACTACAACGGCTTCTACGACTTCGCCCCGCCGCAGACCACCCCGAGCCTGCGCAAGCTCTACGGCCAGCTGCCGCGCGCCGAACACGACCAGTTGTGGCTGGCCAAACTCAAGGAAGTGATCGACCGCGCGAAGCCGGACATCCTCTGGCAGGACTTCTCGCTGAACTCGCCCGGCTACTGCATCAACAGCGGCCCGTGCGCGGTGGGGGAGCAGCAGCGCCTCGAGTTCCTGGCCTACTACTACAACCAGGCCGGGAAGTGGGGCAAGGACGTCGTCTCGACGTTCAAGCACTTCGACCACGGGTTCAACACCAACGGCGAGGTCGCCGACTACGAGCGCGGCGGCCCGGCCGACATCGTGACGCCGTACTGGCTCACCGACGACGCGATCAGCAGCAGCAGCTGGAGCTACACCCAGGGCATCGGCTACTACTCGAGCACGCAGATGATCCACGCGCTGATCGACCGGGTCAGCAAGGGCGGCAACATGCTGCTCAACATCTCCCCGACGCTGGAAGGCACCATCCCGGCCGAGCAGCGCGCGGTGCTCGCCGACTTCGGCACCTACCTCGGGCGCGTCGGCGAGTCGATCTATTCGACGCGCGTGTGGGACGTCTACGGCGAGGGCCCGACCAAGATGGGCGGCGGTTCGTTCGTCTCGCCGAAGGTGGGCACGGCCAAGGACTTCCGGTTCACCCGCGACAAGGCCGGCCGCGTGCTCTACGCGACCGTCCTGGCCTGGCCCGGTGCCACGGCGGACCTCACGACGCTGTCCGGCAAGCGGATCGACCTGAGCAGCCTGAAGCGCGTCGAACTGCTCGGTGCCCCCGGCGCGCTGAAGTACACCCAGGACGCCGGTGCCCTGCACGTCACGCTGCCGTCGGCGAAGCCGTACGAGTCGCCCGCCTACGTGCTCAAGCTGACCTTCGCGGGCAGGATCCCGGCGGTGGGACCGGCGACCGGGGCCACCGTGTACGCGGACCGCAACTACGGCGGTGCGAGTGCGGCGCTGGGTGTGGGCACCTACACCGCGGCGCAGCTGCAGGCGAAGAACGTGGCGGCCAAGAGCATCTCCGCGATCTGGCCGGGCGACGGCTACCAGGCCCTCGGCTACCCGGGCGACAACTTCACCGGCACCCCGGGCAGGTTCGCGGCGGCGACGCCGGACCTGCGTCCGTCCGGTTTGGACAACGCCATCGTCTCGATGCGCGTGGCGTTCGACCCGGCCCGGTGGTTCCGCATCGTCAACGTCACCAACGGCCTCGCCGTGGACGGCGGTGGCGCGGTCGCGGCGGGCAGCAAGCTGAAGATCTGGACCCCGGACGACAGCACGAACCTCCAGTTCGGCGTCGAGGACACCGGCGACGGGTTCTTCAAGCTGACCAACCGCACCAACGGCCTGGTGATCGACGGGGCCGGTGCCACCACCGCGGGCGGCAATCCGGTGCAGTCGGCCTACACCGGTGCGGCGAGCCAGCAGTGGTCGATCACCGACACCGGTGGCGGGGTGTGCGTGCTCGCGAACCGGGTGACCGGGCTGGTGCTGGACGGCGGTGGCAGCGTGCCCTCGGGCTCGCCGCTCAAGGTGTGGTCCGACGACGGGAGCCCCAACCTCCGCTGGCTGTTCTCCGTGGTCTGACCGACCGGTGGGGGCCGTGACCCACGGCCCCCACCGGTCAGGCCGCCCCGCCGTCGAGGCCTTGGAGGTCGTCCAGGTGCGCGCGCAGCCAGCGTTCGGAGGTGTCGACGTGCATCAGCGCGGCCGCGGTGGCCACCGCGGGATCGCGGTCGGCGAGGGCGTCGTAGATCGCCTTGTGCTGGGAGAGCGTCACGTGCGTCGCGCCCCGCTCGACCGTGCCGCGCCAGACCCGCGCCCGCAGGGTCCGCGAGGAGATCCCGTCGAGCAGCGCCGTGAGGGTCTCGTTGCCGGTCGCGCTGACGACGGCCCGGTGGAAGGCGGCGTCGAGCACGGTGAGGCGTTCGACGTCCTCGATCGCTTCGTGCATCGCGTCGAGCAGTTCGCCCACCGTGCGCAGCTGCGCGTCGGTGATCCGGGTGGCGGCCAGGCCGGTCGCCGCGGGCTCCAGCAGCCGGCGCACTTCCGTCAGCTCGAGCACGCTGCCGCCCTGCATGAGCGCCACCGCGTTGCCGAGGCCTTCCAGCAGCAGGCTCGGGGCGAGGCTGGTGACGTACGTGCCGTCACCGCGGCGGACTTCGAGGACCCTGGCCAGCGCGAGCGCCTTCACGGCTTCGCGCGTCGGGCTGCGGGAAATCCCCAGCTCGGTGGCGAGTTCGTGTTCGGGAGGCAGCTTGGCGCCCGCCGGGAACCGGCCGGACCGGACGAACTCCCGGATCCGGTCGATCGCTTCGTCGGTCAACGACCTCGCCATGGCACTCCTCGGACGTCTACACGTGAGCCGCCACTCTAGCAGTCATATGATGTCTGCGGACGGAGGGCGGCATATTTGGTCGCCGAGGCCGGGCGATTCACCGGTTTCGACGACGGCTGAGAGTGGAGACATGTGATGTTCGAGGGTGCCGGTGGGGGATTGTCATTCAGTCGCCGGCGGCTTCCGTGAGCAGGTCTTCCAGCTGTGCCGCCACGCGGTCCAGCGGTTCCGTGCTGCGCTGGGCGCGGCACATGGCGACGGCGCCTTCGGCCGCGGCGACGACCAGGGTGGCCAGTTGTCCGGGCCGTGGCGACGCTGTGTGCGCGCAGGGAATCGGCGAGCAGGGTTTCCCAGCCGTGGCGGCGACGTCGTGTGACGTCGATTCGGCGATCCTGGCCGGGCACGGCCCGATCCCGCCGCCGTTCGCCCTCGGCCACGAGTGCGTCGCGCGCGTGGCCGACGTCGGTGACGCGATCACGCATGTCGCGCCGGGTGATCTGGTGGTGGTGCCGTGGGCGATCTCGTGCGGGGAGTGCGAGCGCTGCCGGGCCGGCCTGACGGCGCACTGCACGTCGGTGCCGCGCATGGCGATGTTCGGCGCCCCGATCGGCGGGGCCTGGGGCGGGCTGTTCTCCGACCTGGTCCGGGTTCCGTGGGCGGACGCGATGCTGGTGCCGCTGCCGCCGGGGCTGGACCTGGTGGCGATGGCTTCGGCGAGCGACAACTGGTCGCTGTCCTGGCGGCTGGTCGCGCCGCACCTGCGGGCGAAGCCGGGCGCGCGGGTGCTGGTGATCGCCCGCGGCAGCATCGGCCTCTACGTCTGCGACCTCGCCCGCGCGCTGGGTGCCTCCGACGTGCTCTACGTCGACCCGGACCCGGCGCACCGGGCGATCGCGGAGATCTACGGGCCCGCACGGCGGAGGCGATCGAGCCGGTCCACCACGGCTTCGACCTGGCGATCGAGTCGACCGGCCGGGTCGACCAGCCGGCCGTCGCGCTGCGGTCGCCGGCGCCGGAAGGCTTCTGCGAGAGCGCCGGGAACCACTTCCGCCCCGGCGAGCTGCCGCTGCTGGAGATGTACCTGACCGGGGTGAACCTGCGCATCGCCCGCGACAACGTGCGCACCCACCTGCCCGAGGCGCTGCCGGAGCGGCACCTCAAGCCGGTCTGCTCGCCGAGCCGTGCAAGGTGAACCGCCCGGAAAGGCGGCCGCCGTCACCGGTTGGGGGCGAGGTGCTCCGGGCGGGGGAGGGTGCGCATCCGGCGGGTGAAGGTCGGGGCCGCCGCGACGGCGGACAGGAGCCCCATCGCGGCGAAGACCCACGCCGGGCCGGCCAGGTCGAACAGCAGGCCGACGCCGAGGATGCCCAGGGGAGTCGAGAACAGCGAGACGAACATCGCCAGGCCGGTGACCCTGCCCTGCAGGCGGTCCGGGACCAGCACCGCGACGTAGGCGTAGAACAGCGCGTTCACCGCGGGCGCGCGGGCGAACACGCACGCCACGACCACACCCAGCGCGACGGTGCCGGGCAGGACCACCAGCAGGACCGCGGCCGCCGGGCCGAGCCACGCCGCGATCGCGAACACCGCCGACGGGCTGAGCCGGCGGACCACCCACGTCGCCACGAGCGAACCCGCCAGGCCACCCGCACCCGCGATCGCGAGCATCAGGCCGATCGTGGGTTCCGGCGCGCCCCGGTCCCGCGCGGTCGCGATCAACGCGAGGAACGTGCCGGTGTGGTTGAACGCCATGTTCGAGCCGATGACCCAGAGCAGCCACAGGAAGATGATCGGCTCGGCCCGGATCGCGCGGTAGCCGGCCAGCGCGCCGCCCGGTTCGCCGTGGCGGTGGACGGGCCTGGCCTCCTGCATCGGGCGGGAGGCGAACAGCAGCGCGGCCGCGGACAGCACGAACGTGAGCGCACTCGCCAGGAACGGCACCGCGCGGCCGACGGCGAACAGCGAACCGCCGATCGGCGAGCCCAGCGTCATGGCGGCGTGGGGCCGGATCTGGTTCTGCGCGGTGGCCTGCGTCAGCTGACTCGGCGGTACCAGGTGCTTCACCGCGGCCAAGGCCGCCGGGTTCGCGATGCCCAGGCACACGGCCGAGGCGATCGCGATGGCGAAGATCGTGACCGTGCCCGCGCTGCCGACGGCGATCAGGACGCACAGGACCAGCAGCAGCACGGCCCGGGTGAGATCGCACCCGATGAGCACCAACCGCCGGTCGCGGCGGTCGGCGAGCCAGCCGCCCAGAATAGAGGTCAGGCCGGCGGCGACCATCTGAGCTGCACCGACGGACGCGGAGAACGTGGCCGAACCGGTCGTCGCGAGAATGAGCAGCGGATAGGCGACCTCGGTCGCCTCCTTGCTGACCGAGGAAAAGAACTGGTTGATCCAGAGTGCTTGGAAGCTGCGATTTCGGAGTAACGGTACCTCGTGTTCGACGGCGCCGCCGATTTTGTCCCGCATGAATTGTCAGTCGGCCGGAGCGACAACCGCTCTGGTTGTCGCGTCGCGGACGAGGATGGCTTCGGCGGGACAGATCTCCGCGGCCTCGGCCACGGCCTCTTCGGGGTCGATCACGGCCGCCACCGGCTGCGATCGTCCTTCGGCGAGCCGGAAATGGGCCGGTGCCGTGCCGGTGCACAGGCCCGAACCCAGACATCGATCATTCACTTCGAGCTGCCAGCGATCTTGGTTCACGGCTACCCTCGATTCTCGGCAAATAGCTGTGGAACAACTAGTAGCACATTGTGTGCAACTTGACACCCTGAGTGGCCGAGGCTACCATCATCGTAGCTGATCAAGTTATGGGGTGCTGGTCGATCAGGGGTGGTTCCCGGCGAGGTTGTCGAAGAAAAATTTCGATCGGCAGGCAGATTTCCGGGGTGTGCACGGAAATCTGCAGCTCTCGTCATGGTGTGTGTCGGGGAGCGCTTTCCGGTGAACCCCGATCTCGCCGATGCCGGGATGCGGAGCTCGCTTCAGCGCGCCGGATCGGCAAGGTGCCCATATGATGAGTGCCCGCTCCCGGCCGGCAATTCCAAGATCATTGCGCCAGGCCGAGCGTGCCCCGGCAGCGACCTGACCGGTTGCCTTCGCCGAGGGCCGCAACGGGGGACGGCATGTCCGGGGAGGGAAAATGTCGAAACTTGGCAGGTCGCCGGCGCTGGACCCGGCCCGGTCCGGGGACGTCCGTGGTCACTGACATCGGCGTTTTCGGGACGGTGCGCATTTCCCGCGAACGGCGCGAGACCGACTTGACCGGACGCCTGCCCGGCACCGTCCTGCGGGTCCTCGCGCTGCGGGCGGACACGGTCGTGCCCGTCGGCGAACTCGTCGCGGGCATCTACGTGGGTGCTCGGCCGTCCACGGCGGGCGCCCAGCTCCAGGCGCACATTTCCCGGCTGCGCAAGGCACTCGGGGCCAGCCGGTCGGTGCTGGAGACGGTCGGCAAGGGCTACCGGCTGCGCCACGTGCCCGGTGTCGCCACCGTCGACGTCGTCGACTTCCGGGTCCTGTGCGAGGAGGGCTTCGCGGCCAGCCAGCGTGGTGAACCCGCGGTCGCGGTGCATTGCCTGCAGCGCGCGCTGGCCAAGTGGGGTGACCTGTCGGTGCCCGATCCCGTCGCGGCGGGCACCGACGTGCCCTACAGCCGGCTCTGCCAGCTGCGGACGCTCGCGCTCGAGACGCTCGCCGAGGAGCAGGCGCTGCTGGGCCTGCCCACCCGGGCGCTCCCGGACCTGGCGGAGGCCGCGACCGCCGACCCCAGCGACGAATCGCTGCGGCGATCGCTCATCCTCGCGCACTACCGCGCCGGTCGGCAGAGCCAGGCGTTGCGCGAGTACGAGGACCTGCGCCGCACCCTCGACGCGGAACTCGGCGTCGACCCGGCACCCGCGCTGCAGCGGCTCCAGCAGCAGATCCTCCGGCACGATCCCGCGTTGCTCGCCGTCGCCCCGGCGGACGACACGCGCCTCGAAGTGCCGAGACAGCTGCCGCCGAGGCAGACCGGCCTGCTCGACCGGAGAACCGTGCTCACCGAAGTCCGCCGCGTGCTCGCGGAGCGGGGCGACGGCCGGCATCCCCGCGTCGTCGTGCTGACCGGCCCCGGCGGGCTCGGCAAGACCACCGTGGCCGAGCAGATCGCCCACGAGCTCGCCGACAGCCACCAGGACGGGCAGCTGGTCGCCGGCCTCGGGGGCGCGTCCGGGCAGCCGGTTTCGCCGTCGCAGGTCCTGATGCGGTTCCTGATCGACCTCGGGGTGCGGCGCGCGGACATCCCGCCGGGCCTCGACGCCCGGGCGGCCCGGTTCCGGTCCCGCGTCGCGCGTCGCCGGATGCTGTTGCTCCTCGACGACGTGGCGTCGGCGGCCCAGGTGGCCCCGCTCCTGCCCGCGGAACCGACCTGCACCGTGCTCATCACGTCGCGGGCGCGGCTGGCCGGCCTCCGGCTCGTCGCCACCCGGGTCGGCGTCGGGCCGCTCGACCACGAAGAAGGCGTGGCGCTGCTCGCCGGGCGCGCCGGCGAGCGGAGGCTGGCCGCCGAGCCCAAGACCGCACGGGCGGTCGTGAGCCTGTGCGGCGGCTCCCCGCTCGCGCTCGACATCGTGGGCAGGCGCATGGCGGGACGGCGGCACTGGCGCGTGGCCCACGCGATCACCCGCCTTCGCGACATCCGCACACGGCTGGACTTCCTGGAGATCGACGGCCACGGCGTGCGTGACGTCTTCTGGGCCGCCTACCACGAACTCGACGCCGCCGCGCGGTCGTTCTTCCACACGATCTGCCGTGCCGAGCGCACCGACCTCACGGTCGAGGACGCCGCGGCGCTGGCGGGGCTGCCGCCCGGCCGGACCCACGACATGCTGGCCCGGCTGGCGGACGCGCACCTGCTCGTCGCGGACGGGCGCGCCGCCGTGCGCTACCGCTGCGATCCGCTCGCCACCGCATTCGGCTACGAACGCGGCGCCTCGGCGGACTGACCGGCGGAAAAGCCCGCGGCCGCGCGACGGCGTCGAAATGGGGCAGTATCATTCCGCAATACCGGCGGAACGGCAACTCGGGTCGCCGAACAGCCGGGGAAATTCTCCGGAACAGTGCCGGATGGCGCTTGCCGGATTTTCACAGCGGTGAGGGTTGCGGCCGGATCGTCAGCGTGTTCACGTCCACGCCGTGCGGCCGGTCGATCGCGAACACGATCGCCTCGGCAATGCGCTCGACCGGCATGATCGCGCGGTCCGGCGGGCCGCCGCCCCCGTCGAAGAAGTTCGTCATGGTGGCGCCGAGGTTCACCAGGGTGACGCCGACGCCGTCGTCGGTCACCGCGCGCCGCGTGTTCTCCGCCATCCCGGTCACGGCCCACTTCGTTGCGCCGTAGATGTTCCCGGGGCTGTACACGACGCCGGCGACGGAACCGATCAGCACGATGCGTCCCTTGGTTTCCTTCAACGGAGCCAGTGCGGCCCGGATGAGCAGGGCCGGACCCAGCACGTTCGTGAGCACCATGTCCCGCCACCCGGCCGGATCGCCGGTCACGATGTCGTCGAAGGTCGCGTAGCCCGCGTTGGCGACCGCCGTGTCGAGCCTGCCGAACCGGTCCACCGTCGTGGCGACCGCGGCCGACACGGCGTCCCAGTCGGCGGCGTCGCCCGGCAGGGTCAGGAGTTCGGCCGGATTGCCGACGGACGCGGCGAAGTCGGCCAGGCGCTCCTTGCCCCGGCCCGTCACGGCCACCCGGTGTCCCTGTGCCAGCAGGCGTTTCGCCGTCGCCGCACCCACGCCACTGCCGCCTCCGGTGATCAAAGCCACGGGCGAACCCGACATTTCACGACTCCCCAAAATCGGTTTTCCGGACGCCGAACAGTATCACGGTACGGCCTCATACCGGCATCATAGATCGATCATAGTGCGGCCTTCTAAGGTGAGCTCGATGGTTTCGGACGGCCTCCCGGCTGACAATGTCGAAATGGGGGAATGCATCCGTGGGCAACGCATTGCGTGCACTGTCGGCAGCACAGCTGGAAATATGGTCCGCGATGCGGTCCGGTGGGGATCGCAGGCGATTCGCGATGGCCTGCGTGGTCGAGATCCACGGCAAGGTGAGATCCGAACTGCTCGCCGAGGCACTGCGCCGGGTGATCGCCGAGGTGCCCGGGCTGCACACCCGGATCCGCCCCGGCGCATCGGGGCCGGAGCCGCTGACGCGGCCGACCGACGACTGGCGGGCCGCGCTGGTGGACGTGAGCCCCGACCGCGACCCCGAGGCCGCCACGCAGTCGTGGCTCGAACGGCGGCAACGCCAGCCCTTCGACCCCGCGAAGGGGCCGCTCGTCGACGTGGCGCTGATCCGGTTGTCCGGCAGCCGGTGGACCGTCTACCTCGGCTACCACCACCTCGTGCTCGACCCGGCGGGCGCCGACCTCGTCGTGCGCCGGTGCGCGCGGATCTACGCGAACCTGGCCGCCGGCGAGCCGGTCGGCGGCAACCCGTTCGAGGCGGCGGGCGAAGCGACCGAGGTGGTGGACCTGCCGCCGTCGGGTGAGCTCGCCGACCCACCGCGGGTCGTGACGCTCGCGGACGGTGCCGACGTACCGGGGGCGGGCGGAACCGGGCGGTCGGCCCTCGACCGGCCGCCGGAGGGCGCCGGGTCGCCGGGCCTGCTCACCGCCGTGCTGGCCGCGTACGTGGCGCGGATGCGCAACGTCGACGACGTGCTGGTCGGGGTCACCCTCGACGGCCGGGCCTCCCCGTTCGACAAGCTCGTGCCGGCACCGGTGGAACGGACCGCGCCCGTGCGGCTGCGGCTGCCGGGCGAGGTGACGTGGGCGGACCTCGTCGCGGAGGCCACCACCCGCATCCAGGAACTGCGGCTGGACCGCGACGCGCGCTGGACGGACCTGTGGCGGGCCGCGACCGGGCGCGACGGCGGGATGTACACCGTCCCGGCCGTCAAGCTCCGGCACGTCGGCGGCCCCATCGACATGGGCGAGTGCCACGCGGTGGTCCGGCACCTGCGGACGGCGGCGACCGACGACGTCGCGCTGTGCGGGCAGATCGGCCCCGACGGGAGTCTCGAGCTCGGCGTCGAGGCGGCGCCGTGGCGGGTCGGCGGGTCCGTGCTGGACGACCACCGGGACCGGATCGCCGCGCTCCTCGCCGACGCGGTCGCCCACCCCGCGAGGCCGGTGCTCGACGCCCCGCTCCTGACCGAGCGGGACCACGCGCGGATCCGGCACGCCTGGCAGGGCGCGGAAACCCGGCTGCCGGAGTCGAGCGTTCCCGGACTGTTCGGGCGGCACGCGGCCGGACAGCCGGACGCGATCGCCGTCGAGCAGGGCGGGACGCGGGTGACGTACGGCGAGCTGGACACGCGGGCCTCCCGCGTCGCCGCGGCCCTCGCCGCGCGGGGCGTCGCGCCCGGAGACCGGGTCGGTGTCCTCATGGGACGGTCGATCGAACTCGTGGTGGCGCTGCTGGCGACCGCGAAGGCGGGTGCCGTCGCCGTGCCGCTGGACCGGAGGTCACCCGCGGCCAGGATGCGCGCGATGCTCTCGGGGGTCGGCGCCACCCTGCTGCTCGCCGACGAAGGCGCGGCAGGCCACGAGATCGCCGCGGACGGGGACGTGCTCGTCGTGACCCGGGACCGGCCGGAGGCGCCCGTCCCGTTCACCGCCGTCCCGCTCGAGCCCGGCGCGCCGCTCTACATCATGCACACGTCGGGGTCCACGGGACGGCCCAAGGGCGTGGTCGCCACGCACCGCAACGTGGTGGCCTTCGCCATGGACTCCGCGTGGCGCGGCGAGGCACACCGGAAGGTGCTGTTCCACTCGTCGCACGCCTTCGACGCGGCCACCTACGAGATGTGGGTGCCGCTGCTGACCGGCGGGCGCGTGGTCGTGGCGCCGGACGACCTCGACGCGGTGTCGCTCCGCGGATTCGCCGGCGGCGGCCGGATCACGGCGATGTTCCTGACCACCGGCCTGTTCAACGCGCTGGCCGAGGGCGACCCCGGGTGCTTCACCGGGCTGCGCGAGGTGTGGACCGGCGGCAACGTGACGTCGCCCGCCGCCGTGGCCCGCGTCGCGGCCGCCTGCCCGGACCTGGTGCTGCACAACGTCTACGGCCCCACGGAGACGACGACGTTCGCCACTTTCCACCGGGTGCCGCGGGGCGGGCGCACCGGGCCGCTGCCGATCGGTGCCCCCATGGACAACACGCGCGCCTACGTGCTCGACGACCGGCTCCGCCTCCTGCCGCCCGGCGCGACGGGCACGCTGCACCTCGGGGGTGCCGGGGTGGCCGCGGGCTACGCCGGGCAGCCGGAGCGGACGCGGGAACGCTTCCGGCCCGACCCGTTCGGCCCGCCTGGCTCGATCGTGTACGACACCGGGGACCTGGCCCGGTGGACCGAAAACGGCGAGCTGACCTTCCACGGCCGCGCCGACGAACAGGTCAAGATCCACGGGTTCCGGATCGAGCCGGGGGAGATCGAGGCGGTGCTCGCCGCGCACCCCGCCGTCGCCCAGGCGGTCGTCGTCGCCCACGTGTTCGCCGACGCGGGCGGGCGGCTCGAAGGATACGTCGTGCCGGCCGATCCCGGCGCGGTTCCCAGCGGACAGTCGCTCCGCGACCACCTCGCGGAGCGGCTGCCCGGGTACATGGTGCCGGAGTCGATCGCCGTGATCGGCGAAGTACCGCTCACCCCCAACGGGAAGATCGACCACGCGCGGCTCGCGGCACCGGACGCCTCGACCCCGGCGGAGCCGCCCGCGGGCACCGAGCGCGTCCTGGCCCGGATGTGGGCCGAGCTGCTCGGGGTCGACGACGTCCCCCGCGACGGCTCGTTCTGGAAGCTCGGCGGGCACTCCCTGCTCGGCGTGAAGCTCACCCAGCGCATCCGCAAGCAGTTCGGCGTCGACCTCACGCTGCGCGACCTGTTCCGCCACCCGCGGCTCGCCGACCTGGCGGCCGTCGTGGCCGCCGCGCCCGGCACCGGGGCCGGGGCGGACCGCGGCGAGCGGGTCGAACTGCCCGCGTCGAGCTTCCAGCAGCGGATCTGGCTCGACCAGCACCTGCGCACCGAGCCCGGGCTCTACCACGTGCCGCTGGCGTGGCGGGTCGACGGCACGCTCGACCCGCGGCAGCTCGCGGACGCCGCCGCGGCGGTCGTCGCGCGGCACGAAGCGCTCCGCACCACGTTCGTCACCCGGGACGGCGCACTCCACCAGGTGATCGGCGCGCCGTGGCGGCCGGAAGTGCGGCGCGACCGCGTCGCGGACGACGGCGCGCTGCCCGAGCTGCTGCGCGCGGAAGCCGAGCGCCCGTTCGACCTCGCGTCCGGACCGCTGCTGCGCCTCGGCCTCGTCGAGACGCCCTCGGGGCAGGTCCTCACCCTGACCGTCCACCACATCGTCTTCGACGTCACCTCGGCCGCGATCCTCCTGGCCGAGCTGGACCACCACTACCGTGACCACCCCACCGAGCTCCCGGCGGCGCCCGGGTACCGCGACCTCCTCGCGGCCCAGCCCGCGGCCGGCGACGCGGCGGTGCACCGCCGGGCCGAGGCGGTGCGCGGTGCCCCGCCCCGGTTGCCGCTCGCCCGGCCGGAGAAAGCGCTGCCGCACCGCGTCGTGCCGTTCGCCCTGCCCGCCCACCTCGTGCCCCGCATCCGCGCGGTGCAGGACGAGAACGGGATGTCCTGGTTCATGGTGGCCGCGTCGGCGCTCGCCGCCGTGCTGCACCGGTGGACCGGCGGCACCGACGTGACCTTCGGCTTCCCGGTCGACCTGCGCACCGACGACCTCGCCGGGGTCGTCGGCCCCTGCCTCAACATGGTCGTGGTGCGCTCGCGGTGCGACCGCGAGACGACCGTGGCGGACCTGCTGTCGGAGACCAGGGACGGCGTGCTCGACGCGATCGACGACCGGCACGTGCCCTTCGAATCCATTGTGGACGCACTGAACCCGCCGCGGGACACCGGGACGGTGCCCTACCTCGACGTCGCGGTCGGGCCCGAGGTGCGGCCGGCGACGCCGCCGGTGGTCGGCGGCCACCCGCTCACCCCGCTGCCCGCGGCACCGGCGAGCACGGTCGGCAAGTTCACCATCATCCTCTCGCTCACGGCGGAGGGGGACCGGCTCACCGGCACGGTGTCCTACCGGGGCGACCGGCTGGCGGCCGAGGTGGGCGACCGCCTGCCCGCGCTGCTCGTGAAGATGCTCGAAGTCGTGCTCACCGACCCCGGCCGCCGGGTCGCGACGATCGACCTCGGCCTGCCCGCACCCGAGGACGTGCCGGCCGCGACCGGGCCGGACGCCGTGCCCGCGCCGGACAGTGCCGCCGACGTCGAGAGCAAAGTGGCGGCGATCTGGTCGTCCGTGCTCGCCGTGGACCGGGTCGGTTCGCTCGACAACTTCTTCGACCTGGGCGGCAACTCGCTGAAACTGGTCGCGTTGCACGCCAGGCTGTGTTCGGAGTTCGGCCTCGAGCTGCCCTTGCAGAGGTTGTTCGAAAACGCGACCGTCCGGGGCATGGCCCGGTTCCTCGCCGAGGACGAACCCGTGCCCACGGGCGCACCGGCCGAGGTGGCCGACCGGGGCGCCGCCCGCCGGGCCCACCTGCGCCGCGCGGCGAGGGCCCGCTGATGGCGGCGGTCGAGAGCTCGGTCGCGGTCGTCGGCATGGCCTGCCGGTACCCCGGCGCCCCCGACGTCGGCGCGTACTGGGCGATGATCCGGGACGGCGTCGAGGGCATCAGCCGGTTCGACCGGGACGAGCTGGTGGCGGCGGGCGCCGATCCGGGCGAGGTGCACCGGCCGGACTTCGTGCCGGCCAAGGGCCTCATCGCCCAGCCGCTGCGGTTCGACTGGGAGTTCTTCGGCTACAGCCGCGCCGAGGCGGCCACGATCGACCCGCAGCAGCGGATCTTCCTTGAATGCGCCACCTCCGCGCTCGACGACGCGGGCATCGACCCCACCCGGTTCCCCGGCTGGATCGGCGTCTACGGTGGCGCCGACCGGGGCCTGTCCTACGACCCCTACGACGGCGGGCTGAACCCGCTGCAGGCGGTGATCCACCGCGAGAAGGACTTCCTCACCTCACGGGTCGCCTACAAGCTCGGCCTGCGCGGGCCGGCGATCACCGTGCAGACCGCGTGCTCGACGTCGTTGACCGCCGTGCACCTGGCCGTGCAGAGCCTGCTCTGCCACGAGTGCGACGCGGCGCTCGCCGGCGGCGTGTCCGCCTCGCCGCACCGGCCGCGCGGCTACCTGTACCAGGACGGCGGGGTGCTCTCGCCCGACGGGCACTGCCGGCCGTTCGACGAGCGTTCGGCGGGCACGGTGCCGAGCGAAGGCGTCGGTGTCGTCGTGCTCAAGCGGCTCGAGGACGCCCTGCGCGACGGCGACCGCATCGCGGCGGTGCTCGTCGGGTCCGCGGTGAACAACGACGGCGGTGAGAAGGTCGGCTACGTCGCGCCGTCGATCCCCGGCCAGCGCGACGCGGTCCTGCTGGCGCAGAAGGTCGCCGACGTCGACCCGGCCGACATCGACTACGTCGAGGCGCACGGCACCGGTACCCGGCTCGGCGACCCCGTCGAGGTGCAGGCGCTGACCGACGCGTTCCGCGTGTCGACCGACCGCACCGGCTCCTGCCTGCTCGGCGCGGTGAAGAGCAACATCGGCCACGCCAGCACGGCGTCCGGGGTGGCCGGGCTGATCAAGACCGCGCTGATGCTCGAACACCGGCAGCTCGCACCGACGCTGCACTACGGCAGCCCGAACCCCCTGCTGTCGCTCGAAGAGACCCCGTTCGTGGTGTGCGACCGGCGCGGCCCGTGGCCCGGCCGGGGCACCCCGCTCGCCGCGGTCAGCTCGTTCGGCGCGGGCGGCACCAACGCCCACGTCATCCTCGAAGGGCCACCGGAGCGGACGGCGCCGCGCGGCGGGACCACCGTGCTCGGCCTGTCGGCGACGTCGCCCGCCGCACTGACGGAGCTGCGGGACGGCGTCGCGGGCGCGCTCGCCGCCGAGGAGGCCCCGGCGCTGCCGTCCGCGGGCCGCACGCTCGCCGGGCGCCGTCGGTTCGGGCACCGGCACGCCGTCGTCGCGGGCGGGCGGGACGAGGCCGTGCGGCAGCTCCGGCACGAGCGGCCGCCGGTCGAGGCGACCGGGCTCGGCAAGGTCGCGTTCCTCTTCCCCGGCTACGGCGTCCTCCGCCACGCTGCGGGCGAGCACGCCCACCGGCTGCTCCCGGTGTTCCGCACGGTCTTCGACGAGCTGCGCACCGCGGTCGGCGACCGCTGCGCCACCGACCTGTCCCCGGTGGTCGAGCCCGGGCACCCGGAGTGGTTCGGCGACACGGCCAACCAGCAACTGGGCCTGTTCGCCCTCGGCTACGCGCTCGGCAGGCAGCTCGCGGAGTGGGGCGTGGCCCCGGCGGCGATGCTGGGCAACAGCATCGGCGAGTTCGCCGCCGCCGCGCTCGCGGGGGTCTGGGCGCCGGACGAGGCCGCGTACCTGGTGCACCGGCGCGGCAAGGCGATCGAGGCGACGGCGCCGGGCCTGATGGCCGCCGTGAGCGCGGACGTCGAAACGGTCCGCACCCGGCTTGCCGGGCACCCCGGCGTCAGCGTCGCCGTGGAAGGCACCGGCGGCGTCGTGATCTCCGGACTGCTCGAGCCCATGGAGGAGGTGCTCGGCGGGACCGCGCTCGCCGGGCTGGACGTCCGGCGGCTCAACCTGCGTCAGGCGGGGCACTGCGCGGCCATGGACCCGGCCGCCGACGCGCTGGGCGCGGCGCTCGCCACCACGCCGCCGGCCCGGCCGTCCGTGCCGCTGGTTTCGAACACGACGGGGGAGTGGGCGGATCCCGGCGCGGTCCGGACCGCGGACTACTGGGCCGAGCAGGTCCGCCGTCCGGTGCGGCTCGCCGCGGGGATGGCGACGCTGCTCGCCGCGGGCTGCGACACGTTCCTCGAACTGGGTCCGGGGGCGTCCATGCTCGGCTCGCTGCGCGGTCACCCCGGCTGGGACCCCCGGCGGCTCGCCGTGCCCCTGCTCGGCCGGGCGGAAGACGGCCCGTCCGGCGTGCTGCGCGCGGTGGGCACGCTCTGGGAGCACGGTGCCGACGACGTGCTGGACACGCTCGTGGCCGACGGCGAGGCCCGGCCGGTGCGGTGCGCGCTGCCGCCGCACCCGTTCGCCGAGCGGTCGCCCGAGGACGGCGCCCCGCCGCGCCGCGAGACCCCGGCACCGGAGGCGGCGCCGCGCACCGGGCGGTCCGTGCCCGCCGTGGTGGACGAGCTGTGGTGCACCACCCTCGGCGTCACGTCCCCTGTGGACAGTGACCACTTCTTCGCACTCGGCGGCGAGTCGCTGATGGCGGTCCAGCTCGTGGCCCGGCTGCGGGAACGCGCGGGGCTGGCCCTCTCGGTCACCGAGTTCGTCGCCGAGCCCACCTACGGGCACCTGCTGCGGCTCGCCGAACAGGCCGACGGCGAGCGGGCCCCCGAGCACGTCGCGGTGGTGCCGCTCGGCGAGCGCGGGGACGGCACACCCTTGTTCCTCGTCGCGGACGCCACCGGCAACGGGCTGGGCTACCGCGCGCTCGCCGCGGAACTCGACGACCGGCCGGTGTACGCGCTCGACCCACTGTCCACTGCGGACCGGATCGAAGACGTGGCCGCGCACCACGTCGACGCGATGCTGCGGGCCCAGCCGTCCGGGCCCTACCTCGTCGGCGGCTGGTCGTTCGGTGCGGTGGTCGCCCACGAGATGGCCCGCCTCCTCGACGAGCGCGGCCAGAAGGTCGGCCTCCTCGTGTGCCTCGACGCGTTCGTGCCCGGCAGGCCGGGTCGTCCCGTCGGCCGCGATCCCGAGTTCCTGCTGAGCCAGGCGAGGCTCCGGCTGAACACGGTCCTCGGCACCGGCGCCGCGGGCCGCGCGGCCCGGAACAACCCCGGACTGCGCGCGGTGATCGCCGCGAAGGCCCGGGTGGCCGCGCGGTACCGGCCCCGCCCGGTGCCGTGTCCCGCCGCGGTGTTCAAGGCGGGCGTGGACGACCGCGCGGCCGCCCGGCTCGCCGGCCGGCTGCACGCGTTCTACCCGGCGGGCGCCGAGGTGCACCCGGTCCCCGGCGACCACTGGTCGATGCTCGCGCCGCCGCGGGTCGCCGACCTCGCCCACCTGCTCCGTGCCGCGCTTGCCGACCGGGTGTGAGGAGCTGTCCGTGCGGAACATCCTGATCTGCCTGCCCTACGGCGGGGCCGGCGCGTCCGCCTTCCACGAGTGGCACGCGCTGGTCCCGGCCGGGGTGCTGGTGCTGCCCGCGCTGCTGCCCGGCCGGGAGGAGCGGTTCGACGAGCCGCTGCTGACCGACGTCGGCGCGGCCGTTGCCGACGTGCACGGCGGGCTGGCGCACGAACTCCGCGCCGGGGACCGCGTCGTCGTGTTCGGGCACAGCCTGGGCGCCGTCCTCGCCTACGAACTCGCCCGCGCGTTGCGGCGGGAGTCCATTGTGGACGTCGTCGGGGTGGTCGTCAGCGGCTCGCCCGATCCCTGGCACGGCCGGGCGGAGCGGGCCACCGGACTGCCCGACGCGGAGTTCCTGGCCGCGGTGACGCGGATCGCGGGCCACGCGCACCCCGCGCTGGCCGACCCCGAGGTGCGCGAGCTGGTGCTCCCGGTGCTCCGCGCCGACCTCGCGATGCACGAGGACTACCGGCCGTGGCACGACGATCCGCTGGACGTGCCGATCACGGCCGTGCGCGGCCGGGACGACGGGCTGGTGAGCGCGGCCGCGACCGCGGGCTGGGCCGCGGCGACCACCGCCGCCTTCGGCACCGCCGAGTTCGACGGCGGTCACATGTACCTGCTGGACGACCCCGGCCCGCTGGTGGCGGCGCTCGCGGCGCGGTTCCCGGCCACCCTGGACTCGGCGTTCCGCGCGACGGCGGCGGCCCGGCCGGACGCGACCGCGGTCGTCTGCGGCGACGACGTGCTGACCTACCGGGAACTCGACGAGCGCACGGACCGGTTCGCCGCCGCGTTGCGCGCGTCCGGCTGCGCGCCGGGGGACCGGATCGGGGTCTGCCTCGCCCGGTCGGCCGACCTCGTGTGCGTGCTGATCGCGGTGCTCAAGGCGGGCGGCGTGTACGTGCCCGTGGATCCGGCCAACCCGGCCGAACGCCTGCGCCACCTCGTCGCCGACGCCGGGCCGCGGCTCGTCGTCACGGACCTGGCCGGCTTCCCCGCCGACCACGTGGTCGGGCCGGAAGACCTGGCCGCCGGGGACGGCGCTTCCGGCCCCGCCGGGACCACCCCGGACGCGCCCGCCTACGTCATCTACACCTCGGGCTCGACCGGCAGGCCCAAGGGCGTCGTGGTGGCGCACCGGAACGTCCTCGCGCTGTTCGCGGCCACCGCCGGGGACTTCGCGCTGACCGGGAACGACACCTGGACGATGTTCCATTCGAGCGCGTTCGACTTCTCCGTGTGGGAGATGTGGGGCGCGTTGCTCTCCGGCGCGCGGCTGGTCGTCGTGCCGCACGGGGTGACCCGCTCGCCGGAGGACTTCCACCGCCTGCTGGTCGCCGAGCGGGTGACCGTGCTGTGCCAGACGCCGTCCGCGTTCGCGCAGCTCCTCGAAGCCGACCGGCGGGCCGGCGCGGTGCCACCGGTGCGGTTGCTGATCTTCGGCGGGGAACCGCTGGACACCCGGATGCTGCCCGGCTGGTTCGACCGCCACCCGGAGGACCGCTGCCGCGTGGTGAACATGTACGGCATCACCGAGACCACCGTCCACGTCACCGCGCAGACCGTCACCAGGGCGGCCGCCGCCACCGGCACCCGCTCGGTCGGCCTGCCGATCCCCGGCTGGACCGTGCACCTGCTCGACGAGCACGGCGGACCGGTCCCCCGGGGCGGAACCGGCGAAATCCACGTCGGCGGGGCCGGGGTCGCGCTGGGCTACCTCGGCCGGCCGGACCTGACGGCGAGCCGGTTCGTGACCGGCCCGGACGGCGACCGCGTGTACCGCAGCGGCGACGTGGGCCGCTTCCTGCCGGACGGGCGGCTCGAGCACCTCGGCAGGCTCGACGGCCAGGTCAAGATCCGGGGCTACCGGATCGAGCTCGACGAGATCCGCGCCGTCCTGCTGGCGGACCCGGAGGTCGTGGCGGCCGCGGTGGTCGTCGGCGGCCGGCCGGGCGACCCGGCGGCGGCCCGGCTCGACGCCTACGTTGTCCCTTGTGGACAGTTCGGCGAGGGCGCGCGGAGCGCCCTGCTCGAGCGGGCGGCCCGGGTGCTGCCCGAGTACATGGTGCCCGCGACCGTGACCGCGGTGCCCGTGCTCCCGTTGACCGTCAACGGAAAGCTCGATCCGGCCGGGCTGCCCGCCCCGCACTTCGGCGGGACCGGAGGCCCGGCGGAGGGTGACGACCTCGCCGTCGCGCTCCGCGACGTGTGGCAGGCCGTGCTCGGCGTGCCGGTCGGTCTCGACGACGTGTTCTTCCGGCTGGGCGGCAACTCCCTCGCCGCGGCCAGGGTCCGCACCCTGATGCTGGAGCGCGGCATGCCCGACCTCACCCTGCAGCAGCTCTACCGCGCACCGACCGTGCGCAAGCTCGCCAAATCCCTTTCGACCCGGTAGCCCGCCGACCAAGGAGGCATCATGTCGGAGCCAGTCACCGGCGATTACATCACCAACCCGGGAGCGAACCCGCACGACCTGAGTGCGCGCCTGCGGGCCGAGTGCCCGGTGCACCGGATCGACTACCCGGCCGGTGCGTCCGCGTACGTGGTCGTGGACTACAAGACCAACCAGGAGGCCTTCAACGACACCAGGCTGTCCAAACAGCTCGAGAACGCACCGGCCTGGTTCCGGGAGCGGACCCTGGAGAACAGCCCGGTCGTGGCCGCGAGCATGGTCCTCTCGGACCCGCCGGAGCACACCCGCCTGCGCCGCCTGGTGTCGCGGTCGTTCCTGCCGCGCCGGCTCAAGCGGCTGCGGCCGATCGTCCAGGACATCACCGACGACCTCATCGACGCGTTCCCCGAGTCCGGCGAGGTCGACCTGCTCACCGACTTCTCCTACCCGCTGCCGCTCACCACGATCTGCTTCCTGTTCGGGGTGCCGGAGTCCGACCGCGAGCTGTTCAAGTACTGGGGCAAGTACCTGTCGGGCTCGCCCGGCGACTCCGACCCCGGGCGGGCCGCGAAACGCAAAGAGGTCAACGACGAGGTCACCGAGTACCTCGGCGCCGTGCTCGCCGACCGCCGCGCGCATCGGGACCAGCTCCGGGAGGACCTGTTCTCCGACCTCGTGCGGGCCGCCGACGAGGACGACATGTTCACCGACGAGGAGCTGGTCTCGACGATGATCCAGCTCATCCTCGCCGGGCACAAGACGACGGCGACCCTCATCGGCAACGGCACCGTGGCCCTGCTGCGGCACCCGGACCAGCTCGAGCTGCTGCGGTCGCGGCCGGAGCTCGTCTCCTCCGCGGTCGAGGAGTTCCTGCGCTACGAAGGCTCGGTGGACCGCGGCTCGCTGCGCGTCGCGGCGGAGGACATGGAGCTGGGCGGGGTGCCCATCCCGAAGGAGAGCTTCGTGCACCTGTCCATCTCGGCCGCCAACCGGGACCCGGCGGTGTTCGCCGACCCGGACCGGCTCGACATCACCCGCTCGCCCAACCAGCACTTCGCGTTCGGGCACGGCCCGCACTTCTGCGCCGGGTCGCCGCTGGCCCGGCTGGAGGCGAACATCGCGTTCGAGACGCTGCTGCGCAGGCTGCCGTCGTTCGAGCTGGCGGTGCTGTTCGAGGAGCTGCCCTGGATCGCGGACAGCTCGATCGGGCGCGGCGTCGAAGCCGTGCCGCTGCGGTTCGAGAAGCGGCTGCCGCGTTGACCGGAGCACCGGGCCCGGCCCTGTTCCCGGAGCTGTTCGCGCGGCAGGCGGGCCGGACCCCGGACGCGGTCGCGGTGGTGAGCGGCGGCACGTCGCTGACCTACCGCGAGCTGGACGAGCGGTCGGCCGGGCTCGCCCGGGCACTCGCCCGGCTGGGCGCCGGTCCGGACCGCCTGGTCGCGGTCGCGCTGCCGCGCTCGGCGGACCTCGTGGTGGCCCTGCTCGCCGTGGTGCGGTCGGGCGCCGCCTACCTGCCGGTCGACCTCGCGCACCCGATGAGCAGGCTCGAGTTCCTGTTCGCGGACGCGGCACCGGTGCTCGTGGTCACCACGCCGGACGCGGTGCTGCCCGGCAACGCGCCCCGCCGGGTGGCCCCGGACGAACCGGCGGCCGGCTCCGCGACGGCGCCCGCGCCCGTCCGGCCGCACGATCCGGCGTACGTCATCTACACGTCCGGGTCGACCGGACGGCCGAAGGGCGTGGTCGTCGAGCACCGGTCGCTCGGGGCGTACCTGCGCCGGGCGCGGACGGCGTACCCCGACGCGGCCGGGACGTCGTTGGTGCACACCCCGGCCTCCTTCGACCTGACGGTGACCGCCCTCTACACGCCGCTGGTCGCCGGCGGCACCGTCCGGCTGTCCGAACTGGACGAACCGGGCCCGGTGCCGACGTTCGTGAAAGGCACGCCGAGCCACCTGGCGCTGCTCGACAGCCTGCCCGCGGAGGCGTCGCCGACCGGCACGCTGGTCCTCGGCGGGGAAGCGCTGCACGCCGACCTGCTGCGCACCTGGCGCGCGGCCCACCCGGACGTGCTCGTCGTCAACGCCTACGGTCCGACCGAGGCCACGGTGAACTGCCTCGAGTTCCGCGTCCCGCCCGGGACGGTGCTGCCGCCGGGGCCGGTCCCCATCGGCAGGCCGTTCCCGTACGTCCGCGCGCACGTGCTCGACGACCGGCTGAACCCGGTGGCGCCGGGCGGGACGGGGGAACTGTTCGTCGCGGGTGACGCGCTGGCCCGCGGCTACCTGAACCGGCCGGGCCTCACCGCCGCCCGGTTCGTCGCCGATCCGTACGGGCCGCCGGGAGCGCGGATGTACCGGACCGGGGACGTGGTCCGGTGCCGGGCCGACGGCGACCTCGAGTACGTCGGCCGCGTCGACGACCAGGTCAAGGTGCGCGGCTTCCGGATCGAGCCCGGCGAGATCGAGGCCGTGCTCACCGCGCACGACGCGGTCGCGCGCGTCGCCGTCCTCGCGGCCGGCGACCGGCTCGTCGCCTACTTCGTGCCCGCGGGCGAACCCGTGCCCGACGCGGCGTTGCGGACGCACCTGGCGGCGCGCCTGCCCGCGCACATGGTGCCGTCGGTGTTCGTGCCGCTGGGCGAAATCCCGTTGACCGCCAACGGGAAGCTCGACCGCGCGGCGCTGCCCGCGCCGGTGTTCGACGCGCCGCCCGCCGGCCGGGCGCCGGAGGGGCCCGCCGAGGAACTGCTGTGCGAGCTGTTCGCCGAGGTGCTCGGCGTCGAGCGAGCGGGGGCGGACGCGGACTTCTTCGCGCTGGGCGGGCATTCCCTGCTCGCGGCCCGCCTGGACGCGGTGCTGCACGCCCGCACCGGGATCCGCCTCGGCCTGCGCGCCGTCTTCGACGCACCCACCCCGGCCGCCCTCGCGACCAGGCTCGCCGCGACGAGCGCGGGACCGGCCGCGACCCCGATCCCCCGGCGGCCGGCCGGCGCGCCCGTCCCGCTGTCACCGGGGCAGGCGCGGCTGTGGTTCGCCGAACGGCTGACCCCGGACTCCGCCGAGTACGTCATCCCGGTCGCGTTGCGGATCCGGGGGAACCTGGACCCGGCCCGGCTGGAAACCGCGGTGCACCGGCTGGCCGAGCGGCACGAGGCGCTCCGCGTGCGCATCGTCGTCCGCGACGACCGGCCGGAGCAGCTCGTGGACCCGCCCGCGCACCCGCCGCTGCCGGTGACCGTCCTCGACGGCGAAGAAGCCGTCGAGGCCTTCGTCGCCACCCACGCCGCGCGCCCCATGGACCTGACCGAGGGACCCCTCTTCCGCGCCGCGCTGGGCCGCCGCGCGGCGGACGACCACGTGCTGGTGCTGTGCGTGCACCACATCGTCGCCGACGACTGGTCGCTCGCCGTCCTGGCGGACGACCTCGCGGCGCTGTACGACGGCGAGCCGTCCGCGCCCGCCGGGCGGTACTCCGACATCGTCACCTGGCAGCACGACCGCGCGGTGGACGCGGGGCACGTGGAGCACTGGCGTGCCCGGCTCGCCGGAATGCCGCCGGTGCTCGAGCTGCCGGCGGACCGCCCAAGGGCCGAGGAACGCGATCCCCGGGGCGCCCGGCTCGCGTTCGACCTCCCGCCCGCGCTCGTGTCGCGGTTGCGCGCGCTGGCGGGAGAATCGGGCGCGACGCTGTTCATGGCCCTGCTCGGCGGGTTCCAGGCCCTCGTCGCGCGGTACACCGGCGAGCACGACTTCGCCGTCGGCACCCCGGTCGCCGGGCGCGACCACCCCGGCACCGAGGGCGTCATCGGGTTCTTCGCCAACCTGGTGGTGCTGCGCGCCGACCTCGCGGGCGACCCCACCTTCCGTGAGCTGCTGGCGCGGGTCCGGGACACGGCGCTGCTGGCCTACGAACACCAGGACACGCTGTTCGACCAGGTCGTCGAGGCGGTCCGGCCGCCGCGTGACCTCGGCCGCACCCCGCTGGTGCAGGTGGTGTTCGCCCTGCAGACGGCGGCGACCGCGCACTGGCGGCTGCCCCGCCTGCGCGTGTCGAGGACCGGCGCCCACACCGGCACCAGCAAGTTCGACCTGTTCGTCGCGCTGCACGAACGCGCGGACGGCGGCCTTTCCGGGTTCGCCGAGTACCCGGTCGCGCTGTTCGACGCGGCGACGATCCGGCGGCTGGCCGGCCACTACACGGCGCTGCTGACCGCATTCGCCGCCGAGCCGGACCGCCGGGTGCCGACCGCGCCCATGCTGACCCCGGCGGAGACGGCGTGGCTGCGCCGGGTGGAAACCGGCCCGGCCGTCGACCTCGGCCGGCTCACGATCGACACGCTCGTGGCCCGCCAGGCCGCCGTCCGGCCGGACGCCGTCGCCGTCACCGCGGGCACCGGGGAGCTCACTTACGCCGAGCTCGACCGCGCCGCCGGCCGCCTCGCGCACCACCTGCGGGCGAACGGCGTCGGCCGGGAAACACCGGTCGCCGTCTGCCTGCCCCGCGGGCCGGGCGTGCCCGTCGTGCTGCTGGGCATCCTGCGCGCGGGCGGCTGCTACGTCCCCCTCGACGCCGACTACCCGCGCGACCGCATCGCCTTCATGCTGGCCGACACCGGCGCGCGGGTCGTCATCGCCGCGCGCGAGCTGGCACCCCGGCTCCCCGGTCCGGTGCTGGTCTGGGAGGACCTGCGGGACACACTGACGGGACTGCCCGATCAGCCACCGCTGCCGGCGTGCACGCCCGACCAGCTCGCCTACGTGATCTACACGTCCGGCTCGACCGGGCGGCCCAAGGGCGTCCAGGTGAGCCACCGGGCCGTGGTGCGCCTCGTGCACGGGGCGAACTTCGCCGACCTCGGCCCCGGCACGACGGTGGCGCTGCTCGCCCCGCTCTCGTTCGACGCGTCCACAGTGGAGCTGTGGGGGGCGTTGGGCACCGGCGCGCGGCTCGCCGTGTTCCCGCCGGGCGTCCCCAGCCCGGCGGCGCTCGCGGAGTTCGCCCGCACGGCCGGGGTCACGCTGATGTGGCTGACCGCGGGCCTGTTCCACGCGATCGTCGACACCGACCCGGCCGCGCTCGCCGGGGTGCGGCACGTGCTCACCGGCGGGGACGTCGTGTCCCGTGCCCACGTCACGCGGCTGCTCGCGACCGGCGACGCGACGGTCGGCAACGGGTACGGGCCCACCGAGTGCACCACCTTCACCTGCGTGCGCCGCGACATCGGCGACGGCGACGGGCCGGTGCCGATCGGCGGTCCGATCACGAACACGACCGTGCACGTCCTCGACGAGTTCCTCAACCGGGTTCCCGCCGGGGTACCGGGCGAGCTGATGGTGGCCGGACCCGGCGTCGCGCGGGGTTACCTCGGCAGACCCGGCTTGACGGCGGAGCGGTTCGTCGCCAGCCCGTTCGAGCCCGGCGGCCGGATGTACCGGACCGGGGACCGGGTGCGCCGGCTGCCCTCCGGCGAGCTGGAGTTCCTCGGCCGCGCGGACCGGCAGCTGAAGGTCCGCGGTTTCCGGGTCGAGCCGGGGGAGATCGAGGCCCGGCTCAACGAGCACCCGGCGGTCGCGCGGGCGCTGGTGCTCGCGCGTGCGGACGCCGCGGGGGACAAGCGGCTCGTGGCGTACGTCGCCGGCACGGCGGACGCGGCGGCGCTGCGCGACCACTGCGCGCGGACGCTGCCCGGCCACCTGGTGCCCGCCGCGTTCGTGGTGCTGGCCGAGCTCCCCTTGGACCCCAACGGAAAGGTCGACCGCGCCGCCCTTCCCGCACCCGGCACGACAGCGGACGGGGTGGCGCGCCGGGAGCCCGCCACGCCCGAGGAACGGGCGATCGCCGAGGTCTGGGCGGAGACCCTCGCCGTCCCGGTGCCCGGGCTGGACGACGACTTCTTCGCACTGGGCGGGCATTCCCTCGCCGCGACCAGGATCGTGTCCCGGCTGCGCTCGCGGCTCGGCGTCGACCTGGAGGTGCGCGCGTTGTTCCGCGCGCCGACCGTCGCCGCGCTGGCCGCCGAGGTGGCCGCGACCGCGCGGGGCGGCGTCGAACCGATCCCGCCCTGCGCCGGGCCGGTCCCGCTCGCACCGGTGCAGTCCGGGCTCTGGCTCGCGGACTTCCTCGACCTCGGCAGCGCCGAGTACCTGGTGCTGCGGGCGCTGCGGCTGCGCGGCCCGCTCGACGCGGCCGCGCTGTCCGCCGCGCTGGACACGGTGGTGGCCCGGCACGAACCCCTGCGCACCCGGTACCCGATGCCGGACGACGAACCGGTCCAGGTGGTCGACCCGCCCGGCGCGGTTTCCCTGTCCCCGCAGGACGTCGGCGACGTCGACGCGTTCGTCCGCGCCTGCGCCGCCACGCCCCTCGACCTCGCGGAGGGGCCGGTGTTCCGGGCCGCGCTCGGCCGGCTCGGCCCCGGCGACCACGTGCTCGTCCTCACCGTGCACCACATCGCCGCCGACGGCTGGTCGGCCGGGCTGCTCGCGGAAGAGCTGTCCGCCGCCTACACCGCGCACCGCGCCGGCGTGCCACCCGAGCTGCCCCCGCTGCCGGTGCGGTACGCCGACTACGCCGCGTGGGCCGCGAACCGCGATACCGATGTGGACCACTGGCGGGCGACGCTGAAAGGCATGCCACCCGTCGTCGAACTGCCGGCCGACCGTCCGCGCCCGGAGGAACGGGACACCGCCGGAGCGCTGGTCGCGTTCACGATCCCCGCTCCGCAGGCGGCCCCGGTCGCCGAGCTCGCGGCGGCCCGGCGCACCACGCCGTTCGCGGTGCTGGCCGCCGTCTTCGCCGTGCTGGTGCGGGAACGCACGGGCCTCGACGACTTCGGGATCGGCACCCCGGTGTCCGGCCGGTACCACCCCGACACGGAACGGCTGATCGGCCACTTCGTGAACACCGTCGTGCTCCGCGCCGACCTCTCCGGCCGTCCGTCGTTCACCGACCTGGTCGACCGGGTGCGGGACACCACGCTCGCCGCCCTCGACCACCAGGACGTGCCGTTCGACCAGGTCGTGCAGGCACTCGCGCCGCCGCGCGAACTGTCCAGGAACCCGTTGGCACAACTGGTTTTCGTGTTCCACTCCGCGGAGGAGGACTGGCGGTTCGCCGGTCTGTCGGCCGAGCCGGTGCACCGGCACTCGCGGACCAGCAAGTTCGACCTGCTGCTCGCGGTGCGCGAACGACCGGACGGCTCGCTCGCCTGTTCCGTCGAGTACGCGGCGGCGCTGTTCGACGAAGAGACGGTCCGCGCCTTCGCGGCCCGGTACACGGCACTGGCCGCCGAGCTCGTGCGCACGCCCCGGGAACCGATGTGGTGACCGGGGAGGCGGTGGCGGCCCGGGTCCGGCCGCACCGGATCGTGGTGCCGGTCCTGCTGAGCGGTCCGCTGCTGAGCGCGATGGACGCGTTCATCGTCACGGTGGCGATCCCGTCCCTGCAGGCGGACCTGGGTGCCGAACCCGCCCAGGTGCAGCTCCTCATCGCCGGGTACGCGCTGACGTACGGGACGGGCATGGTCACCGGCGGCAGGCTCGGCGACCTGTTCGGCCGCCGCCGGGTGTTCGTCCTCGCGATCGCCCTGTTCACCGTCATGTCGATGCTGTGCGGGCTCGCCACGAGCCCCGGCTTCCTGCTCGCGGCCCGGTTGGCGCAGGGCGCGGCGGCCGCGCTGATGGTGCCGCAGGTGCTCGCGATCTTCAGCGCGCTGTACGACGGGGAGGACCGAGCGAAGGCGATCAACTCCTACGGCGTGGTCGCGGGCCTGGGTGCGGTGCTCGGCCAGGCCGTCAGCGGGTTGCTCATCACGGCCGACCTGTTCGGCTCCGGCTGGCGGGCGTGCTTCTTCGTGAACGTGCCGGTCGGGGTGGCGGCCGTGGTGCTCGCGCTCCGGTTCGTGCCCGAGACGCGCGCGCCGGGCAGGCCGCGGCTCGATCTGGCGGGCATGGCGCTGGTGACCGGTGCGCTGCTGGCCGTCGTGGTGCCGCTGACCGTGGGGCGGGACCGGGGGTGGCCGCCGTGGACCTGGTTCTGCTTCGCCGCCGCGGTGCCGTTGTTCGCGGTGTTCGGCCACCGGCAGCGGCGCGCGGAATCGCCGGTGGTCGACCTCGGGCTGTTCCGGCTGCGGGCCTTCTCGGTCGGGATGGTGTGCCAGCTGGTGTTCTGGACCGGGCAGGGCGCCTACTACCTCGTGCTGGGGTTGTACCTGCAGCTCGGCCGGGGCATGGACGCGCTGGCGAGCGGGCTGCTGTTCGTCGTCGTGAACGTGGGGTTCATGGCGAGTGCGCTGGGGGCGCGGCGGCTCGCGGTGCTGCTCGGCCGCCAGGTGCTCGCCCTCGGGGCGCTCGTGCGGGTTGTCGCGCTGGTGGCCGAGCTCGTCGTCGTGACCCGGATCGGCGACGGCGGGAACGTGGCGTGGCTGGTGCCGTGGCTGCTGCTCGACGGCGCCGGCATGGGTCTCGTCGTGGCGCCGCTGGCCACCACCGTCCTGGCCCGGGTACCGCACGCCCGCGCGGGTTCGGCGTCGGGCGTGCTGGCCACGGGTGTCCAGGTCGGCGTGGCCCTCGGCGTCGCGCTCGTCGGGCTCATCTTCTACGGCGCACTGGCGGGGGCGGGGTACGCGCACGCGTTCGGGCTGAGCCTCCTGTACCCGATCGGTGCCGGCGTCGTGCTCGCGCTGCTGGTGCAGTTCCTCCCCGTACGGAAGGCGGCAGGCTCGTGACCTGGTTTCCCCCGGACGGCGCGAAGGCGGCGACGCGGTTGTTCTGCCTGCCCCACGGCGGTGCGGGTGCTTCCGCCTACCAGCCGTGGGAAGCGCTGGTGCCCGACGACGTCGACCTCGTCCCGGTCCGGTTGCCCGGCCGGGAGAGCAGGTTCACCGAGCCGCCGGCCCGCCGCGCGGCCGAACTCGTCGATGCCCTGCTCGAGCCGCTCCTGGCGCACGCGGGCCCCCGGTTCGCCCTGTTCGGCCACAGCCTGGGCGGCCTCCTCGCCTACGAGCTGGCCCGCGCCACGACGAAGGCGGGCCGGCCACCGGCACTCCTGGCCGTTTCCGGCTGCCCCGCACCCCACCTGCTGCCGCGCCCCGGCGACCCGCTCGTGCACGAGATGTCCGACGAGGACCTGCTCGCCCACGTCCGCGCACTCGCGGGCCCGTCCACGCCGGGACTCGACGTGCCCGCCCTGGCCCGTCTGATCATCCCGGTCCTCCGCGCGGACTACGAGGTGTACGAGACCTACCGGCATCGCCCGGGCGACCCGCTGCCGGTGCCGGTCACCGTCCTGGCCGGCGCCGAGGACCCCGAGGCGACGGCGGCCGAACTGGCCGCCTGGCGCGAACTCGGCACCGAGACGGCGGTCCACACCTTCCCCGGCGGCCACTTCTACCTGTCGGACCACCCCGAGAAGGTGGTCGAGGTCGTCGTGGCCGGCCTGCGGCGGGTGAGCGCGCCCGGGCGGGGGGTCACGTGAGCAGTTCCCGCAGGATGCGTTGGGCGTGGGCCAGGCCCGGACCGTCGGGGCTGCCGAGCTCGTAGGCCGTTTTTTCGGCGTGGGCCAGTGCACTGAGGGCCTGGTGCAGGAGCGGCGTGGGGCCGGTCCCGGCGACGAGGACCGGGGCACCGGCCGACGGGCGCGCCAGCCGTCGCCACACCCGCAGGGCGTCGTGGGTGCAGCGGTGGACGGCGTCGGTGCCGGGCTCGGAGTGGGTGATGAACGCGAACAGCACCGTCAGCAGGGTCGCCACCACCGGTTCGCTCGCGGGGATCTTCCCGTGCCGCAACATGTCCGACAGCGTGCTGCGGCAGCAGACCGCCTTGGGGTCGAGCTTGCGGGTGTTCTCCTCGATCCCGCGCAGCGTCAGCCCGGACTCCACGACCAGGGACTTGAGGTAGCGGGCGAAATCGCGCTTCGTGCGGATCTGCTGCAGTTCGGGCGGACCCGCCAGGTAGCCGGCCAGCGGGGGAGGAGGCAGCTTCAGCTTGGGGACGGTCGGCTGCTCGGCGAGGTCGTCCGGCAGCGCGCCGGCCCGGGGTACCTTCGGATCACCGGGTTCCTGGGCGGCTTTCGCGGCGACGTAGAACGGCAGGATCCGGTCGGCACCGTGCTCGCCGCCGGTGCAGGCGATGGCGATGTGGCGGTAGATCGGCCACGCGAGCAGGACTCCCGAGGCCGGATCGCAGGCGCCCTGGACGACGTGTTGCGGGATGTCCGGGAGCGCGGTGAGGATCTCGAACATGTGCTCGTCGATGGCCAGGGCGGCCATCTTCTCGTGAAGGGTGCGCAGGGCGGCCCCCGGCGCGGCGGGCTGGGTCACGCCGGCCGCCCGGGTCGCCGCAGGATCCGCACGACACCGCCGAGCAGTGCCGTGGCGAGCGCCACCGCGGCGGCGGGCTGCACGCCGTGGTCGATGAGGATCACGGAGAAGATCATCACCGCGACCACCAGCGGCGCCGGCTGGGCCGCGATCGTGCGGCACCGCCGACGTGGCTCGGCCGCGAACGGGTACGACGAGGAACGCATGGGAACGGGAGACCCTTCTGTCGGCGGTTGTTCTGCTCTGTCTCGACGGGTGGTTCTGCAACGCGGGTGAGGAACCGCCGGGCGCGGGGCATCGTGACCGCCGTGGGGCAACACGGGAATCGGCCTGCCGGGCATTTCGGCGGGTTCCTGTCGTCGAGGAGATCGAACACGAGGAAGCCCGAAAGATACAAGTCGGCGCGCGTCCGGTTTTGTCCGAGCCGGTAACGGCAGGAAATCGGTGGAAAACCCACCTGAGCTTGTCTGTTATCCGGATCACATGCCGTCCTACCTGCCGCACCGTCCGGCGGCGGTGAACGCGCTGGAAGAGGACGTAATGTCCGGGCGGCCGTCCGGGCTTTCTGTCCAGTTTTTGTCCGGACCGCCCGGACAGCCCATGGTGCAACCGCGGTGCACCCTCTACAGTCGCACCCGCAGTCCGTCCTCCTCCTTTCGGCGGCCTGTCTCGGCGCACCTGACGCGGGTGGGGATCGAGAACCGGGTGCTGGAAGCCTCTCGGGCAAGAGGGGTTCCAGTTACCCGGTATTCGCAGGGTATTGCGCATCAATTCGGCTCGACCCGCCGGTCGGCCGGGTTTCTTGCGGCCGGGAGCGGTTCTCGCCCCGGATTCCGCGCTTTCGGCCCGTTGTCCACCTGCCCGCGAGGCGGCAGGTGTGATCGGTTACGGCGTGGGCTACGGAGTGTAATCCAAGCGAGGGTGTACGGTGTGGCCTTCACCGGCTCGGCCGTTCCGCCCGACAGGCGCCGACCACTGGTGTCATAACTCCGATCCCAGGTGTAACTCGATCGGGGAAATTGATCAACACGAATAGGTGATCGCGCGGCGGGGGTCGCGGCGCCCTCACCCGCGTGGTGATCGACAATTGAATTCTCCTCATCGCAGTCGGGGCGAGAGGTCGCGAACCAGGGGATGGCGACCAGGGGGAGAAAAGCCCGGAGTGCGAGGAAGGTTGATGACAACCGGCACGGTTGCTTGTTTTTCCCTGCCGCTGGGAGGGAAGCCGCGGCGCAAGCGAGGGCAGACGGTGCTGAGCCGTCTCGTCTCGACCGACGCCTTCACCAATCACCCCACGCTCACCGTTCCCAAGCGGATGCTCATCCTGTTCCTCGTCGTGGTGCTGGCCGACGAACACGGCAGCCTGGCCGCCCTGCACGAGCGGCTGGAAGCGGCCGGTAAAGCCGACGAGAACCACTGGGCGCACGGCCGCGACGTCGCGTCCCTGCAGAACTCCACGAGCAAGTGCCTCGGGAAGAACGCCGTCCGGCCGCCGAAGTGGGAGCTCATCACCGAGTGCCTGCGGCTGCAGGTCCCGCCCGAAAACCTGCCGCCGGTACTTGCCGTCGCGGCCGGCCTGTACCGGCACGCGCGGCACCTGACCGGCCCACCCGACGGGTACACCGGCCCGGTGTCCCTGCCGGAGTGGGCCCGGCACACCCGGGCCACCCCGCAGACCATCAGCGACGACCTGCGGCAGCTGCTGTCACCGCCGGCCGCCGAGAGCGTCGCGGAACCGCCCGCGATTTCTTCGGAGCTCGACGTGGTCGCCCTGGTCGAGGAGCGCGATCGGCTGAAGGCGGTTCTCCCGGCCGTGCTGCGCGGCACCCGCGCGCTCGAACGCGAGGCCGAGACGGAACGGGACCGCGCCGACTACCTGCAGATGTCACTGGAGATGCAGCAGGAGCAGTTCGTCGAGCACCACCAGCTCCAGCGGGAGCACCGCGACCTGCGGCGCCGGTACCACCGCCTGGAGGTCCTCTACGCCACCCAGCTGATGAAGGCCTACCACGGGATCTCGCGCAAGACGATCCAGAGCATCATCGACGAACAGCTCGGCGCCGCCCCCGGCCTCCGGACGCAACGGCCGGTGTGGGAGTTCGCCTCCGATCCCGGTGGGCAGGTAAGCGAGCTTCCGGACGACACGACCAGCGTTTCTTGACGGCAGGTAAGGCAAGGAGTGCCGGGGGAGGACGCCTGTGGTCACACCGCCGCCTGCTCGAGGGAGGCGACGTGGCCGCAACCGACACGGAGCGGTACGCGCAGCCCCACCTCCGTCGTGCGACGATCTGCAAGAAGCCGGATCGGACGAAGGAGCTGCAGATCTTGCCCGTGGTGCACGCTCTGTGGTCGCCCGGCCGGGGGCTGCTGCTCTGGGCGGAGCGCGACCGCGGTCCGGCCGGCACGTCGAGCCGCTCGGTGCGGATCGCGCTCCCGCACCCGTTCGCGGTCTCCAGCGCACAGCTGACCGCGATGCACCCCGGGAAGCCCACGTCGGCGACCTTGCTGCTGCCGTCGCGGGCGAACCGGCCGCTCGCCTCCTCCGAGCCGGCGGCGCGGGCCAACCGGCGTGCGCCGTCCTTGCGGCCGTGGTCGGTGCCCGCGTTGGTCGTGGACGTGACCGAACTGGACGACCTCGACAGCTCGGCCGCGTACGGCGCATCGGTCACCTACCTGCGGGCGGTGGCCCGCCTGGCCGTGGACCTGGTGCGGCGCGGGCGGGTGCTGCCGACGCTGGCCCGCCGGGGCGATGCGGCGGAAGCCCGGTGGCGGCCGGTGCTGCAGGGTGTGGATTTCGCCGCGTTCGACGCACTGGTCGCGGCCATGCCGCCGGTCGCGCGGGCCGAGCAGATCGCGCCGCTCACCGGGGCGTCGCCGCGCGCGCTCGTCACCGATGCCCTGCACACCCTGGTCGACGCCGCGGTCCGGGACCGGCTGGCGCGGGCGGATCCGCCCGTCGACCTGCGCGGTGGCCAGGGTGCGGCCGGGGTGTGGCTCGCCGCGTTGCAGGGTGGCGACGCCCGCGTCGAACTGCCGCTGGGGGAGCTCGGTGTGCTGGCCGACGCCGTCGCGAAGTGGGACGAGGTCGCCGACAGCGACGTCGTCGACGGCCGGGCGTGTTTCCGGTTGGCCGAAACCGGCACCCTGCGCCGTCCGGCCGAGGACGATCCCGACGACCAGACCGGCGACGGCACCAAGTGGCAGCTGCAGTTCCTCCTGCGGGCCACGGCCGATCCGAGCCTGCTGCTGTCGGCGGAGCAGATCTGGTCGGGGCAGGCGAACGGGCTGGTCCGGGACCCGCGCGGGCTGTTCGTCGCCGAACTGGGCCGGGCCGCGCTGGTGGAACCGATGCTGGCGCCGGCGCTGCGCCGGACCCGGCCGTCCGACCACGACCTGACCGTCGAGCAGGCCGAACAGTTCCTCACCTCGGGTGCGAACCGGCTGATCGAGGCCGGCTTCGAAGTGCAGCTCCCGGCGACCTGGGACGGCAGGCGCCGGCTCGGGCTCCGGCTCTCCGTCCGCAGCGCGCCCGCCGAACAGGTCGTCGCCCGCAGCCGGGTGGGCCGCGACGAGCTGGCCGGGTTCCGCTGGTCGGTCGCGGTGGGCGACGACGAGATCGGCCAGGAAACACTGGCGAAGCTGGTCGCGGCGAAGACATCGCTGGTGCGGCTGCGCGGCCGGTGGATCAGCGTCGACGCCGACCGGCTCCGCGCCGGACTCGAGTTCGTGCGCCGCGACCCGCACCGGCAGACCCGGCCCCCCACCGCGGCCGAGCTGCTGGAGCTGGTCCACCTCGCGCGGGAGGCGCCGCTGCCGGTCACCGGCGTCCGCGCCGAAGGCTGGATCGGGGACGTCCTGGCCGAGCGGGTCCACCAGGCACTGCAGCCGGTCGAACTGCCGCCGGAGTTCCGCGCCACGCTGCGCCCCTACCAGCAGCGGGGTGTCGCCTGGCTGGCCTTCATGTCGGCGCTGGGCCTCGGTGCGTGCCTGGCCGACGACATGGGCCTCGGCAAAACCGTCCAGACGCTGGCGCTCGAGGCGCTCGAGCGGGCGGACGACGACCACCTGCCGACGCTGGTGCTGTGCCCGATGTCGCTGGTCGGCATGTGGCAGCGGGAGGCGGCGAAGTTCGCCCCGGGCCTGCGGGTCCACGCCCACCACGGCAGCGCCCGCGCGCACGGGGACGCGCTCGCCGAGCGGGTCGCCGCGGCGGACCTCGTCGTCACGACCTACGCCACCGCCACCCGGGACGCCGGCGAGCTCGAGGTGTTCACCTGGCGACGCCTGGTGCTCGACGAAGCGCACGCCGTCAAGAACGCCGACACCGCGACGGCCAAGGCGGTCCGGCGGTTCACCGCCGGGCACCGGCTCGCGCTGACCGGCACGCCGGTGGAGAACCGGCTGGCGGACCTGTGGTCGGTGCTGGACCTGCTCAACCCCGGGCTGCTCGGCAGCAGGTTCGAGTTCCGGCAGCGGTTCGCGGCCCCGATCGAGCGCAGCGGCGACACCGCCACGGCCGCCGCGCTGCGCCGGCTCACGCAGCCGTACCTGCTGCGCCGGGTGAAGACCGATCCCGCGATCGTCCCCGAGCTGCCGGAAAAGATCGAAATCAGGCAGGAATACCGGCTCACCCGCGAACAGGGCACGCTGTACTGCGCGATCGTCGACGAAATGATGAAGAAGATCGAAAGCAGCCAGGGCATCAAACGCCGTGGGCACATCCTCGCCGCGATCACGAAGCTCAAGCAGGTCTGCAACCACCCCGCGCACCTGCTGCACGACGGCTCCCCGATCGGGGACCGGTCCGGCAAGGTCGTCCGCCTCGAAGAGATCCTGACGGAAACCCTGGCCGAGGGCGACCGGGCGCTGTGTTTCACGCAGTACGCCGAATTCGGCCACCTGCTCGTGCCCCACCTGGCGGACCGGCTCGGCACCGAAGTCGCGTTCCTGCACGGCGGCCTGGCCCAAGGGGCGCGAGACGCGATCGTGGAACGCTTCCAAGCCGGCGACGGGCCGCGGATCCTCCTGCTTTCGCTGAAGGCGGGCGGCTCCGGGCTCACGCTGACCGCGGCCGGCCAGGTCCTGCACCTGGACCGCTGGTGGAACCCGGCCGTGGAGAACCAGGCCACCGACCGGGCGTTCCGGATCGGCCAGGGACGCAACGTCCAGGTCCGGAAGTTCGTCTGCCCGGGGACCGTCGAGGAACGCATCGACACCCTCATCGCCAAGAAACGCGCGCTCGCGGGGATGGTCGTCGAGGAGGGCGAAAGCCGGCTCACCGAACTGTCCACGGACGCCCTGCGCGGGGTGCTCGCCCTGGGGGAGGAGGCGATCGATGACTGAGCCGCTCCCGTGGTGGCCTGCCCGGTTCGCCCGGGCGCTGACGGCCGTCGGCGTCCTCCTGCCGGCGCGCGGTCAAGGGCGGGTCGTGTCCTTGGCGGTCGGCGCGGGCCGCGTCGAAGCCGAGGTGCAGGACAGCAGGCCGCGCCCGTACGAGGTGCGGATCGGGCTGACGGCGTTCGGGAAGGCCGACTGGGCGGCGATCACCCACGCCCTCGCCGCGAAGGCGTCGGCCACGGTCCTGCTGCTCCGCGGCGAGCTGCCTCGCGACGTCGAGCAGATCTTCGACGGGGTCAGGCTGCCGTTGTTCCCGTCGTCGCCGCGAGAGGTGTCACTGGACTGCACCTGCCCGGCTGCCGAGGTGCCCTGCGGCCACCTGAACGCCGTGTTCACCGCACTCGTGGCGCGGGTCGGCGACGACCCGTTCACGATCCTCGCGCTGCGCGGCCGGAACCGCGAAACGCTGCTCGAGGAGCTGAAGAACCGGCTCGTCTCCACCGAGCCCCTCGACCCCGGCGACCGGTCTCCCGCCCTGGCCGAAGTCATGGACACCTTCTTCACCGGCGGCGGCGCACCGCCGCTGCACGGCCCCCGGACGCCGTCCGACGCGCTTCTGGACCAGGTCCCGCCGTTCGCGATCACGGTGGGTGGTGAAGACGTCGCCGACCTGCTCCGGCCGGTTTACCGGGCGCTCGCCGGAGAGCAGGGGGCTCAGGCGGTGTCCGGCAAAGGACTCGGCTGACTGCTGTCGGCGTGGTCCGCTACTGCCGGTGGACGGCGGCGAGGACGGCGTCGAGGCTCGGGAGCCATCTGCGCTGGGGGTCCGGCGCGACGAGCCATTCCGTTCCCGGGTCGCCGCGTTGCGGGTCCAGGGGCAGGGGCAGGAGCGCTCCCCACGCGAGTACCTCGACGGCCCGGGGGAGGGTGGACTGCAGAGGGATGAGGCCGTCGGTCTCCGCCAGGACCGCGACCCGCTGTCCCTGCGGCGTGGGGATGACCGTGGCCGGGCCTTGGCACCCGGTCGCGGCGAGCCGCGCCAGGATCGGCGCGGCGCTCATCTTGGGCAGCGTCGCGGCGCAGATCCCGTTCTCGAGGGACAGGAACGGGTGGCCGGCGCGCCACTGCACCGGCCAGCCGAAGAGCCGCCGGTACACGGCGTCGGCCCGCTCGCGGCGGGACCCCGGCGGCGTGCGGGACCCCGTCGGCGTGCGGGACCCCGTCGGCTGCAGGTGCTGGTCGAGCGACATCGTCGGCGCCTTCCGCTCGGGGGCCGGAAGGCCAGGTTAGCGGCACTCAGTGCCACTAGCAACCCGGGCTGCTACTTTTCCGTCATGACCGATGCACCGCACCGCGCGCCTGCCGCCAGGGCCGGAGCGACGCCTGCGGGCCGGCGGCGGCTGCGTCGCGCGCTCGCTTCCGCGGCCGTGGACCTGTTCGCGGCGAACGGCTACGAGGCCACGACGGTGGACGAGATCGCGGCCGCGGCCGGTGTCGGCCGCCGCACGTTCTTCCGGTACTTCGAAACCAAGGACGACGTCCTGTTCGCCAGCCACGACGAAATCGTGGCCGAGATGGCGGAGGTGTTCGCCGCCGCGGACCCGGGGCGCGACCCGGTCGAGGTGGCGTGCGCCGCGGTCGGGCTGGTCCTGGACGCCTACGCGGCGGATCTCGACGTGTCGCTCAAGCGGTTCGCCTTGACGCGCGCGGTGCCCGCCCTGCGCGACAAGGAAGTCGCGACCGTCGACCGGTACCAGCGCGTTCTCGCGCGGTACCTGCAGGCGCGGTTCGAGGACCAGGGCGACGAGGCCGCGAGCCTGCGCGCGGCGGTCATCGCCGCGGCGATCGCCGCGGCCAACAACCACGTGCTCCGCCGCTGGCTGCGCAGCGGCGGGGAGGGCGACATCAAGGCCGACGCGGCCGAAGCTTTCGCCCTGGTCGCCGACGCCTTCCGGGCCCGGGCCGCCGACGCGGCGACGGTGGTCGCCGTGATGACCACGGCGACCCCGCTGCAGCAGGTCGTCGCCGACGTCCGGGCCGCGCTCGCCCACGGCGGTGACCGGTCCGTCCCGTGAGTCAGTGGCACTGAGTGCCATGTGTCGTTGTCGTGTGGACGGTCAGCCGAGGTAGGCCCGGACGGCCTTGGCCAGGTTCGCCGCCCGCGGGTCGTCGGGGCGGTAGTTCCAGAGGTTCGTCACGTAGCCGAAGCCGACGCCGACGCCGTTGTCGGGGTCGCCGAAGGCGATCGAGCCGCCGGAGCCCGGGTGGCCGAACGACGCCGCCGCGCGCCAGGCCCGCGTGCGGAAGTAGCCGGTGGCGGGGTCCAGCGCACCGCTTCGAGCGCGTGGATGACCGCACGAGCAGGTGGGCACAGATCGCCGCGGCGCCCTTCGTGGTCGACGCGACCTGGGCGACGGGTTCTTCCCGCCACGGCCGGTTCCCCTCGCGGCCGGCGAGCCCGCCCCAGAGGTCGACCACGGGCCGCCCGTCCACGTAGACGCAGCACGCGGCACCGATTTCCCCGGGATCGGCGAAGTTCGCGTGGAACACACGTCGGCAACTTTGTCCCGGCCCTGCTCGACGTTCGTCGTGTCGGCCATGTGTCGGTCCGTTCCGCGGTGTGAAGGTGCGTTCACGATCCCCGGCCGCGCTGACACGCTAGGAGACCTTGCGGCGGTACGCCGCCGCGGCGAAGGCGTAGGCCACGACGAGGATTCCCGCGCACCAGGCGAGGGCGATCCCGATGTCGCCGCCGACCGGCTGCTCGGTGAACAGGGCGCGGACGGTGTTGACGATGGACGTGACCGGCTGGTGTTCGGCGAACCAGCGCACCGGGCCGGGCATCGTTCCGGTCGGCACGAACGCCGAGCTGAGGAACGGCAGGAAGATGAGCGGGTAGGAGAACGCACTGCCGCCTTCCGCGGTCTTCGCGGTGAGGCCGGCGAGCACCGCGACCCAGGTCAGCGCCAGGGTGAACAGGAGCAGGATGCCGGTGACCGCGAGCCAGTCCAGGACTCCGGCGCCGGAGCGGAAGCCCATGAGCAGCGCCACGCCCACGACCACGACGAGCGAGCCGAGGTTGGCGGCCAGCGAGGTCAGCACGTGCGCCCACAGCACGGCCGACCGGGCGATCGGCATGGAGTGGAAGCGCTCGAAGATGCCGCTCCGCAGATCGGTGAAGAGCCGGAGCGCGGTGTAGGCGACGCCGGAGGCGACCGTGATGAGCAGGATGCCCGGCAGCATGTAGTCGATGTAGGAACCCGATCCGGTGTCGATGGCGCCGCCGAAGACGTAGACGAACATCAGCATCATGGCGACCGGGGTGATGACGGTCGTGATGACGGTGTCGAGGCTGCGGGTGATGTGGCGCAGTGACCGTCCCAAGAGGACAGTAGTGTCGCCGAGGACGTGCGTGGTCATCGGTTCTCGCTTTCCGTGCGGGCGCCGACGACGGCGAAGAAGACGTCTTCGAGGGTCGGCTGCTTCTCGACGTATTCGACCTGGGCGGGCGGGAGCAGCTGCTTGAGTTCGGCGAGGGTGCCGTTCACGATGATCCGGCCCCCGTGCAGGATCGCGATCCGGTCGGCGAGCTGCTCGGCCTCGTCCAGGTACTGGGTGGTGAGCAGCACCGTCGTGCCGCGGGCGGCGAGGTCTTTCACCGCCGCCCAGACTTCGATGCGGGCCTCGGGGTCGAGGCCGGTGGTCGGCTCGTCCAGGAAGATCACCGACGGGTTCCCGATGAGGCTCATGGCGATGTCGAGCCGGCGGCGCATGCCACCGGAGCAGGCCGACACCCGCCGTGCGGCCGCGTCGCTCAGCGAGAAGCGGTCCAGCAGGTCGTCGGCGATCTTGCCGGGGTGCTTCAGGCGGCGCAGCCGGGCGACGAGCACGAGGTTCTCCCGGCCGCTGAGGATCTCGTCGACGGCGGCGAACTGCCCGGTGAGGCTGATGGCCGCCCGCACGTCGTCCGCCTGGGCGACCACGTCGAAGCCGTTGACCTCGGCGGTTCCCGCGTCGGGCTTGAGCAGTGTCGACAGGATGCGCACGGCCGTGGTCTTGCCTGCGCCGTTGGAGCCGAGCAGAGCGAAGATGCTCCCCCGCTCGACGTCGAAGTCCACACCGCGCAGGACGCGCAGTGTCTTGAACGCCTTTTCCAGGCCGCGGACCCGGATCGCCGGTGTCGTCATGTCCCTCCTTCGTGGAGCTACCCTGTGATACTATGTACTAGTACTCAGTACTATGGAGTACTGGAAGGAGTTCCGCAATGGAAGATCTGCGGGAGATGCTGAAGGGCACCCTCGAGGGCTGCGTGCTGGAGATCATCGGCGCCGAGGAGACCTACGGGTACGCGATCACGCGCCGGCTGAACGATCTCGGCTTCGCCGACGTCGTCGAGGGCACGGTCTACGCCATTTTGCTGCGGCTGGAGAAGAACGGGCTCGTCCGCGTGACGAAACGGCCGTCCGAACTCGGGCCGCCACGCAAGTTCTACGCGCTCAACGACGCGGGACGCGCGGAACTCGGCCGGTTCTGGGCGAAATGGGAGTACCTCTCGTCGCGGATCGACAAGCTCAGGAAGGGCGGGCAATGAACTTCTGGGAAACCATCACCGGAAGCGACCTCACCAGGGAGTGGAAGTCGTTCGAGGCCCGGGCCGAGGCGTTGCCGCCCGAATTCCGGGAGGCCTGGGGCCAGATCACGGTGCACCTGTTCCCGTACGCGGGTTTCACGGGCCGCAACCTGATGCCGATCCTCGACGGCGCCCTCGGGCTGCTCGAAGAGACCGCGGCGGAGGGGCAGCGCGTTCAGGAGGTGCTGGGCGACGACATCCCGGGCTTCTGCGCGGCGCTGGCCGGCGGAGAAGGCGCCCGGACCTTCCGCGACCGGTGGCGCGCGCAGCTGAACCGGAACGTCGCACGAAAACTGGGCCGGCTGGGAGGCTGACGTGGGTATTCAGGACATCATCGAGGGCAAGAGGCAGTGGCGGGCCCACGTGGCGCGGGTCAAGGCGCTCCCGCCGGACTACCGGATCGTCTACCAGGAGATGCAGAAGTACCTCTTCAAGGTCGGCCCGATCGACCTGACCGAAGGCAACCTGCTGTCCGGCATCGTCGACTTCTTCGAGGAGGGAGCCGCGGAGGGCAAGGGAGTCCTGGAACTGATCGGCGAGGACGTCGCCGCCTTCTGCGACGACCTCGTCAAGGATTCGCGTACCTACGCGGAGATCTACCAGGAGTCCGCCGGCGGGGAAGCCGGCTCGGCGGAGAAGTAGCCGGGCGTCACCGGGGACGCCCCGGCGGGGGGTTCGGCGCCAAGATTCCGTAAAAGTTCGCGCCGTTTCCGGCAACCCGCACTCCATCGGGTGGCCGCGACCCGGGGCGACCGGCCACAGTGGACCGGTAAGGTCCGCTGCGATGGGCCGGGCGTGCGGGACGCCGGGCGAGGGAGGATCGGCGTGAGCCAGGAGACGACGACCACGGACCAGGCGCCGCCGTCCGCGGGTTCTTCCCGGGTGCGCGAGTCCGTGCGGCTCGCCGTGGTGGTCGGGGCGCTCGGCGTGGTGTTCGGGGACATCGGCACCAGCCCGATCTACACGCTGCAGACGGTGTTCAACCCCGCGGACCCGCACCCGGTGCCCGTCACCACGGACAACGTCTTCGGCGTGGTGTCGCTGATCTTCTGGTCGGTGATGGTCATCGTCACGGTCACCTACGTCCTGCTCGCGATGCGCGCCGACAACGACGGCGAGGGCGGCATCATGGCGCTGATCACCCTGCTGCGCCGCTGGAGCGGGCCGCGCGGCCGGCGTGCTGCCTTGGTGCTGGCCGGGATGGGCATCTTCGGCGCCGCGTTGTTCTTCGGCGACAGCATGATCACGCCCGCGATGTCGGTTCTGTCCGCGGTCGAGGGCCTCAAGGTCGTCGACGACTCGTTCGATGGCTGGATCGTGCCGATCACCGCGGTGATCGCGGTGGTGCTGTTCCTCGTCCAGAAGCGCGGCACGGCGGCGGTCGGCCGGGTGTTCGGCCCGGTGATGATCGCCTGGTTCGCGGTGATCGGCGTGCTCGGGATCACCGGCATCGCCGGGCACCCCGAGATCCTCAAGGCACTCTCACCCACGTACGCGATCGGGTTCATGACCGGTCATTTCGACATCGCGTTCTTCGCGCTGGCGGCGGTCGTGCTCGCGGTCACCGGCGCCGAAGCCCTCTACGCGGACATGGGGCACTTCGGCCGCAAGGCGATCACCCGCGGCTGGCTCTTCCTGGTGTTCCCGGCCTGTGTGCTCAGCTACTTCGGCCAGGGTGCGCTGATCCTCGAGGACCCGGCCAACATCGGCAGCCCGTTCTTCCTGCTCGTCCCGGGCTGGGGGCGCCTGCTGATGGTCCTGCTGGCCACGGCCGCGACGGTGATCGCCTCCCAGGCGGTGATCACCGGGGCGTACTCGGTCGCCGCGCAGGCCGCCCAGCTGGGTTACCTGCCTCGGCTGCGGATCGCGCACACCTCGGAGACCGAGCGCGGCCAGATCTACGTGCCGTGGGTCAACTGGCTGCTGCTGGTTTCGGTGCTGACGCTGATCTTCGCGTTCCGCAGCTCGGCCGCGCTCGCCTTCGCGTTCGGCATGGCCGTGACCGGGACGATCACCATCACCACGCTGCTGTTCTTCTACGTCGCGCGCGCCAAGTGGGGCACGCCGCGCTGGCTCATCGGGGCCGGCGCCGGTCTGCTGCTGGTCGTCGACCTGCTGTTCGTCGGCGCCAACCTCACCAAGCTCGTGCACGGCGCCTGGCTGCCGCTGCTGATCGGCCTGACGGCGTTCACCGTGATGATCACCTGGCAGCGGGGCCGCCGGATCGTCACCGTCGAGCGCGAGCGCCGCGAGGGTTCGTTGCGTGAGTTCGTGGAGCAGCTGCGGGCGACGCCGCGGGTCCCCGGGACGGCTGTCTTCCTCAACCGGGGTGGCCGGACCGCGCCGCTGGCGCTGCGGGCCAACGCCGAGCACAACCACGTGCGGCACGAGCACGTCGTGATCATGTCGCTCGAGACCGAGCCGGTCCCACGGGTGCCGGCCGAGCAGCGGGTGACCGTCGAGGATCTGGGCCACTCCGACGACGGGATCATCTTCGTCACCGCCCGCTACGGCTACACGGAGACCCCGGACGTCCCGGGCGCGCTGGCCCTGCTGGACCCTGCGGTGACGGAGGGCCGGTTGCGGCTCGACGAAGCGTCCTACTT